>Ga0181464_1000072_pt1 | contig 24503 bp, 28 predicted proteins | sample InSIn2gowninarea_FD_119074 | JGI IMG/M metagenome (GOLD analysis project Ga0181464, IMG submission 119074) | Clean room microbial communities from NASA Spacecraft Assembly Facility at Jet Propulsion Laboratory, Pasadena, California, USA -... ...
TAGTGGAAAGAATATAACACAACCCAACAAACCCAACACCGACTGCACTTGCATATGGAACATGGGACATGTCCTCTTCCTCTTCTTGTGTCTTGGGACATTGTTCAGCAGATAACTTTACACCTACAGGAATAGGAGCCTTCACTGGTTTACTATTGTCCATATTAAATCTCTGCAATATTGTCTCAACATACTTCCTATGGTTTAACTAGAGCTTCCTCTTTACTCGATCTATTTTAATTTCCATGCCCAAAATATAGTTTGCAGCACCAAGATCTTTCATGTTGAATTTGGAGGACAATTGGGTCTTCAAATCCTGGATAATTTCTTTGTCATTTCCAACCAGCAACATATCATCCACATATAAGACCAAATAAATAACACGGTCACCAATTAATTTAAAATACAAACAGTGATCTGCTTTGCTTCTAGTGAAGCCAAGTCCCCATATAAATGTATCAAATTTCTGATACCACACCCTTGTTGACTATTTTAAACCATACAAAGACTTATTTAACTTGCATACCAATTATTTCTTACCCTTCACTACAAAGCCTTCAGGTTTCTTGATGTAGATTCCTCTTCCAGATCCCCGTGAAGAAATGTTGTCTTCACATCCATCTGTTCTACCTGAAAATAAAAAGTAGCAACAACAGATAAAATTAATCTAATAGAGGTTACCTTGGCAACAGGAGAAAAAATATCACTAAAATCAATTCCTGGCACCTAGGAATAACCTTTTGCTACCAATCAAGCTTTATATTTCTCCACCTTTCCTTTTGCATTTGTCTTCTTCTTGAACACCCGTTTGTTGCCAATGGGTTTCCTTCCAGCCACACTACAAGAAAAAAGGACATTGGTGAGGGACAAAAAATGTCACCATAAGCTCATTGGTGATGGTCAAAAGATCATTCGTCACCAAAAACTAAACGTCAGCAAAAGTGGCATCGCCAAAAGTATAGGTGTTTTAGTGACATACAAATTTCATCACCAATAATTATTTTTAATGACAGATAACGATTGTCACCATTTCATATGAGCAATGGTGATGGACCATAGCCTCTGTCACCAAAAACTAAACATCGCCAAAAGTGGCATTGCCAAAAGTATAGGTGTTGTAGTGACATTCAAATTTTGTCACCAATAATGATTTATAATGACGAATTGTGACCATCACCATTGGATATGAGCAATGGTGATGAACCATAGCCTCGCTCACTAAAAACTAAACATCACCAAAGGTGGCATCGCCAAAAGTATAGGTGTTATGGTGACATTCAAGATCCATCACAAATATTGATTATAATGATGGATAGTGACCATCACCATTTCATATGAACAATAAGGATTTATTGTGAAAGATCTTTAATGGTCATCAATATTGGTGCATGTATATGGTGACGTTCATTGACCATCACCAAAAGCTGCATTTCTAGAAGTACAGGTATTGTGGTGACATTCAATGTCCATCACGAATAATGACTATAATGACGGACAATGACTGTCACCATTTAATATCAACAACAACGATTTATGGTTACTGACCTTTGAGGGTCATCACTATTGATGCCTATATATGGTGGCATTCATTGATCGTCACCATTTCATATTTTTGGTGAGGGCTGAAAAATTTCACCAAAGCTCATTGGCGATGGTCAAAAGAGCCTTCGTCACCAAAAATTGATCATCACCATTCCATATGGATATTAGAGAATGATGGAGTTGAACCACTAGCCTCATGTTTGTAAAGCAGGTGCTCTTCCATTGAGTTAGCACCCTTTAAAGAATTATATTTTTTAAAATTAGACCTTGAAACTTCATAAATTGTAAATTCTACAACTTTCAATAAATTAAAGTCTCAACAATATTTCACTAAACAAATAAATAAATTAATAATTTAAACAAATTAATAAATCAAGCAAACCATTATTTAAAATAATTAATTTTATATATAAATAAAATTAGTAAACATAATCATTAAATCTATAAATTATAAAATTTATTTATTTATTTATCCTTTTAACCAATTTAATAAATAAATAAATTAATCCACCTATCTAACTTATTAATTAGCTTATTAAATACAATAATCAATTAATTAATTGATTAAAAATAATTAATTAATTAATTAATTTAATAATAGTAATATAAATAATAATATATGATATTATTTATAAAAAAAATTGGCCGAACTAATTTCTCATATCCTTCCTTAATAACCTATATATATACCCTAAAAATAGCTCATGGATACATCATTAAGATCTGAAGAATATCTATTGACGCATCCCCTGATGATGGACTCACTTGGGAGTCCAAAATGTTGGGTTGACAAAACTCTATAACAGGTCATTCCTCCTCTATCTAAAACTATCCTTACCTGTATGGATTCATTATTTAACAACATCAAAGATGTAGGTCCCTGCCTAATGGTTATTGAAGATATGAAATTGGGTGGAGGGAAAAATAGTTATGTATAAGAGAATCAATATGCTCAGTTGAATACTCAATTAGAAGTGAAACTCTGAAGACATTTATAACCTATAAATGACCTATAACTATCAAATGCACCAATTATTGCAAAGGAAATGTCATAAGTGGATATCATATGGAAGAAGAGGAGGCAGGGACTTGGAACCCTTGTACATCTTGGCATGCCTTAGCATTTGTCACATCCTAGCTTGTTCGACATTTCTTCATACTATTTGGCACATCTTAGCATGCCCTAGCATTCCCTAACACACCTTGGCAGTTATGACCTCACAACTAGCATTGCATTTTTCCATGATTGCGGAACCTTACATTCACTAGAACACCTTGGCACTCCCTAGTTGTCATGCCCTCTGTTATCCTCCATAATGTCCCAAGCTGATGAAGAGATCAACGGAGGTAACCATAGACCAAGCTTTTAGTTTGGTAGCTAGCCCTACCAAACTAGAGAGGGCTCTCTCTATGAAATCACAACCAAGAGATGACTGGAATGTAAAGGATTTTAGGCTAGATAGCTAGGGTCAGGTGGGTTTTTGGAAAATTTAGGGACTTGGAGCTCTATCCACTTGTGTCTTGTCTAGCAAGGACTTTGTCAAGGAGGCAAGGACTTGGAACTCTGTCTAGGATAAAGCAACTAACATGCATGACAGAAGCTCCCTAGAATAGAGTACCTCCTACGAAGAAGAGTGTCCCCTACTCAAAATATAGAACCCTTCTCTACTGTGCACTTTTCTTAAAGATAAATATGTGCATAAAATAGTACTAAGAAAAACACCTAAATTAAGAAAAGTGAGGATCTAAGTCAAACTGTAAAAGTATAATAAATATGGCTCTATATAAGTTTTGGAAACACTAGACAAGCATGCTTTCATACAACAACAATAAGATGTCCAAAATCAGTGTGATTCTTTCATCATTTCTATATCCTCACAGCAAAACTAGAATCTATAGCATGTACCCCAAGGCTGTATGCATTTGCTGAAGGTGTATATTGAAAGGATCTACTGAGATGAAGTATTATTGAAGGAGAAATAGCTTCAAAACAATAGATAAAGTCTATTGTGAATTCAACCCATTTGCACCCAGACCAAGGTTGCTACTAGGTACACTTCTCCACTGAACAGAAACTACAATGTATTTTAGTGTTGCTAAAGGAAAAACACCTTTAGTACAACATGGATAGAACTCTAATGGATATTGTCACTATGGCCTCGATTGTTGATGATCTCATCAATATAGGTAACAACTTTCATAATTTAAAAACCAAAAGTGAGATGCATAGATAATTTGAAATGACAAATTTGGGCATACTTTATTATTGTTTAGGAGTGTTAGTATAGGAAATGCAAGGTAACTTGTTGAGTCTTTATGTCATAGGTCAAGAATGTGAAGAAATACATAAAATATTAAATAGCATGGTATAAGTCGATTGTAGGTTATTTTGAAACAGGAATGGAATTCTCCTTGTGCGGGTTCTAATCTAGTTGGTATAACTTTAAATAAGAAACTGATAGTTATGGGGTTCAAATTATCTCACAATTCATGAAAAGTCCCAAATTTGTTCACTAGAAAGAAGTAGAGTGAGTTGTCAGGTTTATGGAAGGGAACACCCTATTCGCAGGAAGAAAACTTGAAATTAGTCAGGCATATTATTTCTCATCTTCTTGTACATGTGTGCTTTGAAAAGATAACCACATCCAAAGACTCAATAACAACTTTGGTAAAGTTTATAGATGTGAAGCACTTCTGAGAAAACCCATCGCTTAATGACAATTGAGCAAGGAATGTGTCGAAGGATTCAATATTGCACTTAGTCATAAAAAGGAAGTTGGGGTATCCAACATCTTTACAACAAACCAACTCCAACCATAATGTCAAAGGCAGGTTAACTGCAAAACCTCTTTCCCACTTTGTAGTATTGTTCCTTCTTGAATTCCAATAGGTATTTGGCTGCATAGATCCACAAAACTTGTGCCAGGTCAACTCTACATGATACAATTGTGACATGCAATCTTGACACACACTCTAGTTTCCCTCTAAAAGAGGGTAAGTCAAAATATTATGACAATCTTAACTGTAATTTGATCATACAATATTGAGGTATTGCATGGAATAAACAATATACTATCAATGCACTAATGAAGAACTCAAAATAAACGAATTTCTTATTGCTACAATAGCGCCTCTTGGGATTCTCAGATAAAGCACCTAACCTGCATGGCAAAAGCTTCCTAGAATAGAGTACCTCCTACCTATAAGTGTGTCCCCTACTCAAAATATAGAACCCTTCTCTATTGTGCACTTTTCTTAAAAATAAATCTGTGCATGAAACAAAACTAAGAAAAACACCTAAATTAAGAAAAGTGAGCATCTAAGTCAAACTATAAAATCATACTAAATATGGTTGTATACAATATTGAGGTATTACATGGAATAAACAATATACTATCAATGCACTAATGAAGAACTCAAAATAAACGAATTTCTTATTGCTACAAGAGTGCCTCTTGGGATTCTCGGATAAAGCACCTAACCTGCATGGCAAAATCTTCCGAGAATAGAGTACCTCCTACCTAGAAGTGTGTCCCCTGCTCAAAATATAGAACCCTTCTCTACTGTGCACTTTTCTTAAAGAAAAAATTGTGCATAAAACAGAACTAAGAAAAACACATAAATTAAGAAAAGTGAGCATTTAAGTCAAACTATAAAAGCATACTAAATATGCCTAAAATCGATGCACTTCTTTCATCCATGCTACAACCTCATAGGAAAACTATAATCTACAACATGTATCCCAAGGCTGCATGCATCTACTAAAGGTGCAAACCCAAAGTATCTACTAAGATGAAGTATTCTTGAACAAGAAACACCTTCAAAACAACAAATTGAGTCTAATGTGCATTCAACCCATCTGTACACAGGACAAGATTACTACTGGGTACACTTCTCCCCTAAATGGAAACTACAGTGTATTGCTGCTCTACTGAACGAGAAACACCTTCAGAGAAACACGGATAAAACTATGACATATATTTTCACTATGGTATTGGTTGTAGAATTTCTCATCAATATAGGTAACAACTTCGAGAATTGAAAAACCAAAAGGTGAGCTACATAGATCATTTGAAATGATATATTTGGCCATACTTTCTTATTTTTTAGGAGTGTTAGTATAGAAAGTGCAAGGTAGCCTGTTGCACCTTTATGTCACAGACCAATGATGAGAATAAATACAGAAAATATTACATAACATGGTATAATTCGATTGCAGGTTTTTTCGAAACAAAAATGGAGTTCTCCTTGTGCAGATTCTAATCTATTGGGTATAGATTTAAATAAGAAATTTATAGTTATGGGGTTGGAATTGTCTCACAATTCATGGCAAGTCCCAAAGTTGTTCACTAGAAAGAAGTAGAGTGAGTTGTCGGGTTTATGAATGGGAACACCATATTCACAGGTAGATAAATTCAAATTAGCCGAGCATATTATTTCTCCTCTTCTTGTACGTGTGCGCTTTGAAAAGTCAACCACCTCCGAAGACTCAAGAACAATTCTAGTAAAGTTTATAGGTGTGCAACACTTCTGAGAAAACCCGTCACTTAATGACAATTGAGTGAGGAATATTTCGAAGGATTCAATCTTGCACTCAGTCATAAAAGGGAAGTTGGGGTATCTAGCATCTTGCCAACAAACTAACTCCAACCATAATGTGAAATCCAGGTTAACTGTGAAACCTCTTTCCCACTTTGTAGTATTGTTGCCTCTTGAATTCCAATAGGTATCTTGCTACTTAGATCCACAAAACTTGTCCTAGGTAAACTTTGCATGATACAATTGTGATGTGCAAGCTTGACACACACTCTAGTTTCCATCTAAAAGAGGGTAAGTCAAAATATTATGACAGGCTTAATTGTAATTTGATCATACAATTTTGAGGTATTGTATGGAATAAACAATATACTATCAATTTGTCCATTGTCCAGATATCCCAAAAAACCATGTATGTCTGGACTTTGGTTGTGTGTAAGAGAGGGGAGATCACATAAATAATCCATTATCAAAAGAAAAAGTTAAAGCACAACACTCTATGGAGAATTTTTTTTTAATTTTATTACATACCTTAGAAAGTTTGAAAGGACATAACTGAAGCTTCCCTCTCCTTCCACACTTCATTAAATATTCGCCTTTTCCAATGTAGATGTGGCATGCAGAATCATAATCAGCAAATAGTATATGAAAAGTAAGTTTAATGAATTAAAGTAGCTTTGTTATACCTCAAGAAAATGGACTATGAGAAATTGGATTCATTCTCTACAAAAGATGATATAGCAAGATCTAATTACATTTTTAACTGAAACAAAGGAAAATTGGATTCATGCTCTGCAATAGACGATATAATAAGATCTAATGACATTTTCAACTCAAAAAAAGGTAAGTTGAGTAAGCTCAAGCTCCAAAATGATGCCATCCAACTTCTCAGTGGTAGTTACTGTATATATCTAGCTAGAGGCTATAACATAAAGATATTTGTTATATGTGAAGATAAAAAAATGAAAGGAATGTGAAATTTTGACCATCAACTATAAGTTCCTTTCAAGGACTAGATCAAACCATAAAATTGTTATCAAGATAGTCAACTCACCCATTCTAGTACACTTCTAGTAGTTTCATAATAAACTCAAAAACAATAAACTTAAAACAACATAAATTAACCAACAATATGTCTGAGATTGGTTACCTAAGGATTATATCATACTAAATAACCTTTTTCATCTAACATTGAAAACAACTATGAAAGAAATGAAGACAAGTCAGTGATTATGATAGATGCATGTGATGAAATAAAATTAAAAAAGACCCTTCTTCTTGCTACTAATGAGACTTCTAAGGGATTCTTGGATGAACTTGATCCTGATGTGCTTTCTGAAATCAAAGCGACACTTTCTAGCTACTCTGATTTGACCGACAACAACCCTAATGCTTATGAAAATGAATATGGAAAGCAATAAGCATAGATGAACCTGGTCTTCTAGAAGGCGTCTCAAAGTCTAATATGGATAGTATTTTAAATCTCTACAGCTAGCAGAGGGTTTTCCTAGTTGGGTTCCCTAGATTATTTTATTTTTTTGCTATAGTGTGACTATGTTTTATTTTTGTTCTATTCCACTACAAATTGGTAGATATATTTTTTGGTTTCATACAACAATTAGTTTTAGATTTATTCATTCAAGCAGTAGCATAATTTCAAGGAAATTCTACACAAGGGACAATTAATCTATATTTTCCCTTATATATTTTGCAAGTAAAATTCACAACTAAATTTTCATCCATAGTGTTTAGGTTACTAGCAAGTGGTATCACAACATATCTCAACATTGAAAGGCATAAATCATATTATTAAATAAGGTTGAGACTTGAGATACAAAAATCTTTCCAAGTTATGCAAGAAAGAAAACTGCTGATTTTTAGTTCTAAATCAATCCAACCAGAACAAAATTATGCCATTTTCAACACCCTCTAGTCAAAGTTATTCCTCACCTCATTCAACTCAATTAAGAATATGTCAATCTCATTGATATTTCTTCTTCATTTCATGCTTCCAAGCTATATATTTATGCAACCTAATATATCATTTATGTTAAGTGTTTATTCATTAAAAATTATTTAGTCCATCTAGCGCATCTACCTAACTTTCTGATTAGTTTCTGGGAAGACTCTATCAGACATTTGTAGAAGAAAATAGAAGAGTGTTTTAGTACCTAGTGTTATAAAACTCAAATCTGGAAAAAGTATTTTAGGTTGTTTCCCTAAAAATATTTACAAAATTTTCAATCCCAAAGCCATTTCAGGGAGAATTTTAGTCATGAGGAAATTTAGTATTATTTTTGGAAAATTCAAATGCAACTAAAAGAAATTCTTCCTGTTTGCTCAAAAGATTCCAACACCAAATATGAGTGAATTCACAGAACTTAAGATTTGGAAATAATTAAATTTCACTTCACTTTTCTAGGACCATATATGAGTGAATTCACAAAACCTGGGATCTGGATTTTGGAAACACTTAAATTTCACCTCATTTATTAGGATTGGAAGTTCCTTGAGATACAAACATGTAGCATTAAGGATCTTACTTTCCTTATTTAAGGACAATGTTAGTGATACAAGAATCCTTGTATACATGCCTAACACAATTCTTTGGTCACAACTAATGAAACTGAACTCCATCAATACATAACAGACAAGTTAGAATGTAAGAGAGCATCTACTTTTCAACATATATTCTGAAAAAAATAAACATATATACAGTCATATAAAGTTGTCACCACACCAAAAAAGGAATTAAAAACCAAAATAAAAATAGGAACAGGCTTGGATTGTTATGGTTACTCTACCAAAATGTTAAACATGATCAATATGTTAATATGGAAAATAGTGTAGTTGATTATGATTTATTGAGCCCAAGGGGTTAGCCCAACCGAATGTCATTAATGTTACTAGGTATTTGGCTAGTTTTGTGCTGCCAGGTGCCCTGTTTGAAATCCCTTGGGTGAGGTGCACTAGTCAATGCCAATGGGTTTACCAAGGTTTCCATCCATGAATGTGGGGAATAATCCATTGGGATTCCCTAGAGAGTTTTTCTTGGAAAGAATAAAAATAGGATTTCCTAAAAAGAACTTTTGAGATGCATACAATGTACACCTAGTAAAATCAACTCTATAGAGACAAACAATAAAAGAAGGAAAAATACATATGCTTTTACCTATGTTCCCTCATTTTCCCTCCCACCTTGTGAAAAGTGAAAATATGCTACTCTTAAACTTAAAAGAAAGGATGACAAAAATAGTGTCGCCCTGTGAAAAGTGAAAATATGCTACTCTTAAACTTAAAAGAAAGGATGACAAAAATAGTGTCACCCTATGAAAAGTGAAAATATTATACTCTTAAACTTAAAAGAAAGGATGACAAAAATAATGAATTTTGAACCAGTCCTCCTTATGTGGAAGAAGACTAAAAGTGGGGTGGAAATGTAGCCAGGTTAGAAATGAAACATACCTAGGTGCCATTAATGGATTGAAGAGGTAAAGCCATAGCTCACAACTCTCTTCAATCTCATTTTCCCTCCTGCCCTGTGAAAAGTGAAAATATCCTACTCGTAAACTTAAAAGTAAGGATGAAAAAAATACTGAATTTTGAACCAGAGATCTGAGTTGTGTGTACTCCTCCCTGTGTGGAATAATACTACAATTGGGGTATAAATCCAACAAGGTTAGAAATGAAACATACCTGGGTGCCACTAATGGATTAAAGATCTAATGGTGGGGGATGGTGTGTGTACTCCTCAGACTAAAAGTGGGGTGGAAATGTAGCGAGATTAGAAATGAAACATACTTGGGTGCCATTAATGAATTGAAGATCCAATGGTGGGGTTAGATATCAGTTTTCTACTAGTAAAACCTTAATTCCCACCCTGTGAAAAGTGAAAATGTGCTACTCTTAAACTTAAAAGGAAGGATGAAAAAAATAGTGAATTTTGAACTAGTCCTCCTTGTGTGGAAGAAGACTAAAAGTGGGGTGGAAATGCAGCTAGGTTAGAAATGAAACATGTGCCGTTAATGGATTGAATATCTAATGGTGGGGTTTGATATTAGTCTGCTACTGGTAAAACATTAATTCACAACTCTTCAATCTCGTTTTCCCTTCCGCCATGTGAAAAGTGAAAATATGCTACTCATAAACCTAAAAACGATGAAAAAAATAGTGAATTTTGAACCAAATCTGAGGTGTGTGTACTCCTCCCTGTGTGGAAGAAGACTAAAAGTGGGGTGTTAATATAGGAAGGTTATAAATGAAACATACCTAGGCGCCATTAATGGATTGAATATCTAATGGTGGGGTTTGATATCAATCTGCTACTGGTAAAACCTTAATTCACAACTCTCTTCAATCTTATTTTCCCTCCTGCCCTGTGAAAAGTGAAAATATGCTACTATTTTTCCCTCCCTCAACCTTATGAAATCTGGAAATTTAATTCACAACTCTCTTCAATCTCGTTTTCCCTCTAGCCCTGTGAAAAGTGAAAATATCTACTAGTTTTCCCTTCGGCCCTGTGAAAAGTGAAAATATCTACTAGTTTTCCCTCTGCCCTATGAAAAGTGAAAATATACTACTTGTTTCAGAAAGTAAATGAAGATTGGAATTACAAGGGCTTTGTTACATCAAAATTAAGGCTAAAGTTTTTCAAAAATGTTAAAATTTCCCTAAAAAACAATAAGTAGAATATTTATAGACATTTAATTCACAACTCTCTTCAATCTCGTTTTCCCTCTGGCCCTATGAAAAGTGAAAATATCTACTAGTTTTCCCTTCGGCCCTGTGAAAAGTGAAAATATCTACTAGTTTTCCCTCCGCCCTATGAAAATTGAAAATATACTACTTGTTTCAGAAAGTAAATGAAGATTGGAATTACGAGGGCTTTGTTACATCAAAATTAAGGCTAAAGTTTTTCAAAAATGTTAAAATTTCCCTAAAAAACAATAAATACAATATTTATAGAGTATATAGTAGATGTGTAGGTGTAATATGTAAACAATTCTAAATATGGGCTTAGTTAAAGAATAATAGTAATAATAATAATAAAAGTCAAAAATATGGGGATGAGTGCAAAAATCTAAATTTTGGCTCAATTAATAATAAAAATAATAAAAATTCAATTTGTTATATTTTGATTTTTTTATTAACTTGTGAATAGGTTTTGTTACAATACCATGAGCCAATACCATGGCTTATCAATACCTCAAGCCCAAAAACCATAACTTATTTCACAACCAAAATAATTTATAACAATATGACAAGATTCTTAACCATGGATATTCACCCCACACTTTACAGTGGATATTATTAACTTGTAAAAAATTGGTTTTGTTATAATACCATATGCCAATACTATGGCTTATCAATACCACATGCTCTAAAAACATAACTTATTTCACAATCAAAATATTTTATAACAATATGAAAATACTCTTAACCATAGATATTATTAACTTGGAAATAGACTTTGTTACAATACCATGGGCCAATACCATGGCTTATCAATATCACATGCCCAAAAAACATAACTTATTACAAAATCAAAATATTTTGTAAGAGTAAATCATGGATATTCACCCCTGCTTTGTCACTGATATTATGAACTTGTGAATACGCTTTATTACAATAGCATGGGCTAATACCATGGCTTATCAATACCACATGCCAAAAAATCATATCTTATTTCATAATCTAAATATTTTATAACAATATGACAATATTTTTAACCATCGATATTCACCCCCACTTTACCATGGATATTATTAACTTGGAAATAGACTTTGTTACAATATCGTGGGCCAATATTATGCCTTACCAATACCACATGCCAAAAAACCATAACTTATTTCACAATAAAAATATTTTTATTTTATTTTATAACATTTTATAACATTTTTTATTTGAAGCTAATAGGGAAAGGGTTGTAATTAGTTTTGAGATAGATATAAACCCTCTATCCTCACGACTACTAAAATTATTCCCATATAAATTAAATTAAGGTTTTAATAAAGTTAAAAATGAGAATACTTTTGTATTTAAAGATGTGAAATTTATTTAATACAAATATTAGTAAGAACCAACATAGATCTATCTTAACTAAGGATACAAGTGATGATAGCAAGCAAAGTGAAAGGAAGAGAGGGGAAGGGAGATAGTGACAAATATGTAGGGTGGAGAGAGAGAGAAAGAGAGAAAGAGAGAGTGATGGGGGGAGACAGAGAGAAGGGGGTAGGAAGAGAGAGAGGGGAGAGAGAGAATAAGGGAGTGGGGGAGAGAGAGGGAGGAAAGAACTAAGGCATAGGGAGATAGAGGTGGAGAGAGAGGAAGGAAAGAACTAAGGCATAGGGATATAGAGGTGGAGAGAGAGAGGGAGTGACAAGGGATAGATGGATAGAGAGAGGGAGAGAAGAGAGGAGGGGAGAGAGAGAATAGGTGGGGATAAAGATAGGGAGAGAAGGGAAAGAGAGAGAGAGGGAAGCAGAAAGTTGGAGGGGGGAGAGAGAGAGTGATGGGGGTGGTACAGAGGGATGTGAGACAGAAAGGGAGAGAGGGGACTAAGAGAGAGGAGAGAGAGATGAAGTTAGAGGGGGAGAGAGGGAAGGAAGAAGAAAGACATAGAGGGAGAAAGGTAGAGAAAGAGAGGGAGTGACAAGGGAGAAATAGAGAGAGGAGAGATATAGGGAAGAGAGAGAGGCAGAGAGGAAGAGGGAGGGAGAGAGAGATAGATATGGAGAGAGAGTGTGTATGTTTGGGGGGTGAGATAGAGAGAGGGAATAAGAAAGAGACACATAGATACAAATATAGATATTATATAGTATTATATAACTAGCCTAGATCCATCTTAACCTAGATCTACCAAGCGCCAAAAAAGAGGTTTGCACATCGAGGTATTCGATCCATCTCGGTGCTTGATAGATCCAGGTTAAGATGGATCTAGGTTGGCTTAATAAGTTTGTAGTTGTATTTGATAAACTAACACTTTTTTTTATGGTTGTGTTTGAAAACAATTTTTCTATGTTTGGTGTGTTTATCATAGTAATAATAATCTAATTTTAATTCAATTTTATGCTTACCTTTTTTATGCAATGATTTTGTTGTTAGTTTATAAAGATAGACATGTTATACTTTTGGAATTTGAAAAGGAAACACGTGCTATTAACCTGGTTGTATTTAAAACATTTAAGTGTAAAAAAGAAACATGCCCTCTTAACTTGGTTGTATTAAAAACATAAGTATTCTTGTATACTAGGTGGGTGAAAACAAGAGAGAGTATATGATAAGTGGATTAAATAGTTAAAAACAAATGTTAGTTAAGGAGAAAGTTACAAAAATCTAACAAATAGGCTAGGGTTAGGATATTATTGTTTTGGGACATCTAAAGTTGAAGGTACATTTTATGGAGGTTTAGTCTAAGCCCTTGGGTGTAAGTCACATATTATGGGTATCTTGGACTTTTGGTGTGTGTTAGTGGTGTCAACTAGTGGTGGAGTGTCCAACCAATGAATAGGCAAAGTTTTTCATTTACAAGGTTAGCATCAATCAAGTATTCTCCCTCTCTACCCAACTCTAAGATGAGGAGTGTGCATAATGGACTTATTATTGTAACAAATTGCAAATATTTGATTATCTTTAAATTCAAGGGCTTGAAGTGGGTACTCGACCTACAATTCTTTAATGGAACTGTGTTTTTCAATTAAAACATTGTGGTCAAGGAGCTACAAAAGAGGAAGGCCTTATGGCTATTTTTAAGGGGTTGTAATGACCCAGTAAATATGTAGATATGATGCTAATGGTCCTGATCTTAGTACATTCACGTATATAATGTAAATATTTTCCTTTCACCTTGCATTGTGTAAATATTATAAATATTTTGTGATTACCCTGATATATATCTTGAAGTTCCACTTGCATGATTATGGGAAACGCTTCTCAGTTATCCTTGTGTACATGGGGAAGATCATAATTACTCTATCTGATAAAAACACCTATTAATATTTTCACACTGAACACTATACAATAAACTTAATCCTAATATCTTAGTGAAGAACAAGTAAATAGCTAGACTCTGGAAGGGTTTTTGGATTGACTATTAGTGAAACTCATTGTAGTTAGGTGTGCCAATGTGTGGTGAGTGTTAGTGAATGATAGGGAAACATAAGGGAGCACTAGGTCAAAATGCATGGAAATGAATGAATAAGAGCATGTGATAGGGAGTGTTAATGAGTTCTAGGTGTGGTAAGAGGGGAGTGACATGGTATGCTAAGCAGCGCTAAGTCATTCTAGCATGCCAAAGCGACATGCAGCCAACATGTGCTAGGTGACAAGGTGTGCCAAATAGTGCTAGGAAGTGTTATGGAGCATTAGGGAAATAAAAGGAAGCACTAGGTGAAAATAATGCATGCAAATGAATGATTAAGAGTTTGTGACAAGAAGTGTCAATGATTCTAAGGTGTGCTAAGGAGGCAGTGCCAAGGTATGCTAGTTAGTGCTAAGGCATTCTAGAGGCCAGGGAAACATGACAAGATGTGTTAGGTGCTAAGGTGTTCCAATGCATGCCAGGGTGAGTTATGGAGTGTCGGGGAAAAACATGGGAGCACTAGTTTCAAATGCATGGAAATGAATGAATAAGAGTGCGTGATGTTATTGCCTAAATCTTCCCTAGGCTGAATGAAGGCAAAAATTAGGGTAACCACAAACCACGCTCAGTCTGGTAGCTAGCCCTACCATAACAGGGGAGGGCTCTCTCCAAGTCACGCTTTGTGAATAGATAATCGAAAATGGTCTGAGATGACTTACAATGAAATATTTACCTTAGGCTAGTAAGTGAATAGGGATTCTGAAAGCAAATTTTATGAATGGCCGAGCTTCTGGGATGGTATGGGACCAACAATCAGTATAAAGCAGAGAATTTAATATGAAGGCACAGATTATTCCATGAGGCAAGGCAAGCGGGAAGTGTAGCAATTTTAGTTTGAGATAATGTGGAATGGAAAGATTGCTGAAGAAAGTGAAAAGGGCATAGTCATATGAATCCTTTTCAACAGAAGAATAACACTGTACATGAAAGTTTCCCACGGGCAGAGCAATAAAAATTGAATTCTACCTAATCTCACTCTGAAAATTTCACTGAAATGAAACATGAATTGAATTATGAAACATAAAAAGATACATATCAAACATAATAACACATTTGCTACACTCACAACCACAAGAATCTCATGAAACAAAGTCACTGCCTTTCATTAATTCTCTGTCAAAATTACACAGTGAAGAAACAGAGTTTCTTTCCCACAGTCTCCCAGAAGTTACAAGCCAACCAACCCTTTGCAAATAGCTTGCATATAATATATATAATGTGTGAGGAAGAGATAGAATGCCAAAGGGTTGGGGAGTTACTCGAATCATTACAAAATGGAGATGGAGAGCCAACCATCAGCTACAGGTGCAGCGCTCACAAGCATGACATTTGGCTAGGGTGACCCTTTGCATTCCTTTTCCACTTGGATAGATTCCAATCTAGAGAAAAAACACTTTAAATGCTGCCTTTGGTGCCAAAAAACCGAAGTGTAGATGACCGGACCCACTTGGAGAAGTCGCGGACCGAAATTTTGTGAAACGGAAGCAAATTGGCAGTTTTTCCTCTGTGCGCCACGCCAATTTCTCTGTGCATCACGACACTTTGGGGCCTGTTTTGGGGAACTTGCAGGTGTCCAAAATGTGCCCAAGTGGGCTTGTTGGAAAGCCTGTCCTATCTACTTTCCAACCTGACTAGAATTTTTGAATTTGGTGCTCATTTTCCCCTCCAAATAGTCATTCTCCCAAGACTACTTTCTGTGTGTCAAAAAAGTAGCAGAGAGGCCATTTTTGGGTGTTTTTTGACCTTTAGGAGACCCAAATGTTGTCAAAATTTCTTGCCCAGATACTAGTAGTCGTGATTTTCCATGTTGAATCCAAAAATTCAAACCATTCCTCATTTGGAGCTCTATAATTTTAGTGTCGCGCCAGTGGCGCGGCGCATAGGGACAGAATTTCCCTTTTTTGCCCAAAAAATTACCTTGTGGCCAAAAGTTCCCCAAATTTCTTGAAATTTGGGCTGGAGGTTCTCTATGGGGTGCCATGTTGAGCCAAGGAAGCCTCAACCAAGATTCTAAGCCTATCTTTTTCTTTTGCCTCTTTTTCCCTCCTTGTTGCCTTTCTCAATTTTGCCTTTAAACTCTTCATTCGGGCCTTGGCGCTCATGTTTCGTGCCCGGTAGTGAAATTCCATGTGTCTCAACAGCGCAAGCTCCTTGTCAGCCTTGTCTAGTAGCCTCTCCAAATGCATGTTGACCCTCTCAAGGTTGGCCTCCCTATCCTCATTTATTTCTTGCTCCAAAGATGTGAGCTCAACCCTTCTTCTTTGAGTAGCTTGGTGATGCTCACAAATGTTTTGAAACTCCATGATCGCCTACTGATCCTCTAGCTACTTCTTTTTCTATTCCAAGTACTTCATGTTCCACTTGGCCCTCTCCAAGTCAAGGGACAAGGCCTCAATCTCTGACTGTTGTTCCTAGATGACCTCTCTAAGCTCTGCATTTGTCGGCTCTGTATTGGTGTCATCATCATGAAGAAGAACAAACTCGGTCTCTCATTCACCTGATGGCTCTCCTGAAGGCCCCTCATAATGCACTGGCTTCTTACCTCTGCTCAGCTCCTGTGATGTTGATGTCAGAATCGAGGCCCCTTCCACCCCGGGTGGAGATAACACTCACTTTGCTGCTGCAAACAAAGGTCTACTGCCCTTCTGGTATGTGATGTATACTAGCATGGTAGCAATCTCATGGCACTCATACTAATGTGAAGGACCCCCTACCTCATGCTCTGCCTCTGATACCACCTGTGGAGTGCTGAAGAAATCATGGGAGATGAAGTCCTCCCAGGCAATACCCTGCAATCCCAACTGATGGTCCACCAAAATTTGGATAAGAGAAAAATGATAGACACTGTTTAGCTGTTGTCGAGGGGTCTTGTGTTGCATGAAGTTTTTCATCTTCTCTATGTTGTTGCAAATGAAAAATGGGAGGTTCATCACCCGCACCCTAGTAAAGTGCATGAGCAACCTGATGTGATAGGCATAAAGGCGAGAAAACCTCCCCTCACAACTGAAATACTTCATGATCAATTTAATGAGTGGGCCATACTCATCCCTCAAAAATATGAATGGAAAAACTCTAGTGAGCTAGCTCAAACAACTTTCCTTGATGTAAGGCTCATAATGATACCTCTCCACCTTCTTTTTCTTATGCCATTGTTCCCCAATGTTCGGTATGCCTATTGCCGCTGATATGGTTTTAGGTATCAATGTGAAAGTGACCCCAGCCAAGATAAATTGACCTCCCTATAGATGAAGTGCAAAAATACAGGCCAACTCATGATGGACTCTGACATTTGCCACCCTTTGACAAAATTCATCACATGCTAAGTGCTGGAAACAAGACATAGGAAGGGGGCAAGCCTGTAGCTCAGCAAGGGTGTTTGGCTCATCTCTAAGGTGCCTGCCACTCCAGTGATGTCTCCTATGGGCCCTTTCTCCTGAAGATGTGTCACTGTGGGTCTCCTCCTGATACTCTGATGAAACTTCGGATGCCATTACTGTTGTTTGTACCCTAAGTTTTATGCTACCTTCTGATTCCAATGAAACTGATAGTTGCTATGAAAATCTGTTACCAAGGGGACAATAAAACAAGGAGTATTAGGAGAGGAATGATGAAATAGGAATAGGGGCTAAAGGGAGAGATTTGTCAGGGATTTGGGAGTGGTTTGGGTATGGTGTTGATGGGGTAGGGTTTGAATTTATTTTGGTAAGGTTTGGGTTTTTTGATCCATAGGAGGAGGGGGAAAAAGGGAATATGATTTTAGTGGCGTTAGGGTAATGATTAGGGGAAAATGATACAGGGAAACTAGTGATAGGGGTAGGGTAGGAGAACACCTTGGCAGCAATATTACTATAGCACAAACCATAGGATCATGATTTCTTTGTGTCTTCTCTTGTTTGCTTTATAAAAATTTTGGCATTTGATTTATACTCCCAAAATCATGCTACTCTTCTCAAGTTTGATGCAAGAGTGGAGGCAGGTTGTCTACCTTTCAAATTTGATGGGCATCCAAAAAATTTTAGGCAAATTAATTGTTTTCTGGGCTTTATATCTCTATGCACTGCGCGCAATTCCTAGTGCGTCGTGCACTCTGAGTGCGCCGTGCTAGTGGTGGATTTAAACTATGGATGGGCTCCCAGTGCACTACACAATGAGTGCGCTGTGCCCCCTTGTGTGTGCGCCGCGCGCTCAGAAGTCACCCTGAATTGCTTGGAGGAATAAGGAGAGGGTTTGGTAGTGGATTTAGGGTGGGCTTTTAGGAAAAATGATCAAGGGGATACGGGAAAGATGATGGGTGAGGGGAAAAGGTGAGTGGAGTGAAACCTTGGCGCTAACATCACATTTTAACAACCCTAGCCATCATTTCCTTGGTGATTTCTTATGGTTGACCTTATGCATTTGGATGACATTCGAACCTCTTTATAAACACAATATTATTGATAAAATTTGATGGACAAGAGGTGTCATAAGGCCTACCTCTTGATTTGATAACTTTCACCAAAATTTAGAATGGTTTGGCAATGTTTCTCGACCCCTGGCTATGTGTGTTGCGCGCAAAGCCTAGTGCGCCACACACTAGGTATGCACCGCGCCTGTTTAAACTTCCAACTGCGGGTTGGCTGTGTGTGCGTCGCACCCTCAGTGTGCGCCACGCTCCTGGGTGTATGCGCCGTGCCCTCCAAAACCAGCTCTCACTCACTCAAACGCCCACGATTTTTCCCTCTCACCTTTACATTGTCTCTCAAAGCTTGTAATAGCACAATGCCCTTGATTTGGGTGAAAACATGTATATATAGCCTTGGAAGAGATGGGTTTAATTTTTACTTCCTTGAAAACCCATTTTCTAATGTTGTGTTTTGCACTTTTTTCATTGATTTTAAAACACACTGATTTTCAATTTTCCTTTGAAATTTTGGCTCAAATGATGGAATTTTCAGCACTTATTTGCAGGGACTATATGACAGGGCATTTGGCCACTGGAGCCATGACTACATCTGAAAAGTCAACTGGCGAATTTTTGGAAAATTTTGTCATAAATGACCTTGTTTGACTTTTCTTCAAAGCAAAGTTTTGAAGAAGAGTCGAAGTCTATCCACCTGACGATGAAGTTCTCTGAACCATAGCTGAATAAGGGCCTCCCTTTGGTCTGTATGGCTTTTACTGGACATGTTTCAAAGACCAAATTGATGAATTCCTAGACCTAATGACTAAAGATGGCTTTTATCCATTAAAGGACCAGACTTTGACTATTGTGGACTTTGGTGATTATTGACAAAAACCTGAGCGAGCGGGAGCCAAATCTGGGGGGGAATGACTAGCATGATTCTCTCCATCAGATTATGGCATGCCCCTAGCAGAATGCAGCTGAGTGGATGGAGCGGGACACCTAGAAATGAAATGCATAAAGAGTTTTGATCCCTGATGGAGGGCTGGCCAGACCGACTCTAACATTGGCTCCAATGGGGGATAGTAGCTCCTTGGAGGTGCCAAGAACAGAAGATCTCTGGAGGAGCTAGACAATTCCTTTTGTCCATTGCGCTATGGAGTCATTATTTCGATAAACAGCATAGGACTCTAACTTATTTATGAAACTGAAATGACCAAGAAATTGACTCAAACTTGACCCTGAAATAAATCAAAAACTAACTTTACAGAATGAAACCAACTGAAATAAAAAATGATATTTACAATGACAGTGGAAGTAGTGTTATTAAATCAGCAGTGGTATCGCTTGAGCAGCCGACCATTGATTGGCCCTCCAAGACAATCTTCCCCGTTCATTTCCTTAAGAAGAAAGGCATTATGACTCGTATATGCTGCAATCTTGAAAGGTCTATTCCAAAGATTTTCGAACTTTTCATGCTTGCCTTTCTCTTCATTCCTTGCATCCCACTTCAACACCACATCATCCAACTGAAATTTATCTGCCTTTGCTTTTCTGTCATAGATTTTCTTTATCTTCTCCTGCAACTTGGATGTGTTCTTGAAAACTTCTTCTCTTGTTTGCTGCAAGTGGATCATTTGATTCAACCTTCTCTGTATGGGATCTTCCTCACTACCAGCCTCCTGAAGGAGTTTGACCACCAGGGCAGCAAGAGAAGCAGGAAATATTGTGTCCACTCCATAAACAAGCTCAAATGGTGACATCTGACTGATCTGATCTGCCCAAAGTGCATGGACCAACCTCTTGTTCCAGCTCTTTTTATTTATTTCCAGCAACTTCTTGATGATGTTGACCAATGATTTATTCGAAGATTCCACCAATCCATTGCCTTGTGGATGTTAGGTAGTTGAATGACCCAAAATGATATGATACTTATGACAAAATTCTACCGTCCTCTTTGATTTGAAAGCTACTGCATTATTAGTGATTAATTTGTTTAGACAACCAAAGCAAGACAAGATGTTATTTTATAGGAATGAAATGATTACCATGTCTGTAGCTTGTCTGTTGGGAGCTGCCTCAATCCATTTTGTGAAATAGTCTGTCGTTGTAAGGATCCATCTATGTTGTCCGGAAGAAGCGGGATGAATTTCTCCAATGAAGTCTAATCCCCACTGCTAGAAAGGAGAGCTCACCTCAGTAGGCTTAAGTGGCAAAGGCTGTAATTTCTATTTTCCTTCGAAAATCTAACACTTATGACAACGCTTGACCATCTTATACACATCAGCAAACAAAGTAGGCCAGTAGCACCTTGCTCTCAAAATTTTGTTCGTTGTTGACTTCCAAAAAAGGTGACCACCACACTCTCCTCCGTGAAAATCCTCCATGACTTTCTTTGCTTCTTCTTCCACCAAGCAATTTAACAAAACACCACCAGGATCCTTCTAATACAATGCAAAATTCAAAATACAAAACTTGGTAGCCTTCAATTTGAGTGTTCTTGCTTTGTTTCTAGTCATGTCGGGCGGTGGTGACAGATTTTTTAGCACATATATTATATCAGAATACCATGGGGACAAAGCAAACATTTCGGAGACCTGAATTGACATTCCTCCCTCATTCTCATCGGACATGGCAGTGATCAGATTTATGTCCATGGCGTGCAAGTTTGATTCAGCCATCAGCTTCGCCAACCCCTATCCTTTGACCAGCTTTGTGGGCTTTATTTCCACATCATATTCCACCAAGGCTGCAATCCATTTGCCTCTTCTCCCTTCTAGATCGGTCCGTACTAAAACATCCTTTACAGTAGTATTGGGAACATAGGCCAGAATATGAGAATGTAGGATATATACCCGGAAATCCTTTAATGCCTTCACCAATGCCATGGCTTGTTTCTCAATGATGTTGTACTTTAAAGCTGCATCCCTTATAGCCCTACTGAAGAATGAAATGGTTCTTTCATGATCATCTCTCTTCTGCAATAATATCGCTGCCATAGTGTGCTCAGAAGCAAATGAAAACAATATGAAATCCTGAGTGTAGTCCAGGCTGATTAGAACTGGAGCTGAAGAAAGGGCCAATTTGACCAAGTTGAAATATTTTACAGCCTCTTCTATCCATTTCACCTAGCTGTCCTTCTTAAGCATGTTGGTCATCTCTCTTAAGTGTTCTGCAAGATTAGGCACAAAACGACGCAAAAAATTCATCTTACCATTGAATGATTGTATTTCCTTTTTGTTCCTGGGCAGATCAATTTGCTTAATTGTTTGCACGTGTGCTGGGTCAATATGAATGCCATCCTTTGAGATGATGTGCCCAAGTAATTTTCCTTCCTCCATGGCAAACAAGCTCTTCTTAGGATTCAACGATAAACAATATCTTCTGCATTTTTGAAAGATAGTTTTTAGATGGTGCATGTGTTCTTCATCAGATTTTGAAAACAACGTCAAGTCATCCAGATACACCACCAAAAACACATCCTTCTCATTCACAAAAACCAAGTCCATCGGCCGCTAAAATGTGGCACCTGCATTCTTTAGACCAAAGGGCATTTTGGCATAATGAAAGGTTCCCCATGGAGTGGTGAATGCTGTCTTGTCCCTATCATCTTCATGGACAGAAATTTGGTTATATCCGGAATAACCATCAAGCAGTGACATACGAGATGCCCCCACTACTCATTGAAGTATATGGTCCATCTTGGGCAGTGGATAGTTGTCCTTCAATGAGACTTTATTTAAATTTCTGAAATCAATGCATAGGCGGATCTCACCGGTCTTCTTGCGTACAGGCACTAAGTTAGATATCCAATTTGAAAATATGATGGGCATGATGATACCTGACTTATACAACCTGTTTACCTCCTTTTCGATAGATGGAATCAACTTTGGATTTATCCTTCTCAGCATATATCTAAATGGCTTTTTATTGGGCTTGATTGATATTGTGTGTTGAATAATATTGGTATCATAGGTCTTTAAATTAGAATAATCCCAAGCAAACACATCTGAAAATGAAGCCATCAAACTAATGTATTTGTCCTTGATCTTTGGCGGCAATGCTTTAGACAATTTTACCATCTTAGGATTGGCAGTTGTTCCTATGTTAACCTCTTCTACACCCTCCTTTGTTGGCTGCAGTGTTGGCTTGCGGGCTACATCATCTTGATCAAAAATCTCTTCTAGAGGTATCAAGCATTTAGGAATAATATTGTTTTTCAGCTACAATACATCCATTTCATTGATCTGCACTTCATCTATACCATTTTCTTTACCCTCATCGTTTTCTACATCAATTGAGGTTTCTTTGAACTTACCTTTGTTTAGCAGAAAATTCTTAATCTCCTCATCATCTTGAAACACTTGCCAATATCGCTAATTGTCTGGAATGGTTGGATGATGCTTGACATGAATTTCAAATTTATTGCTAGAGTTCATGGGGATCTTCAAACTGCTTGCTGCCTTGGCAAGAGCATCAACAATACTATTTTGTATACGAGGCACACACGTCAAGGTGTATTTTGAAAATAACTTTAAGATGTCTAAAACTGCATTATGATAGGCCCGCATCCTAGGATGTTTTTCTTGATACTCACCTCTGACCTGCTTTATTACCAATTTGGAGTCGCCATATAGTGAAATCCTTTTTGCATTCAGCTTTCTAAGAATTTTCAGGCTAGTAATCAGAGCTTCATACTCCGCTTCATTGTTTGAACATTCAAAGGCCAGCTTGTAAGAGAAAACCCTCACGCTGCTAGGCACTTTGTTTGGGGCGGAGAAAGGACTGCGTACCCAAATTCCAATTCCAGCACCATAATTGCCTACTGCTCCATCAAAATCCATGGTCCATAAGCCTTCTTCCTCTTCTTGCAAGTGTTGGAAATATGTTTGTTTTACCTTGACTACTTGTTGTCCGTTCCTTTGAGCTGAGTGCCCAACATTTTACTGCTTTTCTTGTTCTTCTTTCTTCAAAATTTCTCTGAAATTTTCTGTTATTTCCAGAATTTCCTCTGCTTCTACTATCTGACTATCTATATCATTTAAACTATTTGAAAAGAAAACAAAGGACTCTAAATCTATATGTACGTAGTTAATAGGATGATTTATAGGTTTCTCCTTGCTTGTGATCATATATTTCATCTTTTGTTCTCGGTATAACTTCCTCTTTTGTCCAAACATTGGGATTGTTGCATATGAGAAATCCAGCTATAGTGTCCCCTTCAATTTCGCTACCCAAGACCTGGAAAGAAGCATGCCAAACCTTGGAGGAATGTCTACTACCACCACATCCACTAGAACATTTTTCATAGGAAGCTGATCCGAACTCACAACTAAGTCTTTGATGAGTCCTATACATCTTACTCTATTGGAATCGAATGAATAGAGATCATGATATTGTCGGGTGATGTCCAGACCAAGCTTATCCATGGTAGCCTTGGGCATGAGATTGTGAGAAGCTCTGAAATCGAACATGGCATTGTGCAACACAAAATCATGCAATCTCAAACTGATGTAAAATGGAGGCACATCGCTATCAGGAGACTCACCACTTGATGCTGGTCCAAAAATCATTTCAGGTTGATCATCTTATACATTCACCATGTCGGACATTGGGTCCAAATTCAACATTTTAGAAATCTGTCCTCTATAGTTGCTGTTTTTCATTATTTCAGTCAAGGGGATGGATACCTTTAACTTAGAAATCTCATTCTCTAAGCTAAAAGTGGGAGTCTTTTCTACCTCTTTGATTGGGATCTCTTTCCTTTCCTTTTCCTTTGATATAGCTTGTTGTTGTGGTTGTTCTACTAATTTTGATTTGCTTCTCTCCGGACCAATTGCCTCCTTTCCTTTTCTTTGTGTAGCTAATGAGTCATTTTTTGCTGCTTCAACCTCCTTTTTCTGA
>Ga0181464_1000122_pt1 | contig 24332 bp, 23 predicted proteins | sample InSIn2gowninarea_FD_119074 | JGI IMG/M metagenome (GOLD analysis project Ga0181464, IMG submission 119074) | Clean room microbial communities from NASA Spacecraft Assembly Facility at Jet Propulsion Laboratory, Pasadena, California, USA -... ...
TTCCAAAGGAAATCTCAACCTAAGCCTTCTTCAAGGTTCATGTCAATTTCTCTTGCCATGCAACTCCCTGCATCACACTGTCATAGACACATAACTGTCAGTGCATAGTAATCTTCGATTGCAACAAGGTAAAAACATAAAAGAAAGGAATTGGGCAAGAATTCCTTTGGCTATGTTTGGAAACCCTAATTCCAAACGGATGAGTGATTTGCATGTAGGAATTCTTATTAAACTTGATTTTGTCTAACATTATGTGCATATGTGCTACAGTCATGAACATGTCCTTGACAGGTATATTAGCCAATCCCTAGTTGCAGATGGATTTGTTAAGGGGATTGGAGTCCCTTTAGAGATAGCACGGATGTGTTCAGTTTTAAGCAATGTGCGTGGCACAACAAGTAAGGTAATTGGTGTTTTTCTATGTTTATTTATGCACTGACAGTTATGTGTCTATGACAGTGTGATGCAGGGAGTTGCATGGCAAGAGAAATTGACATGAACCTTGAAGAAGGCTTAGGTTGAGATTTCCTTTGGAAGCACCAAGAACCATGGGGATTGAGTGATGGTTTCTGTTGTTATTCTTGTTCTTCTGGTCTTTTGCAATTGTTGCACTTGATTTGTGATTTTGAGTGCGTTTGGTGCATAGCTATGCCACTTTGCTACGGTGTCGTATTGTTGTTATGGGTTTTCATGATCTTATTCTTGTTTGTTTCTTGGGTTGACTTTTATGTTTTGTGTCTTGGGAATTGTTTTGGAAAGAGGAAATTTAATGCAGCTCGGGGAGAGTTGTGTGGTACTCAATAGGTAATGTAAGACACGGATAAAGCTCGGTGCATGAGTAAGCACATTAGAATGTAAGACTATGACAGTTGGTTGGACTGGTTGGGTCGATTGTGGTAAATGGACGATGGCAGTACAGTCATGAGAAAGGTAACCAGAAAAGGTAAACTAAATGGATTTGAGGTGTCATTTTCCTTGGCTACGTTGGGAATGATTGTTCTCAATGTTGTGTATGAATAAAGGAAGTTATCTTAACCTTGACCTTGATATATAGTAATTATGTTATGATCATGATTATGTTTATGTTTATACATGTAGGTGTGTATGTATGTCATGTTTGACAAGATCGTCATGGATCATGATTATTAATGCTAAAACTTATATGTATATATGTATGTATCTATGTAACTATCTGACAGGGTTGTCAGGATCGTTCGTGTGCAGAAATGATTTCTTATGCAAGTGAATGGCATGAAGAAGTTCCTAGTTATGAGGAATCAAGTGGAAGAGTAGTCATGGAAAATCTACGAGGTCAGTATCATGTAGTTATGAGTTGATATTATGTGATTATATTATGTCTATGTTATGGACAGGTTATACCGAGGGATACGTCAGCGAAATGAAAGCAGTGTGGCTTGTGACATGCTAGGATAAGAATGAATAAGACACTGGAAACAAGGTTTCTTGGTAAGGACAATGTGGTTTCAGATGTATGGTATTACTGTTATGCATATGTTTTATATGTTGTACATATTGCATCAGTAACGCTTGTGCGTGTGCAATATTGTGCATATGTATTGTGTGTACATTTTGTTATGCAATATTATGTATAGGGTGTTAGTACAGATAATGTTGAATGAATGTTGCATATTCAATGTTGGGTATATATGGTTGTTACATAGTATTTTGTCACGCCTCTTGCACTACACTGTGACATACCCTCAAGTTCCTGAAACATGACCATAAATCAATGTACTCATATATGCATTTCATATCCTTCCTAAGACATTGATTGGAAATGCCTTGAGCTTCCCTTGAATGAAATAGCTCTTAAACCCTAATTTGAGAATCATCTCGCTTATGAGGCTAAAAACCATGATGGTTGCATGTTGCACTATGCCAGACCTGAGATGACATCGCTTTGTTTTCTCATATACCTGTGATGATCCCAAAAAGGAAATTTTCCCAAAGAGGATGAGAAGCTCCATGATATAGAAGCTTCCAGAGCGATAAGCTGGAGGTGGTTTCGCATAGATGAGGTCGAATCCTCCCAACTTGACCTCTTTATCTTATCCCTATGAGCTACCTTCTTGAGATGTGGGCCTAAGCCTATCTTTGGAGGAGTCCTAACTCCCTCTCCTAGCCAATAAATTCCTCCTCTCTCATTCCCAAATGGTTGGTCAAGTTAGAGGCTAGGTTGGTCTATGTCCATTTGCACCCCTATGCTGAGCTTGTGCCTAGAGGCTATTCATTAGACTTGGAGAAGGAGTGTTGGAGAGTTTCTTGGCTTGGACTTGGATTGCCACTCAAGGAGATCCTTACAACATCAAGGCTATGGTTGTAAGCTTCCCTTTATTTCTTAAATAATATACAACTGTTGGTTCATCTTCCCAAAATATATATGTTCATGTATGTATTAGCTTGGCATTCCTTGATCAGTTAAGTAGGTTGTCATTGGATTTTATACTAGTTTTGGCATGCTTTGTTGTCTCTTGATCACTTGTGCAGTTACATAAGCATTTAGACAAGCAGGAACAAGCCCGTGACACAAGCGGTTCAAGGCCCTCAACAAAGGAAATCAAAATAGCATTAGAACGAGGTAGGTCATCTCTTTTGTTATACTTTTCAATTATAACCTAGGAAGATGTCTAGTTGATTGTCACTTCAGTTGTTAGACCCACTCATTGGGCTAGAGGTATCATCTTTGTCCCCAGAGAGGATTAACCTTGTCAACAAAATGGTGACTCAACTAGGGAGCCTATGATCCTTTCCATTCAATCCTTCACCCTGATCTTTTGTCTAGTTTGACCAACTGTCAGCTTTCTAGCTTGTTTGATTTTCTATAACTATTTTTGCTTGCTAGTGATTGCTTGAGGACATTGATTTTTGTCTAATCTTGAAGATTTTTATTTTTCCTTCATTTTTCTCGCACATCGCGGGTTTGCCTCTAACAGTCGCGATAACACCGTGGATTTGTTAATTACAATCGTGATTATTTTTGTTTTGCCTTTGGCGTGTGCGATGATCCAAAGTATAAAAGAAAATAGGGTTTTGCTTCTTATTTTCAGTCTTTTTGTCCTCTATCATTGATTTTCCAAAGTGTCTATGGTATTTTTGATTGATTGTCTTCATTAATTTGCAAAATTTGTCTCATTGGCTTTGAAGTGAAATCTAATTGAGTTCTAGGATTTCTAGTCAATTGGTAATCGCTTGTTGCTTGTTAATGTCATTAAGATGTTTGTTTTGTTGATTGATTGAGGGTTGTTTTATGTGGAAATCATTCAAAACATCGTTTTGCATTTGTTTTAGCTTGTATTTCGAAATCTACTTTTCATGAAATGCATTAGATTAGTTACATTGAAAAGTTATTTTTTGAGATTCATCATTGAAAATAGATCACTTCTTTTCAGTGATTGAAAGCTAAAAATTGTATTATGTGCATCAAATCATTCAAAATGAAAAGAAAAGCATAATTCATATAAGTGCATCTTTGTATATTAAAACCATTTTGCTTTCGAAAAAGTTGCATTTAGGATAGTGAAAACTGGAAATCTTTTTTACTTTTGGCATTGTGTTTAGTGAAATGAAAGATTAGATTTCATTTTCACATTTTTCATTTGGAAGGCGAAAGTGAAAGTTAGTGGAAGGATTTTTGCATGATGCATTTTTTTTATGCATTATTGATTGAAATTTCTTCACTTGATTGGTCTAGCTTTCATTGAAACGGAAAGTTTTCTTTTTCTCATATAGTTGCATCATAGGTGTTTAGATGACATCGTTTTGAGCCTTAGAACTGAAACATAATTGAATATCAACATTAAATCTATCAATTGATCTAAGGAGCATTTGAAACATTGATGGTCATGCTTAGTGTTCTAGGCTAGAGATGTGTTTCGGCGTCTATAAAACTTAGCAGTTGTCATTCGCTTTTGCATTAGACAGTGCTAGCACAGACTTGTGCTCCCCATACCATCACGTATATAAAGGCAGACCCTCATAGTTTGCAAACCTTTATCCATAGGAAGCTGAGTCTTCCACTCTGTAAACATGATACACCGAACACAACATTCGGGGAGATTGCTTGCACGTATGTCAAGTCCTTGGTAAATTTATTTCCTGAGGTGTATATCGCAGTTCACGGTTACTTGGTAATCATTTTTTCCTAAAATATCTTGAGTAATCATTTCGATCTTTTCTGGCTCCTTAAATTTCAAAATATCATCGATCACTTGTCCTTTCGAGCTCGCTAAACCAACGAAAGCGACTAGAGTCACCTTTTTGTCCTTTTCTCAACTCTTAAAACATGAAAAGGAAAAAAAATTGTTTCAAATTCTAAAATTAATTGATCGCGGAACAACATCCTTCCTATGGAAATACTCCTTAGTAGATCTTAGGTTGATACCATTGGCAACGTTTCCTGAGTCTACCAGTCAAGGAAACCCCTCTGACAGGAATCCTAGTCGTTTTCCTTCTTTCGGAAATATTGGTGCTCCCTATATGGCGATGTTGTCCCTTCCTGGATTGACCATTGGTCTACCAGTTTGGTTATTTTCGACCTCAGTGGTTCCGAGTGTCCAAACTGCTTTTCAACAAAGTCCTCCTCCACCTAAAAATATCAACCTCGTGTTGATCCTAAATTTGACCCCTCACCTTCTTTGCCTATTTCTTCACGTCGTGAAAGTCTGGATTCTAGTAATTAGGAAGCTAAGAAGAAGAATAAGAGGATGAAGAAGTAGAAGCAAAATAAGAAAGGGGGGAACTAAACAACTATTGTTACTGATGCAACTAATGAAGAAAAATCTACCAAATAGCCTCAGAAAGTAAAATTACCTTGCATGTTATGTAAGGGTGACCACCGTCTTCGGAATTGTCTCGGTATTCCCAAGGTCTTAGAAGTGTGGTCTATAGGTTCACATCGACCTTTGTCATCAGCCTCTGGCAATCATGCTCGTGGTAAACCTTCAACTAGTAAAGCTCATGGGAAAAAGTGGAAAGTCAAATTTCCCTGTAATTTATGTGAAGGTAATCATCCCATTCACCTTTTTCCTTTAATGGATGAAGCTTCCAAAGAGTTGGAAAACCTTGCTGCTTCCCAACCTCATCTTCCGGCTAGTTATCGAAAGCTTTCGCCTGATCCTTTACTAATTGATCAAAAGTCATGTTTGGTCAACCCCACTCTCTCTAAAAGTGAGTCTCGTGAGTTCATTCTTGACCAATCATTGGTTGAGAAAATGGTAGACTTGGCTCCACCTTCAGTTAACCGTACCTTTTCAATAGAGAGTGAACCTCATATTGCTCAGGTTCTTCTAGTCTCTTCAGTTTTGAATGATCTGGAGGTAAATCCTCTTGTTCCAAGGTGCATGAGAGCATTTCTCGTGTTCCCATCGAGCAAGAAGTCAAATCTCATGTTCCTACAACACCCCCTACGAGTATTTTAGTCACTTCTTTTTATTGGAGTTGACTGGTAGGATATTGCCTTCCATCTTATGTGCCTTTCCAGATTACAGTAGAGGCTTACCATATGGTCGCACCTAGAATAGTCATAGACAAGGGTGCATCTGTTAGCATCCTGTCCTCAACTGCTTGGCAAGCTTTAGGTTCTCCTCAACTTGTCCCCGTCACCCAAAATTTGTTAGATTTTAACAAAAGAACCAGTCAACTGTTAGGAATCCTTCCTAAGTTACCTATTACCTTGTGAGGAAAGACTATCTATATAGATGTGATGTTTCAAAGCCATTTATATTTTAATCTAATCTTTGGTCGTGACTATGTTTATGTCATGGGAGCTCTTGTCTTTTCCCTCTTTCGAGTGATGTGTTTCCCGCATGAAGGAATCATTGTGATCATTGATCAGCTTACATTCATCAGTCCTGAATCAACTCGTAATCAACCATCATCCCTAAATAGTTCTTATGTGCAAGTAGTATCACCCCCGCCATAAGTTCATTACGTGGTTACCTATTCCATACCCACATCTACTGATCATCTAGTAGATGATGTAGTACACCGTGTACTAGGGGCATTAGATCCTGGTTTTTCATTTAGATCCCTAGACATGTATCCCCTCTAGAGTGTTGTTCTCCCATCTAATGAGAACCTCTTGGAATCCATGGCCTCTTTTGGGTTATGAACAAGGGATATGTGGAGCAAATTTCCTTGCCTTGTGTCAAACTCGTTAAAAAATGAAACAAGTATCACGAAGCAAAGTTCCTTCTCTTGTGTCAAGCTCCTTAAAAAATGAAACAAGGGGTATGTAGAGCAGAGTTCCCTGTCTTGTGTCAAGCTCCTTAAAAAATGAAACAAGGGAATGGAGCAAAGTTCCATGTCTTGTGTCAAGCTCCTTAAAAAATGAAACAAGGGCTACGGAGCAAAGTTCCCTGTCTTGTGTCAAGCTCCTTAAAAAATGAAACAATGGCTACGGAGCAAAGTTCCCTGTCTTGTGTCAAGCTCCTTATAAAATGGAACAAGGGATATGAGGATAGTTCTTTTACTATGTCAACCTCGTTAAAAAATGAAACAAGGACCATGAGGATAGTTCTTTTGCTATGTCAACCTCGTTAAAAAATGAAATAAGTGTGGAGAAGAATTCCTTCTCTTGTGTCAAGCTCCTTAAAAAATGAAAGAATGGATTTGGAGCAAAGTTCCTTGTCTTGTGTCAAGCTCCTTAAAAAATGAAACAAGGAACATGGAGCAGAGTTCCTTGTATTGCTTCATGCTCCTTAAAAAATGAAACAAGGATGGGAGCATAGTTCCTTATCTTGTGTCAAGCTCATTAAAAAATGAAACAAGGGAGATGGAGCAAAGTTCCTTGTCCTGTGTCAAGCTCCTTAAAAATGAAACAAAGGATATGTAGCATAGTTCCTTGTCTTGTGCCAAGCTCATTAAAAAATTAAACAAGGGAGATGGAGTAGAGTTCCATGTCCTGTTTTAAGCTCCTTAAAATATAATAAAGGATATGGAGCATAGTTCCTTGTCTTGTGTCAAGCTCGTTAAAAAAAATGAAACAAGGGATCTGGAGTAGAGTGCCTTGCCCTGTGTCAAGCTCCTTAAAAGATGAAATAAGGGCCTTGGAGCAGAGTTCCTTGTCTTGTGTCAAGCTCATTAAAAAATGAAACAAGTATTATGAGGATAGTTCTTTTACTATGTCAACCTCGTTAAAAAATGAAACAGGTTCGTATGAGCATGGTTTCTTTACTGGTGTCAAACTCAGTAAAAAATGAAACAAGGTGTCATGAGCATGGTTCTTTTCCTGTGTCAAGCTCATTAAAAAATGAAACAAATCCCCTTCCAATTCGAGTCTTCGATTAGATCTCGTAAAATCCCAGTCGATTCTTTCACTTGATCTTGTAAGTGAACCTTCTTTCCATCCACTTAGGTGAACGAAATGAAGCTTGGGGGGCATGTACCTCGAATTGAATCATTATGCTAGGGGCATGCAAACTTATCTCAAGCATAGTTTATCTTTTGTTTCAAGCTTGTGTAAAAATGAAACTAAATCCAAGCATAGTTTTTCTCATGTTTCAAGCTTGTGGAAAAATGAAACCATCTTCAAAGTATACTCAAGCATAGTTTCCCGTGTTTCAAGCTTGTGTGAAAATGAAACCATTCCCATGTTACATCTCGTGATTTCCATTTTAATCAGTTGATTTTTGCAAAATGAGCCTTGGTTCTTTCATTCCATCGTCACCATCTCCTTGGCCGATCATTCGCTTTCACTTGGTTGTTTTACCCTTGCCTAAGGCACATCTGCGATGAGTGGTCTTATTAGCCATCCCCTTGACCATTACATGTTTTGAGCAGTTCCATAATGACCGGAGCCAGTGGCTATCCTTTTATACCACTTGTTCCTCTAGGCAGAGTTATCTTTCAGCACTTTTCTAACTCTCGAAATATGAAAAGATTACCGAGTACTTGTCATTTCGAAATCGTTAAAATTAAATGAATTTATGTCACCTTAGTATAAGTTTACCCCTTTTTCGGGATGAGATTGACTATTGATGAAAAAGGTAGACCTTGGTCGACATGGTCAAGAGGTTCTCTCGAATATTGCTTTCTACCTTTTCAGATTCGAGAGACAAATTATGAAAAGGGACATGATGGAGTTTTCTTTTTTCATCTCTTTTTCAAACTCTCTAAACATGAAAAAGACATCGAGCTTTTCTTCCCTCAAACTTGTTAAAATTTTACAACAAACGACTCATCACCATGATGAGAACAAGTTTCTCCTTCCTAGGGCTTGTAAAATTTACTAGGATGGATTCATTTGGAGGATGAACTTATATGAAAAGCATGTGGTATACTCTTCAATCTTGTTTAAAAATAAAGAGGTACTCGCTAGAAATAGTGGGGGAAAAATGAAGATGAAACATCTTTTGTATATGCAGCATGTCGCTCTTAGACATGACACTCTTCTGCATCTTGTGTCGAGTTTGGGATATCCTTGCTCAGTCACTTGTCCTTCTAGGTTTGGTTATCCATTTTACCTCTCATATGACTATTCCACTTCGTCATTATGACCCTTGGTCCTATGTTGAGTCTAATGTTGCCACACTCTGAAGTCATATCGCCAATATGTTCAAGAGAAGTCCAATCTGTAGTTATTTACCTATACACCATTTGAGTCATTGTTACAGTCTTGAAACTTATTCCACTTTATTCCTTGTTTCATGTCCATGATGAGGGAATCATTATGACCCTACTTTGATTGGTCACTTGTTGTCAAATTCTGCTCATTATCTAGGAGGATGACTTAGAAACTCCCTTTTAGTACCTTAGAGCTTGCATGCCTTAATGGCAAGTTCTTCGCATCTGACGATAGGTTTTCGTCATTGGCCTTCGATCGGATGATTCCATGAGCATTTGACTTCAGCTTCGTTATCACATTCATAGATTGTACTATCGTACCTTGAGAGCCATTGTCATTATGGTTGGTTCCTCTCATGCCTGTTAACGTCCACATCAATGTTCGATAATCAGGTGGTTTTCTAGCATGTTCGACTGCAATGCGTTGATTCACATGTTATAATTTGTACTTTGATCAGGTCGGGATGGAGCGCAAGACCCTAAGTCCTATCTAATATGACTCAGGCTGCATGGAGTTATATGTTATTCATGATTGTACACATGTTTCTGTTGTAACCATACCATGGGGACTTTACATTTATGATGATCCTTCTATATCGGATGGTTGCATCCATGCCTTGGATCTTAGATTACAGATGATCCTTCTACATTGGATGGATGTGCCCATGCCATGGATCTTTTCATATAGTCCTTACTATCTAGATGGTTGCATCCATACCGTGGATTCATGTTTTGACATCAGATACGTATATGTATATATGTCCTTGATTTGCAGGTCTACTGACAGTGTGTGTCCTCGTCCTTGCAAAAGATCGTAAAGCATCTCAGCCATCACTCCCTATTTTGCCTTCACGCTTTAGGGGGCATCTGTTACACAGTATTTTTCCATGCCTCCTACACTTCCCTGTGACATACCTTGAACTGCCTGAAACATGAACATAAATAAGTGTACTCATTCATATATGCAATTAAAATCCTTCCTAAGACATTGATTGGAAAATGCCTTGAGCTCCCCTGAAGGAAATAGATCTTAAACCCTAATTTGAGAATCGTCGCTCTTATGAGGCTAAAAAACACTATGGTCGCATGTTGCACTATGCCAGACCCACGATGACATCACTATGTTTTCTCATATACCCACGATGATCCCAAAGAGGAAATTTTCCCAAAGAGGATGAGAAGCTTCGTGGTCTAGAAGCTTCCAGAGCAGCAATCTCGAGGTGGTTTCGCATAGATGAGGTCAAATCCTCCCAACTTGACCTCTTTATCTTATCCCTATGAGCTACCTCCTTGATATGTGGGCCTAATCATATCTTTGGAGGAGTCATAACTCTCTCTCCTAGCCTATAAATACCTCCTCTCCCATTCCCAAATGGTTGGTCAGGTTAGAGGCTGGGTTGGTCTATGTCCATTTGCACCCCTATGCTGAGCTTGTGCCTAGAGGTTATTCATTAGACTTGGAGAAAGAGTGTTTGGAGAGTTTCTTGGCTTGGACTTGGATTACCACTCAAGAAGAGCCTTTCAACATCAAGGCTATGGTTGTAAGCTTCCCTTTATTTCTTAAATAATATACAACTGTTGATTCATCTTCCCAAAATATATATGTTCATGTATGTATTAGCTTGGCATTCCTTGATCAGTTAAGTAGGTTGTTATTGGATTTTCTATTGGTTTTGGCATGCTTTGTTGTCTCTTGATCACTTGCGTAGGTACATAAGCACTTAGAGAAGCAGGAATAAGCCCATGACACAAGCTATTCAAGGCCCTCAATAAAGGAAATCATAATAGCATCAAAACAAGGTAGGTCATCTCTTTCGTTCTACTTTTCAATTATAACCTAGGAATATGTCTAATTGATTGTCACTTCAATTGTTAGACCCATTCTTTGTGCTATAGGGATTGTCTCTGTCCACGGAGAGGATTAACCTTGTCAACAATGGTGCTATGTACATGTTGGATATACGGTGTTGTGTACATATTATATTGTGTGCATAATGGATATGCAATGTTGTATGCATATGGTGCTCTACGCGTGTTCGATATGTTGTGTTGTGTACAAATAATGTTATGTACATGTTGGAAATGCAGTGCTATGTACATGTGGTGTTACGTGCATGTTGTACATGTGGGACTATGTACATTTGGTGTGGTGTGCATGATTGTACAAGTGGTGTTGTGTGCATGTGGTGTTGTGTGCATGTGGTGTTGTGTACATGTTATACAAGTGGCGTTGCTTGCAGGTGGTGTTGTGTACATGTCATGCATGTGGTGTTATGTACATGTGGTGTCACGTACATGTCGTGCATGTGGTACTATATACATGTGGTATTGTGTACACATTGTACAAGTGGTGGAGTGTACATGTGGCGTTGTGTACACATTGTGCAAGTGGCGCCGTGTACATGTGATGTTGTGCACACATTGTGCAGGTGGTGTGGTGTACATGTTGTACATATGGTACTGGTGCACGTGCCGTATTGTGTGCATGTCGTACATGTTGTGTTGAGGGCATGTGGTACTATGTATGTGCATTGTGTAGGTGCATGTATTGTGTGGTGTTGTACATCGGGTATAGATGTATTGTTTTGTGTTGTGTGCCAGGTGTAGGTGTAGGTGTATGTATTATGATATGCATTGGATGTAGCCATTATATTGTATACATAGGGTGCAGGTGTATGTGTTATATGTCATGTGTAGGTGCATGTGTTGCATGGAGTTGTATGTCGTGTGTGGTCGTATGTGTGTGATGCACACTACGTATATGTGCACCTGGTTGAGGAGAAGGCATTGAGTGTTTGTCGGGTGTGGCAACTGATCGAGTGTGCGTATAAAATAAGAACAAAGGTAGAAGTAAGGATCGATTAAAGGATAAGTATCAGTATATTTTCAGTTTTATTATGCATGTGATTTATGATTCTGGTATATGTTGATTACATGTGAATTATGATTCTGGTTTATGATGGTTGCATGTGATTTATAATTTCGATGGTTATGTTTTGAGCTAACCTGATGTGATATTTTTATACATGATGCTAGTTTGACTTGTTGTAACATGAAGTAAACAGGATTTCAAGTGTACCTTATTGACGAGCTACCAATGAGGTATGATTTGAAGTTATTTCAATTTATTTTGAATCTAATGGAATTTACATGCTTGGTACAGGAAGCACGGAAATGCCTGGTTGGGTGGTCAAAATCAACTGCAAGAATTAGTAGCAGCAACAAAGGAATTGAAACATGCATCAGTATGTTGGTAAAGCATTCAGGAATAGGGCCATTGTGGGACACCAGTACCCAATAGTGTTCATTGATTTCCATGAGCATGCTATGACCGGTATGATGGTTTTGAGGCAGGGATATGCATTGGTTTTTTTATATTCCGTTGTGAGGAAGCCTTGCCAAGGGATGGACTACCCAGGATGGGGGTGCCAACGGAACTTGGGAGCTGAGTGACTGCACGGAAGGGTTGACGGGATTGCCCGAGGGACTGTGTAGCAGAGAAGGGAAGGTTGGGGATGGATTTTTTTTTGTCATGAGCATTGCCAGATGGAATCAAATGCACATTAGGAGTGCACACTGGAACAATGAGCCGATAACTATTCATTGAGAGAACATGTGGCGCAAGATTATAGCATTGGACATTGGTTGCAGTTTGACTATGGCAGTGGATTCTGGACTTCCTGATAAGGAGGTGAATCCTGGTATTACTTGAGGGTGGAGATGTGAGCCTCTGGATTCCCTTGTTGCAGATGTAGGCATCATATCTTTTTATTTCTTGGTTGAGAAAATGTGTATATGTGTATATTATTGTAAATATTGTATCAAGTTGGATTTATAAAGCTCCATAGACAGTATGGTTATTTGTTGGTTCAAGTAAATGTGTATGTGTATATGTGGTTATTGTAAATATTGTAATGATATGTGTTATAAAGCTTCACTATGCGATATATTGACATGTTGTCATGATGTTTTCTTTTAGCAGATGGTCATTGTAAATATTACAGCGATCTATGTTATAAAGCTCCATGGGCAATATGTTTTGTTTTCAATGGTCATGTTGGTTATAGGTACCATTAAACACCGAGGACGGTGTTCCCCCAAGGGGGAGGGTTTTGTAACAACCCTCGTGAAAATTCCATGTAAATATATATATATATATATGGCCACGGTGATGGGACACGTATTCCAAGCTAAATGGTGGATAGGACATCCTAGTGGGTGTTCATTTGGTTGTTTATGGATAAGGAAATTAGCAAAGGAAATGGTTAAGGCATTAAAGAGGCAAAAAGGTATTTTGGCACATTTATTTATGAAAATAATGGAAATTAGGAGAAAAGGAAGGTGAAAGGTCACAGGTTGCATGTGAGGAGGAAATTGAAGGAAAATAATGAAAAGTGAAGAAAATAGAGGCCTCATTAATAAAAAGGCTTCTAAGGATCAGTGGGCGGGACTTGGTCAATTCAGTTTTGGAGCTCTCTCATTTTTCTCTCTCTCTCTCATACTCTTGGATACTTAGAGTTTTCTTGGAGCACTCTTGGAGGGGTGGCATACTTGGATTTTGGAGCAAGAAGGAAAAGGAAGAGCAGGAAAGTGCAAGAGGGCATCGGGATCAACAGCTACATCAGATTTGTGTGCAAGTACCAAGTTGCATGCATGATTTCTTCACTAGTTTGGACATGCATGGCATATGCATGTGGATTCTTGGTCATGATCTATCATTGGCATGAAAGTTGCCTAGATTGACAGTGGGTTGCCTAGCCTTGCCATTCCTGGATAGCCATGGTGATTGTGGGTTTACTTTCATGATTTGTTTTTGGTTGGTTCTCATGATTCCTTAGCATGGGTTGAGTTATCAGTTCCTGGAAGCCCTGGTTCGACAAACGCTTAGGAAGCCCTTTAACAACTTGGATTGAGTTACTAGTCCTGGAAGCCTTGGTTGTACAAATGCTCTAGAACCCCTTGGTGGGTTGAGTTACTAGTCCTAGAAGCCTTGGTTGGAAAAACACTCTAGAAGCCTGACAATAGCTGTGGGTTGATTTACTAGTCCTGGAAGCCTTGGTTGGAACAAACGCTCTGGAAGCCCTGGGAGGCTTGGATGGAGACCAATCTGATGATGGTTTTGTGATATTTGACTGTGAGGTGGAATCACTGTTTGATGGGTTGAGGTGGATGGCCTCTAGAAGTATTGGATGAGTTTTGATTGATGTGTTCTATGAGATCCCACATTCATGCTTGGAATATGGCACAGGGGTGAATGGGTGAAGAGGGATTTGGCTCAGCCATTCTACGATCAGGTGGAACATGGTAGTCCCATCTCTGGTTGGTTCATTGCATTCATTAATGAGAAATCATTTCCCTTGATTTTCATGTGTAAAGGTACAAATGTATTTATGGATTTGATGGCTGATATGTTTATTTTATTTATGTCTCTATTACGCTGGTTATATGCATATTTTATGACAACATTTATGTATGGTTCTCAGCATGTTTTTACTTGTATGTGAATGGATAATGTGTCTATGACCTAATAGATGATAATGCAGCAAATTGCATGGGGGAACAATGGTTCATAGTGATTCTCATATAAGTATGAGATCCCTACACTTAATTATGTTGTTTACACATGTAGGTTACATGTCGATGATATGTTTGACAAAATGTTTGTCATGGCTAGTAGGGGTCTGGTTAAGGTCTTGTTGGGCTTATTGATTTTGCTTCATTGTTTCCCTGTACTTTTCTTGATTTCAAGCTATCATTCCATTATAGGCAGTGGCTTGGGCTCTAGGCGTGAAAAAGTGGCTTAAATCATGGGGTCGCTGGCACAGAACTGGCAAGTTTGGTCCACAGTGGTTGGCATGCAAGCCTATGAGAGCTACTTTGGGTCTATGGTCGCTCCCTTGCCCATAGCATGAGAGTGACTATGGCCCAAGATACCTAAAACAATAGTGGGACCTAGGGATAGGTTGTCTGAGTGGATGACTTGTCTTCTAAGGGTTTTGTTGATGATGTTGGATGTCTATATGGTTTGTTTTTGTCAGTTCCACTTCCTTAACGTGACTTAGGAGGTCGAATCTAATCATAGCATCATCTCTCCTCATGTTCACCCTGGTTGGCATGGTTACTTTGGGTAGATGTGGGAGGAGGGTGTTACAACCCCTCTAACCCCCCCCCCCCCCCCCCCCCCCCCCCCGGCTTCGCACGTGGGACTAGTCATGGAAAGAATATAGCACACACCAAACAACCATGAAAGAACTCAAGTTTTTGACCTAAAATGTCGTCTTTTCATAAATTTGTAGATCAACAAAATATAAGATAAATGAAGAATTGTATGTGAATATAAATTTCTATAGAATTCAAGACTTTATGCTACAAAATTCAAGAAATAGTACTATGGAAATGAGAAGATATAAAAATCCATCATCCTTATTCATTAGTAATATAAATACTGCAAAAAAATCCTTCAAGAAGACCTAAAATTCTCTACTGCTACAAAACTATGGTATTCCAATGTGTTTTCTTCTCCCTATTTCAAAGATAATTAGAATAAAATTGCATGCTAAATTCAATGGAATTTCCTTTGCTAATGTGGTTGATAATAAGTACAAAAAAAATTCTTCATGACCTCATAATAATACCATTCATGTAACCACTACTACCAAATAAAAGATTCAACCCAATTCTTCCATTCACAAAGGTTTCCATAACTTCCTATTCCACCCCCTCTTAACGCACACAATAAAGTGATTGAATCTATTTATAGTTTTGATCTACTCAACTATCATATCTCCTTTATAGTTTCAATTAATATTAAATAAACATTTCTAAAAGTTTGGTATTACCAATCCACTAGAAGTTTTGTTGTTGCCTACCCTTTTTTTTATGTGACTAATAGCATAAAAAATTTTGGCAATCTCATACTCGCATGATACGGGGTTGATTTTGTCTGTTACCATTATGATCACTAGGTGTACATTTCTGCCCCTAATGTGGGAACATGTAAGTTAGGGTTTGAACCAAGGACCTCATAATCATTTAGGTAAAGCATTTATGTAACATGCTTTACCAAGTAATTAGTTGTTTCCTACCTATTACTAATATTATTTTGCTACATGTTTTTGCTATGTGGTTCATGAACCCCCGAAGATCAGTGACTGATACGTCCATGGAATATTTGTACTAGGAAAATCCACCTGAAGGGGTCACTTCTTGTCAACTCAACCACCAAGCCTAATCCCGAGAGTATCGAGAGAATTGAACGTGTGACCTCTCAATAGCAACGGTTCTTTAACGATGGGGACTCAACTAATTGAGCTAACCCTTGGGGCTATATTTCGCTACATATTATACAATATGTTTCTATTTTTAATAGTGCTTCACAAATCCATCATGTTCTTTCCAAAAAAGAAAATTGTACCCTCAGACAGAAGAGATAAGACCATGCCCCATTGTTGAATAAACTCCTCATGTTTCCATAGAAGGTAGAAGTTCAAGTTCATGAGAAAGAAATAGGCCTATAATAGTAAGTATTTTAGTGGCCTCTCCAAAGGTTCCAAAGAAAAAAGGAAAAGGTCCACCATTACCATAGAAACAAAAAAATAGCAAGTCTTGAGCTAACTATAAGTGTTGCTACATGAGAATGACACCAATAAGCCCTGTGGTTATCACAAAAGATCAAATTATAGGGAATTCTACTATTAAAGAAATTCTCTTAGCTAACAATGGATAAAAATATGGGTCACCACATAAGAACTAGAACCTACAAGACTTAAGGTCGCTACACAATAACTAGCCTCAAAAGGCCCTATTACTACAAAATAAGAACCAAAAATAAAGAACATAGCTGAAGAAAATACTCAAGAGAGTGAGATTGTTTCCCCATAAGAACCTATAGTAGAACAAGCTATTGTAAAAGCAATCTCCCTTCAAGTCTTTTAGTTAAGACATCTCAAAATGCTATGGAAATCTTGTTGGCAATCCTTTACACAAATTTTCAGGGGTGTTCACTTAAAAAACTCTTGCTATGGGATATTTTGAAGAATCTGTTATAGAATAAATTGAGACAACAAAGAAAAATACACTTGGGTTTTATTAGAACGCCTACTTCTCAAGATGTCGTGTACTTGTTGTAGATGTCTTGGACTTCTTGAGTAGATGCAAGTACATTTCCTCTTCTAATTGTTTGTTAAGTCCATTGAATACTATCAATTTGTATTTGGAAAGTCACTTAATACTTCTCTAGTTATTACTTTTATCCTACTTCTTTACCATTTGTCATTTTCTAAAGATGATTTTTTTTTCAACTAGGACAAGCGCATTGATCATGGATTTACCTATCATAACCACATTGTCACCATCCTTGTTCAATCCAAAATATTCACCACTCCATTTTGAACCATGATATAATTTTACTCTACTTTCATAATTCATGTTCGTTACAACACACCCCCTGAACATCCAAGAAAGATAAAGACTAGATCTAGTGATTCTATAGAAATTATTGGAGTAATTAGCTCAAGGAAATATATTGATATCGCTATAGAAAGCATTGATGTTGCTACACAAAAACCAACATCAAGAATCCATATTGCTACTACACAAGTATCAATAATAATAAAAAATGTTGTCACTGCCACACAAGAACCAATAGCAATAAATAATGCAACAAAGTGGGTCATGGAAACTATTCAAGAATAAGGAACTACTACATCCCAAGAACCAATAGTAGAGAAAAAAAACAGTAGTTGATACATATGGACAAGCAAGGGAGACTGTTTAAGAAGAAGAATATGTTGCTCCATGAGAAACTATCTCAGAAGAAGCTACTATAAAAGCAATTACTATAAAAAAAATAAAGTTTTTTCCATACTGTTATACAACAAAAAAGAAAACACATATAAAGCCCCAACAACACAAGTTGCAATGCCCAACTAATGGTTTGTTCATATTGAAATATTTATGAAATGGGTATTTGAGATTTTTGGTAGGACGAATTGCATTGAGATAGACATGCCCACAAAAAATATCAACTACCCAGATCATACTTTGAGAAAAACCAACTATTATCAAATCTATAGAAGTTTGTTGCAAAACCATCAAACTTTGAAAAATGGGTCAACCATTATTTGAAGAAATTTCAAGATGTTGGTGGTCAAAATATATTTATTCAACACAATTTTTTGTTGGATATTCAAGGTAAATAATTAATATTGATGGTGAACTTCTCTATATGCATTGAAAAAATACAGGTGCATCCATCTTATAATTGAAGCGTCATTCAATAACAATACTTGCAGTTTTGTTCATCCAACATTAGAATATATATATATATATATATATTAACATTGAAAGGAATATAATGAAGAATCAATTTGGTAGTCCCAATTTTGGGAAATAGGGGAAAATATCTGTGTATATCTATTTGTATGTTTTAGGATCTTGCCATTATTTATTTTCTATTTTTAGAATTTGTATGTAGGTAATTTCTGTACGGGGTTAAAATCTACAAATATTTTACTAATATATTATTCATATTAACAAATTAATATTGTAATTATTTAACTTAAAAATAATAATTATAAAACAACATTGATGACAAATTTATCAAAATGAAGACTTGGAATTTTTTATGCTAGGAGTGATCAAAGCTAGGGTTTGATCTAAGTCTCATTCTACATTAATTTATCCAACTCCCGTGGTTCCACCATTGGAAGGGGTGGGGGATGTTTAAAAATGGTAGTAGTTAGTTGACCTTCTTAGCAGAAACCACACAAATTTTCTAACTTGACAACCACCCAACTTTCTAATGCTTTAGCCATCGTAGACTCAAGACAAAGGTAACCCTCAAGTACACCCACATACCAAACAACCAAATTAGAGAAAACGTTAAGCCCTTTCCACCCACAGATGTAAGATATACCCCTTTTGGAAATCCCTCCTAAAAAACTTGGCTCTATAGTTGAACACATGAAAGAGTGAAAGCTCATTTGTAAATTTATAGGGCCTTAGCCTTTAGAATGACTCTTTATCAATTGGATTTGCAAAAACTAGGTAATCAAGGGAGAGGTAGGACTTAAATTAGGGTATAGAGGATTTTTCACTAGGATCTTCAACAATATTGAAGATCAAGATCATATCCTTTAGGGTGGTTCTTGTTTCATGAAATCAACAAGCCTCTTCATGAAACCCTAGGTTCCAATATTTAACCCAGAAAAAGGAATACTTCTCATTCCTTCTTGTCTGGATTAGATTATACTTGCCTCAAAAATATTTAGACCCATAAATCCTTGCGCACATCGGCAACAAATTAGGTATTTTTTTATTCTATCGTATGTTATAAAAATAAGGAGATATACTTCTTATGTGAGATTATGTTTGTATATGTATCTCACAAAACCCCTACCTATGAGGGTACACTTGAGTTGCAAAGACATAGTATGGAACCAACCGATTGATTATGAATAGATCCCCTTATGGTGTCATTATTCTCATGTATTTGGCCACCTCTTTAGAGACTACCATGTGAAACCACCTTATCCAGCAAAGCGAGGAAATCCTTTAGCTAACTAGCCCTCTCCAAAAGAAGGTTTCACCACAGTGGCATGAAGAAGAAGACTGACTCAAAGGAAAGTATAGAACTCCACTCTTGAGGAAAATTAAGGAACAAATAGATTCACAATTCTCTAACATTTTAAAGATTAAAATGGATCAAGCCAAGAAGCACCAACAACTAAATATCCTCTAGAACAACCTACTCAGGGAGCACCACCCAGTGTACAACCAGATCTAGTCCCTCCTGCTCAAGAATCGATGCCTACATTAAACAATCCCTTATGATCAAGAGCTCAGATACCCAATGGAAGAAGAATATATGGAGGATATTAACTTGGAAGATATGGTTCCACAACACATTGTAGAAGAATGGGAAAATAAGGATTCCGTAACAATTCTTGATGATAAAATTCAAATAACTGTAAGATAATATGTTTGTTTCATTGAGTAAATGCACTAGGTACCTCCTCTTCTCCCTTCCCTTCATTTTATTTGCAAGGAATCAAACGAAATGCCCCAAAATACTACCCCATCTTAGTCAAAGACGCCAAGAAAAATGGAAAAAAAATTGTTGGGCGCGGCCCAACTTAGCCAAAATTTTGGCAAGAAACCCAAATTTTGAGGAGCGCATAGTAGAAAAGATGTCATGGAGTACGAAGTGGACCATGCAGTAGAGCAATGGAGCATAAGGAAGACTATGCAACAAAGTCACCGTGTATTTAGGGGCTTCGTTGCAGAGCCCATTCCTTTTTGTAAAAACATATAATATTGGATAAGTTGATGGTTTTGGACCATAGTCCCTTATATTTTGCAAACAATGGTATTGGGTCCATGGTAATGTAGTGATGTAATCGATTATGTAATAATATATATATATATATATAGATATAGGCATGAATAATAATTAAGGAGGCAATCTAAGTGTTGATCGAAATGTGTGTTTATGGTTGTGTTTTGTTGATCTATACTTCAGAGAAAGGGTGAGGCTCTGCAGCTGTGTGCATGGAGGTTTGTGTTTACAATTGAGTGCTCAGATTGTCTGCTGCTTAGTGCGTAGACGCCCTAGAGTTGTGTGCACAAGGAGTAACTATTTGTTGTACAAATTCTATATTATAAGCAACAATTCTTATGGACGTAGTCCTACATTACGATGAACCATGGTAAAATCTATGTCTACATGTGTTTATTTGCTTAATATATGTACTTTATTTTAGTACTATGAAGTTTATGGATGTTATGTTATGTTTAAGTGATGAATGTAATTCTGTGAAGTAATATAACAGTGCAAAGTAATTAATGAATGTGAATTAGTTTATAAGTATTAAATCATAAATAAAACACAAAAGGGCCACATCGCAGCATCCCTCAAGTTGCAGAAACCTGGTTTTGCAACCTCCCATAATCACTTTGGGTGAGACTGTGATATGCTTGTAGGTCATTGCCAAGATCAACCCAACCTAAGCCAACAAATGGTTCCATTGCCAAGATCGGGATTTGTTTGAGGGATGTTTATGTGGCATCTATCAAAGAAATAAATTCAAGGTTGAGTAGAACATAAGGAACGAGAGCTTGTAGAAAAAGAGAACAGAAACCCTCATATGTCAACTAGGAGGTGGTTGGAGAAGTATATTTTCAAATATCAATATGAAATATCTTTTGGCTCATTTCATGTCAATCTATACGAGTGGATAGTAAGGTTGATTGAGAGAAAATACTACTTTAAAGGAGACGAACCTAAGGAGTGGAATCCTGAACTAATACAATGACTCAAGAACACTAACAACAGGATCATAAGAGCCGTTGACTTTTGGATTGGAAACATCTTAGGAGGACTCATTACTGAGTTCGCGGTAGACTCGATTATGTCATATAATGAAGCAGAATGAAATTTTTTCAAAGGATCACGGTGTAAGTTCTTTAAATTTCTGAACCTTTGGATTAAGATGATTTTTTGTTAAAACATGATTTTACGAATGCAATGAGACTATTATTTACTTATGATTGGGAGAAGATCTGAAGAAGAAATTGGAACAATGCAAAGTGGAAAAATATATAGAATAAACACTAGAAAGAGATCTCGTGGACAAGATCTAAAGAATTTTATAGAAGATGGTTATATCCCTCTGTTAAGAAAGTCTAAAAGTGAAGAAATTTGTATGGTGTTCATTGTGCTCCGCTACTCTATTGTGTAGTTCAATTCATACTTTGCGACATCCTTTACACTGCGTGCTTCTCAAAATTTAGGTTTCTTTCCCAAAATCTGCCCAAGTTGGGTTATGGCAAATAGTTAGAGGGCTTGGAGTTTAGTTAAGCATGTGTGATTTCTAATTTGTAGCAACCAAGGTCATTTATTTCCAGTTGTATTCAGTTAAACTTGTTATATCTGTTGATGGAACTAGTGGAAGGTTAATTGTGTAGTGGGACAATAATATAACTCAATGATCATCTAATCAACTTATCAATCAACCCAAAATAGCTAGTGCATGCAGAGAAGAGTTCCCTGATTACGGTGGAGATTCCAAGGGAGTGTAACATTAGTTGTAGACTATCCTTTAGTGTGCAGGTGTTGCATTTATTCATATGATCAACTTAAGGAATTGTGAAATTCAATTTGAGAAATTTCCTAAGAAAAAGGGGCCTAATTCCTCAAGGAACAACACAAGGAAATAGGAGCTCAAGAAGATGTAGAAATTTACTAATTCTAAGTTCAAGGCCTTCAATGAGAAAAGAGATAGTTTTATGCACTTGTAGGGTGTGCTTAGTTAAGCAAAGAAATTGTAATACATCTCTATTGATTTGATTAATGCAAGCAGACATCCAGGTTTTTAGAAGATTGCTTTCCCCAGATAAAAATACTTGTTGCATGTGTGTTATTTCTTCTTGCATGTCTGATATTTTTGTTCTAAATTGTGAATTAGTGTCCACAAAGCAATATAGTATGTTTGTGTCTTGTGATTTTGATTTAAACTTCATGAGAAATTATAAATCTACAACTTAATTTCTACATTGAAAAAATTTATGAGCACACTTCTTTATTTCTAAAGAAGAAATCTACCTTACTAAAACAACTCTAGTCACCCCCTAAACTATGTAGTTGTCTCCATCATCATTTACATGGGTGAAATATTTCTCTAGGAATTTTAGAACCACTTTATGAGAATCTAACCAATCCATCCTAATTAATACATCATATGACCCTAGAGGTTGTTCATTCCATTAGAATTTAATAAACAATTTTTTCATATTTTAGTTACTTTTCTTTTTGTCCCTGTGGCTAGTTGTACTAACCAAGGTTTGCTTTGTTTTTCCTTCCTAAGTTCACACTTTCAATTGTAGAATGAGAGAAATAACTTAAAGTAGATCTATGGTAATACCAAAAATTTTTGTTCATAAATTGTACCTTGGACTACTAGCATTGTTGACTGGTGGTATGCATGTTTTCCATCTAATGTTGCAATGGTCCTTGGAATGTTGCAGGCAATGTCATTCATAGTTGAAACTTCCTGTAGATTATTCACTATTCCCCTTTTATTTGTTGGATTTTATGGGAAGTTTCTCCATCAATGGTTTTCACTGCAACCCTAACACTTAATTGGTGGTCTACTTACATCTGCAAAAATTGTATTCCCTACTACAGTTATTTGTCCAATTTTCAGTCCAAAGTTGCTTGGTTGGTTTACAGTTCTACTATAATTTCCTCCTTGATTACTATTGAAAGTATTTGGAAAAGCTAGTTTCTCGAAACCTTTTTACTTGATGTTGAACTTTTCATTCTTTTTAGTCATCCAACCTTTAGAGTTATCATATTTCTTATGATTCTGATAAAAACACAGGTTTTCCTTTCTTATGGTTTGGTCCATAGTTTTTGGGTTATCGAACTCAATTATTTCTCTATATGAGAAAGATAAACAACTAACAAATCTTTGTATTTTAGCCTTTTCTTCTTTTAAATAGGGCACATACCTCAACAAATTCATAATTTTGTTAAAAAAATCATCCATGGTAGATTGTCCCAATCTCAACTCATGAAACTCTCTTGCTTTTTCATCAAAATACCTTTGAGTTAGATATTTATTTTTGAATTATTTTCTAAGGAGTTTGCAAGTTAGATTTTTTCCTTCTATTCCTTTTAACAACTTTATTCTCCTCCCACCATAAAGTTACTTTACGAGTCAACTGATAAGTTTCCAATCTTGCCTCCAAATTACTTGTGGAAATATATGCCTCAAATTTCTTAGATGTATTAAGAAACCATGCCTCTACTCCTTCCTCAGATTGAACATCAAAAGTAGGAGGCCTAATCTTCTTAAATTATCCTTGCAACTAAGATGTTGGCCTCTTCTTCCAAGATGTGCAAGTACTTCTCTCATATTTTTTCCTTTTCTTTATCAAATTCATGAGATTCACTTCCACTAGATGTTAGAGAATCTATTGTGTCTATTGTCTCACCCCTAACTCTCCTTTTATGAGTTTCTATTGTTTTTATTATCAACTTTGTCTTCTTCCACTTCCTCCATAGATAACAATTAATTTCCTCTTGTTCTTCCTTAGCTTTGGACAAACTTTCTTGATTTTAATTTATGTCTTATAAGTCTCCCTTCAAGCTTTGTACTACTTGTAGTAACTTAGATTCTTGATTTTATACAATACTGGTTCCTCCACCCATCATTCCTAATTCATTATCATGTCCTTCACCACCTCTAGGTGATCCTGTGGAAATTTTCCCATTGAATTATTTTGCCATACATCAAATGTTTTCCTAATAGTGATCCAAGTGGATATTGGTGGCCACCCCCTAATTCCACTTGGATCCCCACCAGTGCTTCTTTAAGTTTTTTAGTTTCCTTAATTATAGCACAATTTTCTATTTTTAGTAGTTTTTCGAGTCCTAAACTTCTGGAGCCATTTTGAGGCCCTAAACGAATTTTTTTAGGAAATCTACCGCTAGATTTTTTTTTTTTTTTGACGTAGTCTTCGGAGAGATCTTTCCAACGAGCTATCATGCGCATCAAACAGAGATAATATGACCAATTCGTGAGCTCGGGAAGTTAGCTGCCCAAATCACTCAAAACGGGCCCACAAACTCTTGGGGTTACATCTCCTTGGGTTAGGGTTTTGGTTGTTTAGGGTTTTCTCTTATTGTTCAGCAATAAAAAGGCCCTTAAGCCTCATTGTAAGATAGTTCAGAGGCATGTAGCCGC
>Ga0181464_1000123_pt1 | contig 24211 bp, 21 predicted proteins | sample InSIn2gowninarea_FD_119074 | JGI IMG/M metagenome (GOLD analysis project Ga0181464, IMG submission 119074) | Clean room microbial communities from NASA Spacecraft Assembly Facility at Jet Propulsion Laboratory, Pasadena, California, USA -... ...
CGTATAGCCAATAACTTGTTTAAACGGCGGAACAAAGCTTGCTTCCAATGGGCTTTCCGACTTTCAGCCCAATATTGTCTATCGCGAGCTTCGCGAGAATCAGGATTTCTCAAGTCAAAGGTTTTACGATGGTTATCGCTGTGGAGTTGATGGCCATAGTCCTGAGGGTTGTCATGCTTGGACCGATCCCAGAACTTCAGCCACGACCAACTTTTACCAGAAGGTCGTTCTTCGACTTCAATTTGCAGCTCATCCCAGCAGTGCAGAAACTCTTTGATTTGCTGGGCCACTTCAAGTAGTGAAAACGAGAAATGGCCGCAACACGCCGCAGCTTCTTCCCAATCGGCCTCGACTTCCATTGGCCTGGATCTATCCATCTCTTTCTTGTTATACACCGTTTGCAAGGCATCTTTCCGTGCGTCTTTGTACAGGTTGAGCGCTCGCTCCAGGCTGACCTCGAAGCGCGGATTTAGAGAGACACGGTAGTTGTCATCGGGATTAAATGGTAAATCATCAAGAATTTCTTTCATGGTGTAGGCGAGAGCTCTCATCGAAGGTGCCAGCTGTTGGATGAAGAGTTCAAAGATCTCCTGGTTTGACCGGAAATAGTCGACAGTCGACCGTCTGCTCGAAATTTCTTGTGCTTGTGGAGTGCCTTCGCGTGAAACATTGACTGCAGGGTTGAATAAGTTAACAAGACTATCCCTTTGACGGTTTTCCACCGGAGAGGGAGGGATTCTCAAGGCTGGACTGTTGGTCCATGGAGTTGGTGCTGCGATGCTAGCACGATTTATGTAATGAGGCATCTCTTTTGAAATAATGAACTGCATGGCAGCAGCACTTCGTAAACCACCCACACTTTGGCCAATCCGTTGCAGACACTGAGCAATCTTGGCTTCAATTTGAGACACTTTCTCATCGCCGAAGAAACAATGCTCATACTGTGCTTCCTTCAGGTTCTGCGATATCTTAGCTGACGATTTCATATAACGATCATGGACCGTGACATATTCGTGATCTTCCAATTCATGTTCGTCGCCTGAGATGAAACATCGTGTGATCAAGCCTAGTATGTCCGATAGTGCATCTGTAACCTCAGTCATATTCTTCTTGAGATTCAGCCGACCAGAACTTGGAAAGACCAGAAACGACACCAGCATGGCACAGCAAACACCAGCGATAATCATTTTCAGAATCTGTGAGATTTTTGCAAACGAGTAATTTCCTTCCTGGACAGCGCCCTCCTTCGTCAAGACAGTGATGAGAGACAGCGATGTCAAAGAACAAGCAATGTTGACAAGAGGATCACCTCGTTTCAGCTTCACCCAGCCAATGAATCCCAGACCTCCACCCACAAAGAAGACCAGGATGACCGTATGGCCCAATACGACGAGGTGCAAAACGTCTTTGAAAAGCATACTGATGCTCATGCTGACCACCGACACGAAGGAAGTATACAGGAAAGAAACAACAGCGAGGCTGAGCGCGTCAAGCATGCTGCCGAACGATCTCGCTGGGTGAAAGTAGACAGTAATGGTCGCGATGAGGTGCTTCGAATCCTGCCGCCCAAAAAGATGGCTCAATGCGGGCACAAAGGTAGCCATGCTGCCGAGCAAGTAGGCTAGGGCACACTTAAATATGGCGATTCCTGTCTCGGAACACATAAAGTTCCATGCCTTCTGTATATGCTCTTGAACTTTGTCCCAAACTGTTGAGGAGCCATCTTTCCAGGCAAGGCGTCCAGAGTGTTCGAGTTGACCATCAAGAACAGGTGAGGTGGGTCCGTCATGATTGAGGTTACCATCACCGCCGAGCACAACAGGAGTAAGGGAGTATGTTCGCTTCGACTTTGCAGCAGTGAGAGGGTCTATGAAACTCGCATGTCGGAGCTTTGCTCTGTAGTCACGTAGACTGGTTGGGGTCGTTGCGCCAGAAGCGCCTGGTGAATGCGCCATGGCCTATATGTTTCGGAACCCATTAGAGCATACCTAGGTAGTCAAGACAAGAGCATTGAACAAGCGGAGGGTCATTGCCGCAAACAAATAACGATGCTAAGGATCATTATATGTGATAGATTGTTGAGCAGGCATAGTTGCACTCCCAACTCATGAATACCGTGAGGAAGGTCAATGGCATGCTGAATGGTCACCCGGGCAAAAACGAGGCGTCCTGTAGGCGCATCCTGCTTGCAGGGGTGCACAACGCGGCGTCATGTGCTGGACAGCAGCCTCAAACTTCGACCACCCAAACTTGACGTGGCCAGCTGCGGGCACCAGCTTCGTGTAATCTCCGGCCATTTGGGTCTGAATGAATGTGGCCGGCTCTTGTACATATTTTTCTGGACGCGTCTCCTTCTTCACCCTTCACAATATCAAAACACTTAGCAGGTTCGTGCTATTGCATCTACTGCAACTAACTGCACTGTCCTGAAAGAGTATGCTCTGGCGATTATGGCTAGTAAGCACGATGCTCATGCCCGTCCGCCTGATAACTTGCGTCGGCTGTACAAAGAATGGCAGAAACGGCCCATTGACAACCTCTCATCAGAAAATGGTGTACTCGACACTGCTGCGTTAGCCTGTCATGAATCGGTCCTGGAAGTCCCCCTCTGCCCAGAGCTGTTGGCAGCGTTTGCAAAAGCTTTCAAAAACTTTGCGCCGAGTTATGCAGCATCAACACCATCAACCATCCAAGCTCAATGTTACGAAATCAAAGCGTTGCCTGGTGGGAGCCATCCATGTAAATCGTCAATGCTAATCTCTGATACTGGTAGGTCTATTTCTCTACCCATGTCTGTTTCCGCAAACTGTTCAGGTAGAGTTGCTTGACAAGCTGCTGCATCGAGACTTAAGCAACCCCATCCACAAAACAAATCTACACCTACATTACGAGTTGCCAGACTTGTTCCCACCCGAGTCTGCAGACTCGCGAGGGCGCTCTCTTCAACCGTCATTTTTTGAGTCAAACCCACAGACCGTTCTACAGCCCAAAGATACTACAGTTCACAAGCCACTCACACTACAACAAGTACTCGAGAAGAAACTCAGGTGGGTGACTCTTGGCGGACAATACGATTGGAGTGCAAAGGTCTATCCAGACGAAGTGCCACCTCAATTCCCTGCAGATGTTGCAAACCTGCTTCATGCTGTGTTCTCGGATGTTGATCCACAAGCAGCTATCCTAAACTTTTACTCCCCAGGCGATACACTAAGTTTGCACCGTGATGTGAGCGAGGAGTGCGACCGCGGTCTGATCAGTATTAGCATTGGATGTGATGCATTGTTCTTAGTTGCCAACGCTGACGGCACAGAAACAGCGATCATCAGGCTACACTCAGGAGATGCAGTGCTGATGTCAAACCAATCAAGGTATGCCTGGCACGCCGTGCCGAGAGTACTGGCAGCTACTTGTCCCAATTCGTTGAAAGATTGGCCGGCTCTGGGGCATGATTCAGCTTACTCGCACTGGAACAGTTGGCTCTCTAACAAGCGTATAAATCTCAATATCAGACAGATGAGAACGCAGTCATATGATGACAAGCTTGACACCGCTTAGCAAAATCATTGACGAACAATTTCACTTCTGTCATGGATGCTAACACAACTGCCGAAATAGGCATTTTTATTCCTTCTGCCAGTGACCTGCCTAATCGGTAAGAAAGGCCGGATTCCAAATACGACGCGCTCGCGCATTGTTATGGCCGTTCTCCAACTTTTCCCCTCCCCAGAATTGAGCGAGATGATGTTTATTTCCAGTAGTTCAGCCAGACTAACTTCTTGGTTCTCTTCCTTGCAGACACATCGTGCCTTGAGACTCACCATGGTTACAGACTGGAAGTCGCTTGCTACAGCTAAGCGAGAAGCAATTTTACAATCAATACCTGAGAAATGGCGAATTGCGAAGATACCAACTGCTGAAGAACAAAAGGACGTGACAGGAGCATATGCGCAACGATTTCTGGACCAGAAAGAAATTGAGATAACTGAGACGGATGCAGCCGGTATCGCTGAGAAGGTGGCAGCGGGGGAGTGGTCTGCAGTGGAGGTTACTGGAGCATTCTGTCACAGAGCATCGGTTGCACATCAGCTGGTGAGGAAGTGTCAAAGCATGGAGAATTGAAGCTGACTTATAAAGCTCAACTGCCTTCACGAGACCTTTTTCGATGCCGCTCTAGCCGATGCGAAAGCCCTCGATTCGTACTATGCCGAACACAAGAAAACAAAAGGACCACTCCACGGTGTGCCTGTCTCTTTGAAGGACCAATTCCATGTCAAGAATGTCGAAACTACAATGGGTTATGTTGGATGGATTGGTACGTTTGAAGGCAAGAAGGAAGACCCACGACAAGGCACGTATGAAAGCGAGATGGTACGCGAGTTACGAGAACTCGGTGCCATTCTGTACTGTAAGACTAGTGTGCCGCATACTTTAATGTCTGGTGAGACGGTCAACAATATCATTGGCTATACGTGGAATCCGAAGGATCGCTTACTATGTTCTGGTGGGAGCTCTGGTGGTGAAGGTGCGTTGATCGGCTTCAGAGGGTCCCCGCTAGGTCTCGGTACTGACATTGGCGGTTCGATCCGCATACCGGCCGGTTTCAATGGTCTGTTCGGGATCCGTCCTAGCGCGGGACGTTTGCCCTATGAGGGCATGGCCAACTCTATGGACGGCCAGAACAGTGTCCTCTCAGTTGTGGGGCCTCTTGCGACCACTGCTCGATCTGTGAAACTTATGGTTAAATCCTTGCTATCTCAATCGCCTTGGCTCCATGATCCTCTGGTAGTTGAGATGCCATGGAGGCAGGAACAGGAGGATGAAGTCTGGAAGACCGCCAATGGTGGGTCTGGTCAATTCACCTTCGGCGTCATCAAAACAGATGGTGTTGTCAACCCTCAACCTCCGGTCGCCAGAGCAGTTGAGATGGTGGTCAAGGCAATTGAGAAAGCTGGACATAAGGTCATCCCATGGGAGTCTCCGGATCATCACGCAGGTCTAGCTACTACCTTAAACACGTGGACTTTCGACGGTGGAAAGGATGTCCATGGCGCCTTTGCATTGTCTGGGGAGCCGATCGCGGAGCAAGTTAGTATGAGTTACGGAACCGCTCCTCAAGCAGAAAAAACAGCGTCGGATATAGCTGCGAATAATATCGCGCAGCGACAATGGAAGAAGAAATATCTGGATGCGTGGAACAGCACCGCCTCAACGACCGGAAATGGCAAACCCATTGATGCTATTATTTGTCCTCTGGCACCTTATCCAGCCGCACGACCCAAGGGTTATCGATGGTATGCCTACACAGTTTGGGTTAATGGCCTCGATTACACGTCTGTGGTAGTGCCTGTGACCAATGCTGACAAGAACATTGACAAATATGAACCGGGGTACACTCCAGTTAGCGACCATGATAAGACAGCCTTCGAAGATTACGATGCTGAAATCTATGACGGTGCTCATGTCTCTATACAGTTGGTAGGAAGAAGATTTCAAGAGGAGAAGATGCTGGCGCTCGCGGAATATGTAGGCCAGCTATTGGGCACATCGAATTAAAGGATCGGTAGCCTTGAAGGCCTGGCAGCCTGAAGATCATTCTATATCCTCCGGAGATCCCGCCTTCCGCAGTATTAGTAGATGCTCGCGATCATGGCATTTGTCCTCCGTTGATACGTTAGAATTGAATGTATACTAATTCGCGTAACGATCTCTTCAGTCGCGTAAACATGAAGCATGTCCTCTGTCAAATTGGGGGTTCCACAAGTTCATGACTGTCTTTGAACCCCTAATCCAGTCGGTAACACCCATATAACACGAGATGGCTTCTAGTCCTGCTGCTTCAGATGCATCCCATGAGTCAGACAACGAAGCGCAAACAACGGGAATAGGCAAACCACCGGCTGTCAAGAATAAGGAGTGCCAGTTCTGCCACCAAAAGTTCACATCGTCCTCACTTGGTCGGCATCTCGATCAGTTCCTCTCGAAAAAGAAGCCGGATGGATTGCACGATGTAAATGAGATCAAAAGACAAAGAGCTGGTATAACAAGACGGTCCGCGAAAGGCAAAAGAGATGAAACCTCGAACGATCACTCCGAATCTCATGGCAAGTCTGCCCAACAATCACCAGCCGCTCCATCAGATGTGCCAACTCCCGCTTTTCTCGATTCCCTACAGAAAACAGCGGCAGGACCAAATGATCTACGCTTCAACCAGCTCAGCTGGCAGTCTACAGGTGTGATAACAGGCACTCCTGCGCTGAATGCTGCTAGCGCATCTGCCGCGAGTCCGCTCACTTCAGCTGGACCGAACACATCCACAAATGGCCTGGCAGGCTCAAAGCGCAGCTTCTCGGCCTACGCTGCTGATATACCAAGCTCTGCCGCCGAGTCCGTTCGCGCTCTAGAGCTTTCCCTTCGCGAAGTCCTGGATGCAGTGTCGGCAGCCACAAAACGCACAACCCCTCTCCCAGAAGCGTTTCCCTTTGACATAACAACCAGAACATTCCCATCTTTGGTGCTCGCTCTTCTTCCTACTCCAGCAACCCTCTTTCAGTCGACTCCGTTCAGCACACCCACCACAGCTCCGCTCAACCCACCCGGGCCTGAACATCTTTCTACCCTCCGTCAAGTTATCCGAGAAACGCTCGATCAATGGAAGTGGGACGCGCTCGCACATGTTCAACGTAACTCACTATCAAATAGCTCGAATATGTCTGAAGAAGCTACTCGTCTAACAGAGACAACACAAATGCAAATCGATAACGGCCTACGTCACCTTGACAATGCATACAGCTTGTACAGTTCACTTTCGCTGGAACAACAATACCAACAATGGTCTATTGAATTGCTTCGTGCCTTCAAAACAGAGCAAGACAAGCTGAAAGAAGCCAACGAACGTATCTCGCGCATGATGCAGGAAGCAGGCCAGCTACAACAACAAATGGACTACCTATCACGCTGTCAGTGGCCAAGGGAAATGGCACTATGGCCACCTGAGCGCAACATATTCAGTTCGGCGATGCAGAAGGAGTTGGGTGCAGGCACAGGCATCAACACATTCGATGCACTGGCTGGGAACGCAAACAACACAACAACAGCAGGTCTGAGCAATACTAACGACAGATGGAACTTTGACAAATTAGTCAACAAATGGAAGCGGCACGTCCGCGAAGATCGTGCCCGAAGAGGCGCACCGACAGCGATGTCGAATTCAATGTTGCCGCCGGGCTCGAACGCAGCGGACCATAATCAGAATACAAACGACGTTTCGAGGGCGAGCACGCCTGTATCTTTTGTGGCAAACACAGCAGCCCGTAAATCAATAACTGATGTTGCAACTGCAATGAATGGTGAACATCATAGTCAGGGCAATTCACCTACCGTGCGCAACTTTCGGCCCCCAGATGGAAGTACTCCCAATGTCCCTGCCAGCGACGAAACAAATTCAGCCTCGACTCCAAATATGCACAAGCCCTTCTCAAATACACCCTCAAATCAAACCAACCACACAGGCCTCCCGCGTACGCACCAACCTTTACAACAGAATATCGGGATCATTTCTGATGCGGGGGAGCATTTTTCTCGATTCATTCCTTACCTGAAGCAGAAAGATATGGAGGAGAGACAGGCAAGGAATGGATATAGTGACTAAATACCCTTTCCTTCGCTAGCGAGCTTCTCTCGACCTCAAACATGTAGATCCTACGGTTTGAGCCAGCATATGGAGACGTAATTCTAATTCTGCAAAGCAATTGCAGAACATGATTGAATCAATCGTTCCTAGCATTTGAATATTACTTTCAGCATCTATTTTTCTGTGCACAGCATCTTGAAGTCACGAACTTGACGATTTTTTTGGTGAAAATAGCTAACATTCGCCCGCGCAATTCAATAGCCAGGATTGTACACCGGTTTTAGAGCTCTCCAATCGGTGGTGCTGGAATATTCGAGTCTTGTTGCACAAGAACAACGCGAAAGACACATCAGGCATAGCCATAGAGGGCGGGGACTATCTATCCATGCTTGGTGAGTGCAGAGTGTGAGTGTTGTAATGTAGAGCACGGAATCGTTGGTATTGTGGTGTTGAACATGAAGTCTGCCAAATACTAAGGTATGTTATGGAGCGACTGCCATCATGACTTGTTCATGCTATATACATATACCCATGCACCTCCGTGCCTACATGTAGCTTCGTATGCATGCAGGACTGTTTCCAGGATTTGGTTCTATACTGGAAGAGTGGTGATAGCAAGTACATGTAGTTTATGGTACAGTAATGTATTAACTTCAAATTTATTCTGCTTCTGCATGTGTATACCGAACTAAGCAGACTTCGACGGCCTCTGTGGGGAAACTCAAGACGGCGTATTGCTTGGTATGCTTACCTACGACCACCTAAGAGTTTAACTGTAGATAACTCCACAACTACTTGCTTTCCATCAATACAGTCATGATATTGGTGAATTGGACGTCTTTGCAATCACTTTAATACCAATATTGTATAAATGTTCGTCGTTCAGGAATACACAAGCATACCAAGCATTACGCCATCTTGAGTTTCCTCCTGGTGCGGGTGTGCTACTGTACAACAAACGATAACTCCAAATCCGAGGTGGAGAAATGTGTGGACGGTACAATTGACGTCCTCGGCTCGAGTACAACATCGAAGTTGAGAGTATGTATAGATACTCGGTAGTCAGCCACAGTAGTTGACGATGTGATTATCGCCAGAAGCATTGGGATAAGCACACAAATTGCTCGCATAAGAATTAGTTGAAAGAACTGCATTTTACAGCTTCTGAATAATAGCAACATGGCTATACCAAATTTGCAAGGCAAGACTGCTATAATAACAGGAGCTGGATCGGGGATCAATTTGTGTTTTGCAAAACTGCTGCTGTCGAAGAAGGTCAATGTTGTTTTTGCGGACTTGGCTCTCCGACCCGAAGCAAAAGAAGTTGTTGATGCGCATAGCAGCGGCACACCTAGAGCAGTCTTTCAACAGACGGATGTGAGGGCGTGGGAGCAACTGAATCGGATGTTTGAGACCTGCGAGAAGGAGTTTGGTTCCGCCGATATTGTTTGTCCAGGTGCTGGTATTTATGAGCCGGTGAGGTCGAAGTTCCTACCTTTGTGTTGGCTCTGATAGCTAACTGTTGTAGCTCTTCTCTAGCTTCTGGAACCCACCGGGAACGAGACCGTCAACCGACTCACCAACGGGCGACCGATATGCACAATTGGATATCAACATTACGCATCCTATTCGAACAACTCAACTGGCCATTAGCCACTTTTTGAAACACAACAAGCCTGGTAGCATTGTACATATTTCAAGCATAGCTGCTCAGGGTCCCGGCTTGCTAACTCCAGTATATGCCGCATCGAAAGCTGCTGTAAGCGCATTCGTCAGATCGTTGGCAAGTCTGGAGACGCCTCTGGATTCATCTATGCCTAAGATTAGAGTCACAGCCGTTGCACCCGGTACCATCAGAACTCCGTTATTGCTTGAGGCCCCAGACAAATTGAAACGAGTGGATGAAGAGAAGGATACCTTGATTGAGCCAGAAGAGATCGCTGATCGAATGCTCGAGCTTGTGATGAGAGACGACTATGTTGGTGGAACAGTACTTGAGGTGGGCAAGACTCACACTAGGAAGGTTGCGGTTTTGAATGATCCGGGCCCAAGTGGACCTGGAACGACTCTCAGTAATCGAGCAAAGGCGGTTGAAGAGTTATGGGACAAATTAGCCACGAAAGGATGGGGAGAGGTGTCACAGCCATGACACGAATGCTGATTGTTTTTCAACCATGGACGCAGAGGCAGTCGCGTGAACATGTGCCGGGTCTTGTTGGCTATGCTGAGCCACTTGCCCACTTCACGAATTCACTCTTGAACTTTCGAACAGTCATTTCAAGGTCTCCATGTGAATGATATTGATCAAAAGACCTTCATCAAGGCGGTGTCCGTCACGGCTTCTGCTGCCTTCAGCGAAGACCATCGGTGCGGTTCTCATATCAGTCACTGTCATCGCGATACGCAGAGGCATTTGCAGTAGCCATAGCATATGTCGAACATGTTTACGCACTGTGACTGGCTGCAATAAAGGCTTCCGAATCGCTGTCCTGTGCAAAGCATTAGCGCACGAGTTCTGCAGTTCCAGCGTGGCAGTATGATGTCCTCCGGTTGAAAGGAGAATTCATAAGCACGGTAGTATGTGTCTGGCGAATCGAGACCAGCTCGTACAGCTAGATGTAGTAAAATTCCTCTCCGCCATACTAGTTTTAACTTGGAGTGCTGAACAAGGCTCCGCTACATGGAACTCAGCCTTGCCATAACTTTCTGTAGCTGGTACATGGTACACCAGAAGTACCCATCCAATAGCAACAGATGGTCCTGCGTCCAGTACAATATTTCCACCTAACTTACTTCAGTGATCTTGGGCGCTGGTTCGTGAAGTAAAACACTGGACCAACAACGCATTTTTTACAATCACGTTGACCAATCCTCCTTACAAGCACGCTCATAATTTCGTTAGCCATCACAACGCATACATCCACGAGTTCTGCTAGCCTCTACGGCCATCTTGAGGCCTCTGCCTCTCGACTACCATCATGCCTTCCTCGTCAATGTATCGCCGACCTCTTGGTCGCAGCTCCGCCCACCGACAATCCCTTCTCCGTAACCTCGTCACCGCCTTGATCCGCGAAGAATCCATCTCTACAACCTACGCGAAAGCCAAAGAGGCCCAACGTGTTGCTGAAAAACTAATAACGCTCGGCAAAAGGGACACGAATGCAGCACGTTCAAAAGCACAAGCGATGATGTTCGAGGAGGGCAAATATATGTCGAAAGTATTCGGCGAGTTAAAGCAACGATATGCGAACCGGCCAGGAGGATATACGCGGGTATTACGGTGTGAGCCGTTGAAGAATGACAGCGCTGCGAGTGCGATATTAAGTCTTGTGGACGGGCCTAAGGATATCAGATTTAGCATGACGGCGAAGGCATTGCTACGGCAGCAGGAGGAAAATCTACCTATGAATGATATTACAGCGACGAACATTCGCAAAGTTACGCGATTTCGAGCAGGAGGTGTGAATGAGTTAGCGAAAGCTGTGAAGGAGTTATCGATAGCAACAAAGGAGCAAAAGGAGAGTGAAGAGAAGGAATTCAAGGAGAAGGGCACGAGATTCAAGTGGACGAGTGAATTGAAGAGGAGTGATCCAAGATGGGTTGAAAAGAGAGGACCAGGAAGGTTGGTGAGGAGGAGGATCGAGAAAGGCGATGATGAGGATATACCCGCAGCTTGATGATGTTCGTCTGTTATATTTGAGAATTGGCACGTTTCTTCTGGAGCTACCAACAGTCCTGTACCTTGCGGCTCTCGCGACTCTTATCGAAGGGACCACATTACTCTCACTTCAATACTCCGTATACAACGGCCCTGCGACCAACATCTCCATAGCTTCTGTCCTCGCCGAGGAACGGACATGTCACAATACAAAACACAGATTCACCATACTCGATCTAGGGAACCTCAATACCGCAGCCCGTCGCTGTCCGCCACCGACGATCGAGGCAACAGTACCGTCTCAACATCATTCGCAAGTAATATGAAGCAAGAGAGTATAGTACGTGTGGCAGTACGCTGAATTCTGGGGAGTGGTTCTGGTCTTGGATTAGCTGATGATGATGTTGACGGCAGTACCTCACAGCTCAAGTGTATGAACATCTACGTATAGAATGGTCGATCGTCTAATGTACATCAGGGGATAGAATCACTGTATCTAATCGTTCGGAACGTTTTGTGCTTGCTCAAACAAAGATCAAAGCCGTAGTACTGTGTACCTACGGAATACTCACATGGTACTCTCGTTCCACATGTCCCGCGCTTTCTTCATGCCTAGCTTCGAGGTATAAATATCATCGTAGTCATGTCTTTCATCACATGAGTTTCGCCGTAGCATACTACTACAATTCTAGATCCTCATCACGATATTGATCCCTCACAACGCGATACATGAAACCCCTGCTCACCCCTCCTAGATTCGTCACAAACAAATCCACATTCTCTACATCTACCAGCTCAGTCACTGGATTACCAACCCCACTCAATCCTGTCATCATCTCCCGATCCTGCCACTCCACTACTTTCTGCACATCGCCGTAGTCGACAAAGTCGAAGGGATCGTATGGATATAGAGGACTCAATTTGTATGTCTCTGCTAGCACGAGTACTGGGACATGGTGGAACTTGGCAGCTTTGACAAGCGCTTTACTGCCGGCTGCTGCGACGACGGAGCCGTTTGATAGGACGGCGTTGGCACAGATGATGACCTTGTTGGCGCGGGACATGAGGGCGAAGATTGCCGAGTCGGGGACTAGGAGGACGGTTATGCCTGCTGCTATCAATGGTTTTTGGAATGCATCGCTATCGAGATCGTCTTCGTCATCTGGGATTTTGACATTCATGATTGCTGCGTGAGTACGTTTGTGGCCATTCGGATATGCCTCAGCTTGTATGACTGTGAATTTTCTTTTCGATGCTGCTTTGAGGAGGAAACGCTGAACTACAGGAGATGTTGAGTATGTGAATATGGTTTCGGAGGAAGCGATGTGATCTAATGCATAACCTGCTACTAGATCGTCTGCCTGGTCGAGTTCATCGATAATCTCGGTGATTGCTTCGAGGACTTCGGCGCGGAAATCGGTTGTGGGTTGCAAGATTTGAGATGTGCCCATGGGGGTTGAGCTGCCAGAACGAATAGGTGAAGTAATACCAGAGGAGCCGCGCATAGTAGGATGGGAAATGATGCTGAACATAGATGTTACTTGTGGTCTGGGAGCTGCTTGACCTGATTGTTGGGAGAGAAGAACAGGTCTGCTGGTATTGTGTCTTGCAGGACTGTGAGATTGATCCCTCGACGAATACATGGCTGATGCCGGTATTGGTGGCATTGGATATTCAATGGCTGGTGTGGCCGGTATGGACCCGATGGGTGTAGTGTCTGGTGTTGATCCATTATCTCTGTTCTCTTCTTCTTCACGAATTGCGCCAAGGACTCTGCGGACTATGTTGCCGACTGTCAGTTCTCGAGGTGCAGCTTCGACCAACTTCTTGCCGACTTCCTGCACTCGCGTGATGAGCTTGCCTGGTTCACTGCCCCGTGTTGTCGAGACAACTTTTCGGAGAAGCCAAGCTGTCGCAAGAGCGCATTGTTTAGGACCACGGATTTGCCGTCTTCGAAGAAGGGAGATAAGGTATTCGATAGACTTTTCGACTGGTGAAGAAGGAAGCAGGGAACGGAAAGAGACCAGACCTGGAGGTGGTGGTAGACTTGAAGCCATGGCCGATTTCTAGATTTCGTTGCCAATACTAGAACTGTTAAGGTTGTGTTCAAATGCCGTGATTTGCAAGCTGCTTCTTGTACGACAAAGCTGAGATTTTAGATATGGCAAAATAACACCCGGTCTTCAATGGTAAGGGGGTTACCGTGATGTTGACGTTCTCCAGAAAATTATTTGTGACTCGCGAAGCACTGCATGAACTTCTCAAATTCCGCCCGCATGGAAATCGCTCCACACGGGATGATGCGTTTTATGCTTGCACTTTCGGGCTGACAAGCATTCACATGGTCAGCTTAGCCAATCCCCCGCGAGCTAAAAGCCTTCATCTAGGTTGCCTGGTTCCTTGCCGACATATCCCGTCCTCAAACAGTGAATGTACCGGCCGAACGCGTCCCTGCTTGGAATTCCGCTTTGCTGCTTTGCTTCTGTATACCGTTCTTGTTTGAGTGTTGATCTTTTCGACACGACCTTCCGAAGGCAACGCTTGCTAGGTCTGTACCTCTCACAATGTTCCGATAGACATCACCATATAGCTGGCTAAGATCAGCACACTGGTCCGACACGCAATCTAGGTCGGATCGCGATGAATTCCCTCAATTTGTTGTCTGCGAAAGTCATAGGGACAGCGGCGACCACGACACCACGTTCGAAATCACAGGGCGAGAGTCTCCGCCGGAAGCTCAGCGAGGAGCTGGCTCGGGGAAGACCTCAGAGCAATGACAAATCATCACAGGTTGTTGAGCAAGAAGAGCTAGAAGAGAGTGCGCCGGATACACCATCCTTGAAGGCTACAGAGGATGGCCTGGAAACACTCACTCCCGACCCTGAAGACGAGAAGCAACTACTCCTACAAGAAGGAAAGAAGAAGGAAACAGGCCGATGGAGTCGTCTTCATTCGATAGTAAAGAAGATCGCTGATGCACTGAGTGCCGCGTTGGCGACCATTGGCATGCCCGTTATATACATGGCGAAATGCTTTCAAGACGAATCTGGACACTACTCTATTCTTGTCCCAATCAGAAAACGAAGAAAGGTGAAAACACCCACATCCGTTATTTCGCAAACGAAGCCAGACGATCTATCCGAGAAAACGCAACACACCCGGCTTGACGGGACGAAGCTTAAACATTCCTACTCTAGCGACTCCCTAAGTTCAATGAATAGTTTGAGTGAATCAGATTCTGATAGCAAACGAGCCAAAGAACGCAGATCGAGGAAACTTGCACCACCCGAACAAGATGGTACTCAACCCCGCCGCTCATCGCGAATACGTCTCTTGCAGAATGACGAAGCAACGAATCGTCAAAAGAAACGGAGCGCTCTAGCCGACGGATCCCGCAAGACTGACAACGCGCCGTTGACAGTCGACAATATCAAGTCTCCTATGTCACAATCGTCGGCAAACAAGCTCCGCTATCCACACGCTCCTCAACCGCCGCGACCATTAATTCCGAGACGACAACCTTCATACAGTAACATCGCTAATCTCAGTCCTACCCATTCCCGCCGGCATTCTCACGCCCCTTCTTTACAACAAAAGACCTTAATTCTTGACCTCGACGAAACTCTAATTCATTCCATCGCAAAAGGCGGCCGTATGTCATCAGGCCATATGGTCGAAGTGAAGCTCAACTCTCCAGTCCTCAATCCTGTTACGCAAGTCGGTGCTGGTGGGCAAGTAGCTCAACCACCAATCATTACCCCGCAGCATCCTATCCTCTACTACGTCCACAAACGTCCATATTGCGACGACTTTTTGCGAAAGATCACGAAGTGGTACAAAGTCGTGATATTCACGGCTAGTGTGCAGGAATATGCCGACCCAGTGATCGATTGGCTCGAGCAGGAACGCAAGTACTTTGCCGGACGGTTTTACCGGCAACATTGCACTTTCAGAAATGGGAGCTACATCAAAGATCTCAGCAGTATCGAGCCTGATCTGAGTAAGGTGATGATACTCGACAACAGTCCAGTCAGTTATGTTTTCCATGAAGGTGAGTAGCCGCGTGAATAGACAACTAGCAAGGCGGTGATGTACTAATCATGTCGTGGCAGACAATGCAATTCCAATCGAGGGCTGGATCAACGATCCCACAGACAACGATCTTCTTCATTTGATACCCCTTTTAGAGGCTTTGCAGTACGTAACGGACGTACGAGCACTTTTGGCACTGCGGAGAGGCGAGGCTGATGCAAGTACTGCGACGAGTGCTGCTGCTTAGTAGCGTTTTCTCAGAGATTAAAGCGCGACAATGTGTCTGATTTTGATTGCTGTAGATTCGTGTAGAAAAAGAGTTCTTGATTCCGTTGCTCCAGTTTTCCTCTGCATTACGCTTCGCCTCCAATTGGTCAGCGTCAGTGATAACCAAGAACGCCATGGGTATTGAAGCAAATAACCACAGCAGACGCCCGAACACCTCTTCCAGCTAATAAACAAAAAAAGCAGCCGCTAGCACAAACCATAATACGTACTCAATCGTGACCACCGTAAAACCTCACATAATCCCATCCAACAACATCCTCGTGCTATACCTACCTCTCCGTCCGCTCCTTGTCTTCAGTGACCCTGTTTCCTCACCACTTCCACGACTGCTGCCACCGCTGCTATTGCTGCTGCCTTTACTGCCAATCGTACTACTCCTGTTCCGCCACCCAGCAGCAACACCATTTTGACACCCCATCACCGTCACTGAATCTGCTTGCCACGCTCCACTTGCCCGTCCTAATGAAGTAACAGATGCCGGTGTTGATCCAACCGAAGAACCACCATCTTCTCCAATCCCATCACCAGTATCATCCCAAGGATTCCGCCTCACAAGATCAGAATACACCGACGGCGGCGGCGGCAACGACAACGATGAAGTCAGTGATGCCAGGTGTTGTAGCACAGGATGTCGAATCCCAGTCTGATCATCGTCATCGTCGGCGTGGTCTACATCTCTAAGTTTCGACTCCTTGGCGATCTGCAGGATGAGAATGTCGTTTCCTATTGTTGCTTCGGAGTCGTTAGGGTGGGAATATGTGAATCCGAATGTTGAGTCTGTTGATGATGGTAATGAGGAGGATGTTGAGAATGTTGATGTTGGTGAAGATGGTGATAACAAGGACATTGAGGATGGGCGGGATACGAGGATAGGGCGTGAGGTGTAGCTGTGTAGTTGGGGGATGGTTGGATTGGGGAGGATGGGACGGGATAGTATGCTGTTTGTTCGGTGGGAGACTGTGTGGGCGAACATTGTTTGTTGTGTTCTGCTGTACCGTACTGTAGAGGTTATCGAGGCGTCGGTATTGGCGTGTTGGTGAGTTTTTTGTGTGTCAGGTTGACAGTAATGTTGTGAGCATTGTGTTGTGTTGGGTGTTTGGCTAGAGTCGGTGGTTAACAGGTATGCTATACCTCACAACGCTGATGGTCGTACATAATCGACGCCAGATATTCAAATCGTAGGAAGTCAGAAAGTCTGGAGGCAAAAGGAAGAGTCAAAGCAACAAGACGTTGATGAGGATGAGAATGAAGACGATCGCGCTTTCCCTCTGCTCGCCAACATACACCACAAGCCGACAATCTACTCGAGTACTGTACACCGTTCAGCCAGCCAGCCGTTCACCAAGAGTCTCGACCACAAGTCCACAAAACCCTCAGCTGCACCTCTTCAGCCGCACTTCCCTCACGACCTCTCGCCTCGCCACGGCATACCGTACTGATATCACAGATGCAGAAGGACCCCGACTCATCCCGTGCCATCCTAGTAAAGATCCACTACCAAGGACTCGTCCTCCAGCAAGCCACAGCACGGAATGGGATGCATGCGGGGTACAGTGCTTGCTTAAAGAGGTAAGACCGAAACTTAAATTGTGCAGGATCTGGAATTCCGTGTGGTCTGTGGAGTTCTAGATCGTTCTACTTCGGGTTTGATGTACCGTCGGCGGTATGAGTGCGGCTGAGAGAGTTTGAACAACTGTGCGTGGTTCGCTTGGGTTTGATTCAGCTCAGCTTTTGGAAAGAGCGGTGTTAAGGAGGAGGGGATTAGAGATTGGATTATAATAGTCATGAGATGTTTGTGCGATTGAACTGTGGATATTGGCGAAAAGAGAGTAGAGAGATGAATGGTTTATGAATTAGAAACTTTATGATACAGTACATGGAGGGATCACTTCACAGTTATTCAGTTGATTAGTATCACGGCAACACCATTGACCGACTCTGTACCTGATCATGCGCCTATAGTCTCGGCCAAGTCTAGGTCAGTGTACTGCAGTTGGTGGAGATGCCTTTTCTGTGCTGTATCCTGGAAACTACTCTCAGTTACATTGACTCGATGGAGAGAGTGCATAAGAAGGGTAGGAGGAGCCGTGTCATTAGACTCGTGCTATTCGATTGCTATCTTCTATACCGTGCAGTACGCAGGTAACCAATTCAACGGTTACTACTCTGAATCTTACTATCAAATTCATTAATTTTTCAATCTTGAAGATAATCCTACTGATCAAAGAGTGACTATCCTGGCCATCTGGCTGTGAGCTAATTTTGTAGGTCCTCAACCATGTTGAAGGTCCTAGTATTCCTGCCAATATCTCATCAAGCCGATTCTGCTGACCATTTCCACTGCGCTGCTGCCGGTAATACATCACACTCCCAACACCAGCAGAACATTGCTCGATTGCGTACGTCTAGTTGTTCTGAGATCTGGGTGGGAATTTGAAGATGGGAATAGAAGTTGCAGCAGACGTTGCTAGGACAGGATCAGTGCTTTGAGCTCGACTGGTGTTGGGTGTCAAAACCATTTCGGGGGTTGACATTCCAGTAACTGGTGCTGTGGCTGTCATCGCAATTAAAGCGGCATCGATTCGATCCAGACTGGCCTGCTCTGTGGATTCGATGTCCTGAGTATTCGCCGACTCTTGTGTTTTTGGATCAATTCTTGATATCTTGGACTCCTCGGTCTTGATTTTCGACTGCGATTCATCGGCCTTCATCTTTCCCAAGGCTTCACCTATTTCATCCACTCGCGCTGACAACTCATTAATGAGTTGCGCTAGGTCTTTCATATTTACCATGTCCTGGTGCTGTGGCGATTGGTGCTGTACAGGACTACCTTGCTGATACACCTCTTCCGTTCGTGGTTTCCAGAGACCACCTTGTTGTGCAGTTACTGACATTGCTTGACATGCAAGGAACCGATTGTATGGCATGGCCACTACACCTCCAGTATAGTCAGCGTATCGCAATTCTTCAGGTGAAAAATGCACATAGCCAGGTTGGTAGCTGATTGACTGATAGTTGGACACACTTTCGCCAGGGGGTCCTTTTTCTTGGATTGGGACCATATTGACATGTGTCGTGAAAGGTACCTCAACAGGATTGTTGCGTATTGTGGTGATAGGATGGCGGTTGATGCCATGACCGCAAGCATTAATATAGGTGACTGATTGAGGAACGCAGGCACCGACTGGCGTGCTTCCAAACAAAGAACCAGCATTGTTCGCGCTAATATGTCCAAGAAAACTGCCTCCAGATGTTGCGTTACCGGCAGCGTTGCCGAAAAGACCACCAGATGGTTGACTACCCACGTTGCTGCTTCCGAACAGACCACCGGTCGAAGGTTGACCTGAGCTGTTTCCGAAGAGACTGCCAGTAGGTCGAGTATTGCTGCCAAAAAGTCCTCCATGTGTTGTGCTGCTGACGCCAGTATCAAACAGACTTCGAGAAGAAGTGTTGTTGGTGGTGGTGTTACCAAACAGACCTCCTGATTGTGTACTGCCAGGATTGTTGCCAAATATGCCACCATTCGATGACTGGCTCGATATGTTCCCGAACAGTCCCGATCCTGGGTTGACACTTGAGGTGTTCCCGAACAATCCACCGCCGGTGCTAGAGGAGAAGCAAGACTGCTGTTGTGGTCCGAATAGGCTACTACTTGGTCTGTTGTTCACATTTCCGAACAAACCTCCTGAATAGTCAGGAAGGTTGTCAAAGAGACTGCCACCCGGTGTCTGACTGGATTTCAAGTTTCCAAACAATTCACCAGACTTTGTAGTGTTAGAGGTAGGTGTCGCATGACCGAAGAGACCTGTATATCGAGGTGCAGACTGTCTGGTCGAATCGTTCCTTGGGAGACTTTGTTGTCCGTTGTTATTTGTGTCACTACCATAGCTGTTTGCGGCATTGACATTGGCAAGACTGAAGAGACCAGAGGATTGTGGTGGTGATTTGTCGAAGTCATGATCCCATGGATTCTGTGTGCTCGTAGAGGAAGATGCGAACAGATTGCCCTGTGGCTTGTTGTTGTTCATCGACGAGCTGAACGTTAAGGTGCTCTGAGGCAGGATGCTAAACCCCATGGATAGCACAGGGTTGTTACTCTGCTCTTTTTGCTCTATCTTCTTTCCACTTTGGGCAGCAGCTTCTTTAGCAACGGCCGCGCAAAGTTCTGCCAATGTAGTGTTCGCGAGCTGACCACTCTCATGTAGGTCAGAGTAGTCACCATTGAATATCTTTCTAGCAAAGTGAGCAAGCAGAAATTGTCTGTATGGGTCGTCGGTGGCTGAACTGCAGATTACGCACTCCAGGTCGTTCATAGACAGTGCGGTGGTGTCGGTCATGTTGGATGATCTGAAAAGACTAGTCCTCTTGCCAGGCTGAAACTGAGGGATCGTGCTCACTCTGTCCCTCTGTGGGTGTAGTTTCCTCGTGGGTTTGTCTGGTTAGCTGACCTCAAACCACAGAACGTCTCTCGTGGAAAATATTAATTCAGGATAGTGCGCCTGATATGGTATGAAACCAGAGATTGAAGAAAAGAATATAAGAGAGAGAGGTTCGTATTAGCAGCTGGTAAGTAGGTTATTAATACTTGTGGCGGGTGCTGACGCCTGGCAAGTGAAACTGAGTGGCAGCCTGATGCAGGCAACACAACCACTTTTCTGATAGTTTCATTGTCCCCTTCCAGACGTTTCACCATCTTTCATACTGTTTGTCGTATTCCGTTTTCGAACAGTACACTGGAAGCTCATGGCGACTGTCGTCTAGGGATCAATTTTATCACCTTCAAGTTCTTGACAGAGGAAGGACAACTCTTTCAAACGACCTTAAGGCTTGAGGAGAGGTGACTCTGTAGTGATTTGTAGTCATCCTGACTTCGGTGCTTCAAGCATGATCGGACTCCTTATGCTGTAGCCCAAAAAGGAGCCATAATATACCTATTTGTAATTCTTCTGGCAATAAAGCTGTTCTTAATCCTGCCTTGATAAATCCATCTCCGCAGTATTTGCACCACGGCAGCTGGTAGGTTAAAGCCATGATGTTATTGTAGCAAGCAGATCACGTATTGCAGTGAAGACCACTATCTCCTCTTAGGCGGCTGATTCTGTATTGTGGAGGAGGATGATGACTATCCAGACACTCCAAGCCCGTTATCAAAGGAGTGAGAAGTTCAACGAGGATTAGTATCATTGACAGCCTGGAAGAAGACGCTGTATAGTCACTGTCTTCAACTCCTATAAATGCCAGAGCGACAAGTGGATATTGCTTCACTGGGCGATCTGCTCCAATACCATAATTGGATGCGGTGTCGTGGACACTGTTGGCAAAATTGTTTCAAGACAATGTGCAAGACTCCAGTAATTCTGACTCTGAAAGGCTATCGAGTGAATTTTATGGAAGGGCCCCCATCGGAAAGTCAGCATGCTAGACAGGACAACCTCCCACTGCTCAGGGCCGGCGGATGAAAGTCGGAAGCTGAAAGCTGTGAACAACGTTACCGTAAGGTCAATCGAAGATCGCTTCAACTGGCATAGATACAAAAGATCAGCATGGGGACCCAAAAAGCTGTATCCATCAAATTGTGTCTGCAATTGATAGTATTGTAGTGTAAGTTATGTCTGCATTAAGCGCCAGCTCACGAGGAAGCCGCATGATGCGATCCTGCAAACTGGACCACTTTCCAACCATTATATGTCCTGTTTGCTTGTCCATCACAAATGTTTGGAATGAAGTGCAATGATTGGAGATTACTTCTACGTCTTGAAGCTCCTGAAGAACGATGGCGATACAGTATTTCTAATGACCTCAAGGCAGACAGGCGGAACCAGCGGAAACTCTATGTAATCATTGATGTCACGGATCAAGCACTCTACCTTCTCTCAGACGCGTCTCAAGCTTCGACGTTGATTCCTCTTGAGCTTCGGCATTAATCATTCGAGTACAGTACACTTACCGACCAGACCATCACCCCCTCGATACACAAACATGTCCAATGCCAAGTCCGGCGCTCTTAGCCCTTCGGAGGCCACACGGGAAACCTACGAGACCGGCCTACACCATCTACGCGAAGCACTCTTCCTGACCTTTTTCAAGTCCCTGTACGGCGGATTGCTCCTCTCTGCCGGCGGCATCTTGAGCTTGAGAATTGCTGGCGGCTCACCAGATCTGTCGCCTGGTATGGGACACCTACTCCAGGGTATCACCTTTCCCATCGGCCTTGTGATCATCTATTTTGTTGGTGCGGAATTGTACACCGGTTATCCAATGTGGTTCGCAATCACAGCACTGGAACGTCGAGGCAGCTTGTGGTTGTACGTCTCACGAATTGCTGCGAGTTGGATTGGCAATCTCTGTGGTGCTCTCATCTTCGCTTACTTCTTCACCTTTATAACTCAGACCGTTGCTGAAGAACCATACAAATCTGCAGTCATTGAAATGGTCACAGAAGATATCGTGGACTCGGATTGGCATATTATCTTTCTCAAGGCCATCCCATGTGGATTCTTGGTAACCACAGCTATGTTTCTTGGCACACAGAATGCAGACGGAATATCCAAGGCGCTGGGCTTGCATTTGCCCTTCTTTTTGAGTGTAGCAGCAAGATATCCGCATACCGTCGAATACATGTACCTCAGCGCTGTCGGAATATTACACGGTGCGCCATTGGGTTGGGGTGCGTATTTTGGTAAATGTCTTGCGCCTATCAGTCTCGGAAATGCTGTTGGTGGCGCATGCTTTACGGGCGCATACCAATGGTTCGTGTATGTCGAGTGCGAAAAACGTGGGTGGAACACACAGGTTAGCGAAGAAGGTACTGAAGTTGGTCCTTTGAGACTCTAGTTACATATAATATACATATTATATGTGCAGCAATGGGGTTTTTGTGTTTTTCAATACCACGATGTCTCCAACTTACGCATCCGTGTATTACGATATCAGTCTGGTCCTAGCGCTATAATTCTGAGCAGCATTGTCTCTCTTGAAAGCATTGAGAATGTTCAATGTGGTACTCAGTAGGAACAAATCACCAAGGCTAAACGGCTACGACTACTGAAAGTGTCGTTGCACTCAGATACGGACGTTCCCTGGCCTGTGTATCGACAATACAATTGCCTAAATAAGGCATCTTCGCAAGGATTAATCTGGAAACTACTACGGAGTACCAGTACGTCAACCGTACATGGTGTTCTTGGTTGAGATCCAGAATGCGAAAGCAATGTACTGGAACGTGTCTCCGATGATCGGTGCCGGAATTGCTGCTGCTGGAGACCAAATCGATACGACCGTGATAACCACTTATGCTGTTGACTGCTATAGCAATGATGCTGGTCACGTTCGTCAGGCAGATTTGGGGTTTCATTGGTCCTTTCTGGTAAGTGCGAAGTCGTTCGCAGAACGTGTGAATATTGCTAACGTGATGGCAGGTTTCCTCAAAGGTTTACCAATTGTGGACTGGATATGAGCGCCGTCGTCTGCACTGTATTGACGATAGTCTTCAGCTTTATACCAACCATCCTGATTCAGTGTCGGGGAGCAACATTGCGAAAGGACGATTACCAGATCGCGAGAATGATCGGTGAGACATTCTGAGGTTAAGACACGACGAGTAATCACCTATTTCGTGATCGCCGCAATCGATTCTCCTTTTGCCGTTCCTCTTTCATAGCTGTTCGCCTACGTGCTTTCCAGGCACGATTGTTCTGACCACGCTCCGCCCAAAAGCGTTTTTCGAATTCATTTTGTTCCTTCCCCTTCTCGTTCACCGTTGAAGGCGTAATGTTTGGCGGCGTTGTGACTTCCTCGTCATCGAATTCATCTGTCGTTGCTTGCTCTCTGGTTCTCGACTCTAGTGCAGCAGCAAAACTAGTGAAGCGGCTGGGATGAGCTGTATCTGGTGTTGGTGCCGCACTTCTAATGCTTCGGACATTTAGGTCCTGTGAAGTGAATGGGGTAGTTGGCATGCGTGGCACCTCATCCTCGTCCTCTAGCGCATCTTGACCAAAGAATGAAAACGAGGTTTCGATGTCTAATACAGGCTTCGTGGAATCCTGCCCTGCGGGTAGCCTGGGCTTCTTAAACAACGCTTCTAGAGGATGCACTGCCGGAGGGGTGTTTGGCGCTTCCTGTACCTGTGCTTGTGGAGGACTGACCGAACTGTCCTTCGTAAACAATCCTAGACCAGTGCTGCCACTATTTATTGGGCCAGGTTCATCTTCCACTTCTTCTGAGGATGATGTAGTACCAGCGCTGCTAGTTTCCTCGGCATCAGCGACCACTTCATGTCGATCGGTGTCTTCGCTGCTCGACAGGCTGGTTTGTGGTTGTATTGATTCGGCGATCTTCTTGGGCTTCCGAGTTTTCGTGATATCAATAGTAAGGTTATTCGGTTTTTTCTCTTTCCTCCGCTTCACGTTCGCTGGCTCAGCCTCCACCATTTCTCCGGCTTCGTTAACCCAGCCTACTCCGTCAATATACTCGGCAGCAGCATTAGAAGTTGAGGCAGTGTCTCTCAGGAAAGAAGGCTGTTTAGTGGTTTTCTCAAACTCGTGAACAGTATCGTTTTTGCTACCTTTCTTTTTCTTCTTTTCTTTGCCCTTCTTGGAAGTATC
>Ga0181464_1000125_pt1 | contig 24092 bp, 17 predicted proteins | sample InSIn2gowninarea_FD_119074 | JGI IMG/M metagenome (GOLD analysis project Ga0181464, IMG submission 119074) | Clean room microbial communities from NASA Spacecraft Assembly Facility at Jet Propulsion Laboratory, Pasadena, California, USA -... ...
TAAGCCAATCCTATTCTGGAGGCGGCGAAGTAAATGAAATCTTGGATGCAGCCAGCAAAATGAAATTAGGAGATCTTGAGAGTTTCCATTATGAATGGATGAGACTCGGAAATAAATCCTTAACAACCGCAAATGATGCGATGGACAAAGGACATAAGGAAACGGCACGAGCAGGCTATCTGCGGGCAGCGAACTATTACCGTACAGCAGAGTTTTTCCTCCAGCCCGATGATAATCGAAAAGTTCCTACTTATTTAAAAGGAGTAGAATCATTTAGAAAAGGCAGCGAATTGCTAGCTTCACCTCCAAAGGCTGTCAATATTCCTTTTGAACACGCCTATTTGCCTGGGTATTACTTTGAAGCTCTAGGTCAAAAGAAAGGACCTTTGATGGTAATGTTTGGCGGTTTAGATTCAACGGCAGAAGAATTGTACTATGGACCTGCCCAGTTATTAAATGAACGTGGAATTTCTCTACTTGCATTGGACGGCCCTGGTCAAGGGGGCGCATTACGCCTTCATCACATCCATTCACGGCATGATTATAATACAGCGGGCACTGCTGCATACGAATGGGCTGTTGAAAATCTGAATGTAGACCCTGAACGTATTGGCATTATGGCCGTTTCAATGGGCGGCTATATGGCAGCCAGATGTGCAGCGTTTGAACCTAGATTTAAGGCGTGTGCCATTTGGGGAGCTGTTTATGATTACAATGATGTGTGGGCTAAGAGGCCAGACAACCATCCGTTGGCAAAAATATTGCAGCATATCTTTGGGGTAGAAGATATGCCTGCCGCAAGGGCAAAACTTCAGCATTATAATTTACGGGGAGTTGCCGAAAAAATCCAAATGCCAACTTACATTGTCCATGGCGAAGATGATCGTCAAAATACCGTGGACAATGCGTACAATGTCTATAACGATTTAACTTGCCCACGCTGGTTAAAAATCATCCCGTCAAGCAGTACTGGTTCTTCCCATTGCCAGGTGGATAATGTCACGGAAACTTACGAGATGTATGATTGGTTAAAAGAGCAGTTAATGAGTTAAAAGAGGGGTGCTGACATGAAGTTCGTAACTTTTTATAATCCGGAAGGACAAATGCGTGCTGGCTGGATGGATGATGATAGAGTAGTAGACATGAATCTCGTCTCCAAAGGTGAACTACCTGATAATATAGCAGATTTCATAACTAACAATGAAAAATATATGTCGATGATTGATGAAATAAATGATCTATCGGATTTTTCGTCATATTTGATTAATGAAATCCGGCTAACTGCTCCACTGCCGAAACCTGTAAGTTTTCGAGATTTCGTAGCCTTTGAAACGCATGTCAAAAATGCGACAGAACGTAACGGAGATACTGTAGCCCCTGAATGGTATGAAATGCCGATCTTTTATTTTTCCAATCACAATGCCATGAAGGGACCAGATGAAGATGTGAAACGTCCTTCTAAATGTATCCGGCTTGACTATGAGCTTGAACTTGCATGCGTAATAGGAAAAGAAGGGAAAAATATAAGTGCTGATGAAGCTGAGGATTATATTTTTGGTTATACCATTCTAAATGACTGGTCTGCCCGCGACCTCCAGATGAAAGAAATGAAAGTATTGTTGGGACCTGCAAAAGGAAAAGACTTTGCTACCTCAATCGGACCGTATCTATTAACAAAAGATGAACTAGAATCTTATAGAATTGATGACAGATTCGATTTGGAGATGACCGCTTCAGTAAACGGCGAGATTCTTTCCCGGGGTAATTTTAAGGATATCTATTATAGTTTCGGTGAGATGATTGAACGGGCATCTGAGGAAGTTACTTTATATCCGGGAGATATCATTGGCTCTGGAACTGTGGGCTTTGGTTGCATTATGGAGATAGGTACCGAGGTTCATCGCTGGCTGGAGCCAGGAGATGAGGTAGAACTAAAGATAACCGGGCTCGGTTCTCTTAAAAATAAAATAGTTTAAGAGTCTAGAATGGAGAGGAATCCTATGTCTAGAATAATAGACTTGAGTGTTTCAATTGAAGAGGAATTAAAAGACCCACTCCCATTTTCAATTCGTTATGAATCGCACGAAGAAGGTGCGGAGTTTGGAGCAAGGCTTGTCGGTGTTGCACCAGAAGATTTCCCAGAGAGAAAGGGGCTTGCGGGTGAGTTCTTAACTTTGACTAGTCATGCAGGAACTCATGTCGATGCTCCGTGGCATTATTGGCCAACCTCCGAAGGAAAACCAGCTCGGACCATTGACGAAATGCCGCTGGAGTGGTTTTTTAACGATGGCGTTGTCTTAGATTTCACAGACAAGCCAGCTGGATATGCAATTACTGTAGGTGATTTGCAAGAAAAACTACAAAAAATAAATTACCAGTTAAAACCGTTTGATATCGTTATGATTCGCTGTGATGCTGATAAAAAACGATATCAGCCGAACTATAGTGAAATTCATGTTGGGGTTTCAGCAGAAGCTACCCTTTGGTTGATTGATCAAGGCATTAAGGTGATGGGCACTGATGGCTGGGGCTGGGATACGCCGTTGTCACAACAGGCAGCTGATTATAAGCAAAATCCACGACCTGGGGTTCTTTGGGCAGCCCATTTTGCCGGAAGAGAAAAAGAGTACTGCCAAATCGAAAAGTTGGCCAATCTGAATCAACTTCCACAGTACGGGTTTAAAGTATCCGTTTTCCCAGTGAAAATTAAAGGAGCAAGTGCTGGTTGGACCCGGGCTGTAGCCATCATTGATTAATACCTTATCCACTTCCAGGTAAAGGATGAACAGGATTTAGCTTCAATCTCTTTATAAATAGTAAACTAATAAATTATTTGGAGGAATAAAACATGCCAAAACGAAATCATTTTATCTCTCAATTAGCACACGTGGAATTATTAAGTCCAAAGCCAGAAGAGTCTGTAAAATTTTTCAGAGAAGTATTGGGTATGGAGGAATCTGGAAGAATCGGTCAATCGGTTTATATGCGTGCATGGGGCGAGTTTTTTCATCACAGTTTAAAGATAACAGAAGCGAAAACGAATGGAGTTGGCCATATAAGCTGGCGTGCAGAAAGTGAGGAAGATTTGCTGGATGCGGTTCAGTACATTGAGAACATGGGCTGCGGCAAAGGGTGGATTGACGGAGATCTAGGACATGGAAGGGCCTATCAATACTACTCTCCAGATGGACATTTAGAAGAAATTTTTTGGGATGTAGAACTAGCAGAGATACCAGATCATCTGAAAAGTAAATGGAGATCCCGACCACAAAAAAATCCAAGCCGCGGTGCCTCTGTTAGACGATTAGACCATGTAACTCTATGGACAAGTGACGTAACCCGTCATACAAACTTCTATAAAGAGTTAGGTTTTAAACATAATGAAGGTATTGTCATTCCAAATGGTACTGAGGTGGGTTCCTTACTAGCTGTTTCAAGCTTATCACATGAGATTGCCTTATTTGCGGATTTTAAAAAGGAACATGGTCCACTTAACCATTTATGCTTTGCTGTGGAAAATCGTGATCAAGTACTCGAGACTGCTGATTACGTGGTGGATAACGGTTATCGGTTGGAAATGAAACCATTTAAGCATGCCGTTGGGGAAGCGTTTACGACTTATGCTATCGAACCGGGCGGCAACCGCATTGAAATTTATGGCGGTTCACCATTATACTTTGCCCCAGATTATGGTCCTAAAATGTGGAAGGTCGAGGAAAATCCGAATGATGCATGGGATGAAGTGAATATTTTTGAAACAGCACAGTTTGATAGTATCCGAGAAAAAGCATAAAGAGTTATATTCTTTGAAGAGAGGAATAGTTAAAAGGGCATCTTAGATGATGTCCTTTTTTATTTGTTAGTAACGAAATAAATTTGGGAAAAATAAATTTAGGATAAATATAGGAGGTATCAACATCAACTATGGAAGAATTTCCAAAAGACATCGTTCCATTACAACAGGAGTTTTATGAACAGCCAACCTTAGAACTAGCCAAGGCATTGCTCGGATGCCTCCTTGTAAAAGTAACAAATCAGGGTATTGCTGCTGGATATATAGTAGAAACGGAAGCCTACATAGGTCCCGGTGATAAGGCAGCGCATAGCTTTAATAACAGAAGGACAGCAAGAACAGAAATCATGTTTCATCGTTCCGGTCTGGCCTATACCTATCTCATGCATACACACTGCCTTTTCAATGTGGTCAGCGGAGGTGAAGGAAATCCTGAAGCAGTATTGGTCCGTGCCGTAGAACCACGTTTTGGGATTGAACTGATGAAAATCAGGAGAGGGATCAAAGAACTGACAAAACTGACAGATGGTCCTGGAAAACTAACGAAGTCATTAGGGATTACAATGGAGAACTACGGCCATTCACTGACACTCCCCCCTATATTTTTAGCTAAGGGTTTTAGTCCGGAGAGTATATCAGTCGGGAAAAGGATTGGAATTGACAACTCTGGCGAAGCCAAGGATTATCCATGGCGTTATTGGATTACCAATAATAAATTTGTTTCAAGACACCAAAAAGCGGAATATGATGTTAAAAGCAAAATTGATTAATGAACAACCTAACAATAATTTATAGACTATAAAAAAGAAATATTGCGCGCCTTCCCCATAGGAAGGTGCTTATTCTATTTTATTAAACAAAGAGCACCAATTCTACAGTTCGATTTCATGATATATAAATGAAATTTAGATATTTCGTCGAATTTTAAAATGTTATTATGTTATATTAAAAAATAGTAGTTTTAAAAGTACAGCTTTTTTATGGAGGGGATGGAATTGGTTGGTTCGCATACTTTCCAATCTTCAATCGATTCGAAGTTAGTAACGATTTCAGTGATGAACAACAAGAGTAACCTGGAACATGCCCATAGAGAAATAGAATTGATTTATATGATTAAGGGGAATTTACAGGTTAAAGTGAACAATAAAATCTTTCAAATGAAAAGTTCTGATTTTGTATTGGTCAATTCTAATGAATTTCATTCTTTCCAGTCTGATGAGGATAATTTATTTATTGTTTTCCATTTAAATTACTTTGAGATAGGTTCCCTACTAGGGCAAAAAAATATATTATTCGTATGTAATTCAATCGAACACGATCAGTCTGCCAACCGTGAATTAAGAGTAGTCATAGAAGACTTACTATCTGTTTATATGAAGGTTAACGATTTCTCACAAGTTGAGTATCTTGAAAAAACCTATAAGTTTATTTCAACGCTAAGAATAAATTATTTAAAGAATCAAAATGAAATGATGTTTAATACTTTATTCAAAGGTCAAAATGATCGATTAACAGAAATCATTGATTATCTTCAAAGCAATTATCGAGAACCCTTATCGTTAGAAGAAGTCGCAAGTATTCACTATCTCTCAATTCCTTATTTATCGAAGTATTTTAAAAAACAAACAGGAAAAACTTTTTCACAATACTTGAATGAAATTCGTTTAGCACATGCTGTTAACGAATTAGTAAACTCTGACAAACCGATCACAAGGATTGCATTAGATAACGGATTTCCAAACTTAGCATCATTTAACAGGGTCTTTAATGAAAGCTACCAGATAAAACCAGTTGAATACAGAAAACAAATGTCACGTAAAACAGTGAACGAAATTCCTTCAAATGAAACCAGCACTTTAGAAACCGATGAAGCCCTTACAGAACTGCGGGATTACCTTAAGAACACCGGGGAGAAAAGTGTTCATACAAATCTTGAAACAAGTAGTATTACGGAAAACGAAATTGTGAAGGTTGGGAAAACAGATGCTTTTGTAAAGTATTGGAATCAATTACTGAATATTGGATATGCAAAAGATTTATTGAATTCCGATATGCAAGAGCAAATTACCCTTCTACAATCGGAATTCGGTTTTACCTACGCGAGATTTTGGGGATTGTTTGGTGATGATATGCTGCTTGAGGATCGCTCAGGGGGAACCATTACTTACAATTTTTCAAATGCGAACAAATTATTGGATTTTCTAATTAAAAATAAGTTAAAACCGTTTATTGAAATGGGGCCGAAACCAAAAATCATTCAAAAAGGGATTGGAGAAACCCTTGTCATCCAAACGATAAGCAGTGAAAGAACATTGTCCGAATGGCATAATCTCGTAACGGCGTTTTTACTGCAATGCATTGAACGGTATGGTATTGAAGAAGTCGAGACCTGGTATTTTGAATTATGGCGGCCGATGGATGAACTTAACAGTGCTGCAGAAGAAGAAGAAGATTTCCTAGCTAAAATAAAGAATAATCAAATAAAGGATCCTCAATTCGATGGGTATTTTAGAATATTTAGTGAATTTAAAAAGACTGCGCAAGAACTAGTTCCTGGTGCAAAGGTTGGCGGTTGTGGGCTAAGCATGGATTTAGAAGGTGACCAACTAGATAATTTACTAGAACAGTGGAAACAAGAAGATATCCAACCAGACTTTCTTTCGATTTATCTTTATCCAATTGAGATAGATCGTGGAAAATATCGGGTTCCAATAAAAAATTTACATTCAACGAATCCTCACTATGTACTAAACAAGTTGAATGATGTGAGAAAATCTTTGAAAAAAGCAGGATTTGAGAATTTAGAACTAAACGTTACCGAATGGAATATTTCCATCTCTAATCGTAATTATCTTAATGATAGCAGCTTTAAAGCTTCCTATATGGTAAGAAATATTGTTGAGAATTTGAATCAAAATCAATTGAAAATGATGGGATACTGGTTGAGTTCTGATATTTTTAGTGATTTTCGAGATTCGAAAAACATCCTCCATGGCGGTGCCGGGCTGTTGACCAAAAATGGCATTAAAAAACCGAGTTACCATGCATTTGTCCTTTTAAAACAATTAGGTGAGATTCTAGTAGCTAAAGGCGACAATTATATTGTTACCAAAAAGTCGGGCGATCGTTATCAAATATTATGTTTCAACTATAAACATTTCAATTATTCTTATTACTTACATCCTGAGGGAAGTACAGGAATCCACGAGCAATATGAAATATTTGAGAATAATGAGCCTATAAATCTATCATTGGAAATACAAGGTATAGCGAATGGGAAATTCCGTGTCAAAGAACTAAAATTAAATCGCGAGCATGGTAGTATTTTAGATGAATGGTTGAAATTCGGTGTGGTCGATGACATCAAACCAGATGAAGTGGATTATTTTAAGCAAATTTGTGTTCCTCATATGAAAGTAGAGCATTCACTTGTTGACAAACATTCCATTGTTTTAAGTGGGGAGCTTCAACCCCATGAAGTACGTTTGATTGAACTTAATTTGTTATTTGGAGAGCGTTAAAAAAGAGGGTAAAAATCGTTTATAGATTTTTACCCTCATTATTTTATGAAGCTATTTCGACAGTCCTTACTTTCCGTCCTGCTAAAGGAACAGGTATGTAAGCAGTACGAACAACTACATCTAATGCGATCTCATGATTCCCGTTGGATAAACCACCATCTTTAAGAACTCTTACGGTTAACGGTTCTCCATATTCCCATTTATAGGATGTGAGGGTTTCCATTTCATCTAACGTAAACCAAACCTCTTCATCAATTGAGCATAAAATATTTTCTCGTGCAACCTTTTTACCGTCTACTTCAACGCTAATTTCATTAACCATGGATAGCGGAATGCCCCGATAATAAGTAATATTAGTCTTCAATTCAAATCCAGTGTTTTGACCTGCTTCTACTACATTTTTACACGTATTCTCAAGGAAAACATTATTATCAAACATATTAATATACCTCCTGGCCTTCTAATTCTTTGATTACAGTTCGAATAAGCTTTTGATGTGCTAGTACCTGCTCTTTTTCCTGCATTGGATGTCCAGGAAGCACCCAGCGGTTTCCTTCATATTCTGTAGAAACATAGCCATCGTAGCCTTTATCATGCAAATATTGAAGAATACCTTTATAGTCAATGGAATATTCTTCTCCAGTCTCTGTCATTTCAAATAACTTAAAGTGGAAATGTTTAATGTATGGCATATATTCATCTAACACAGTGAAAGGTTCATTTTCATACCCATCCGCCATATGAGCAAAAAAGTAATCAGCATCGGACTTTAATAATTGCTTCAACTCTGCTGGGAATCCACCATTTTCTAGATATACTTTTCTAGGATCTTTTCCTTGCTGGAATATATGATTGATATAATCAATAACTTCCTGGTTGGTACCTAAATGCTTACAATATTCAGCCATTACTCGTGGAAGCCTGGTGCAGAAAATCCCTGTATCAATCACTAGTCCTACATAAGGAGAATTTAATCTCTTCATTTCTTTAATAAAATCTTGTGTTTTCTTTACATCGAAGCTCAAACCTGCATGAATTTCTAACGCTAGGGTAACATTGTATTTCTCGGCATATGGCAATAATGGCTCGATAACAAAAGCGGGTACCATGGATACCAAACGAATCAACTTAATCCCTAATCGATTTGCAAGCTTGATTTCTTCTATTAGTAAATCAACACACTCTTTTTTTGTTAATTCGCGGTTTTTATATAAGTTTGTATTTAAGAAGACGTCTGCAATGACTGGCTTCATCTTATAGGTAGAAACTAATCGATCCCATTCTGCTAAAGTTTGTTCCGAAGGATGGGGTGCGTTATGCATCATCTGATCAGGGATGATTTCAAATCCTTCAACTGAATTCTCTGTCAAAAATTTAAAAATATCCTCTAGTCCCATACGCTTATTTAAATATTCATCTTGCAAACTATACAAACTTACGCATGTTTTTAATTTGCTCATTATAAAAACTCCCTTCGTTTTTTCTAACCTGATGTCGCTTACATATGTATCATAACCTCTGGTTCCCCACATTCCTTTTCATTAATTATCTTAGTAGATATATATTTTCGTCTCTTTTTAGCTTCTTTCTTTTACTCGTAAACAAAGGTTAAAAAAAAACATCCAAATTTTTAACCTCTTCTTTATTTGAGCCCTGTAATAAAAACAAAATGAATCAAAAACTACAATAAATTGGTTAACAGTTGAGGAGATGAACACAAACAAATTGATTAAAATAAGATTGTAAGCGTTACTTAAAAACTATTAGTTAAATAGATTGGAAGATCAATAATATATAGGAAAAGAGAGGATTAGTTATGATGCAACTTGGAATTATTGCCACACCAATAGAGGAAAGTTTTCAAAAAGCTAAGCGGAAAGGTCTAGATTTTATTGAAGTCTGTGTCAATGAAGGTCAAGATGTAGATGCCTTTTATCGTAATCGAGAGAATTTAATTAGATGGAAAAGTGAATACGGTGTTGCAGTTGGATCGATAGGTAGGTGGAAGTCTTTACGCATTGATGAAAAAGGGAGCGTCATTGAAGACGAAGTAGAGAGATGCTTTCGATTGATTGATGTTGCAGAGGAATTAGGATGTACCAATTTTGTATGTGGATGTAATTATGTCGAGGAATTATCCTTTTATGAAAACTGTACAGCAGCAATAAACTTTTTCTCACTGCTTATTGACTATGCTAAACCAAAAGGAGTAAAAGTCTCTACTTACAACTGTCGAAAAGTAAACTATGTCAATACTCCTGAAGTTTGGAAAATTGTTCATGGCCATTTAAAAGACCTAGGGATTAAATTCGACCCTTCTCACAGCCGCTATTTTGGCGGGGAATACTTACAGGAAACCTTGGATTGGGGAGAACGTTTTAACCACGTTCATTTAAAAGGGTCGATGATTATAAATGGTCAAAGAGTGGATGATCCGCCTGCAGGGCTGGATCAGACAGATTGGAAAACCTTTATTTCATTATTAAGAGTAAAAGGATATTCTGGCGGTCTAAGTATTGAACCACATTCATCAGTTTGGACTGGAGAACTAGGCGAAAAGGGAATCGATTATACAATCGAGTACATGAGGAAACTTGCTTTTTAAAGAAGAAGGAGAGGATTAAATGAATAATCGTAAATTAAGATATGGATTAATTGGAGCTGGGAGTAATGCGGAGAGAAAACATTTAAATAATTACATGAATCTCCCTACTGTTGAATTCGTTTCTATCTGTGATGTAAACGTCGAGAATGCTGATAAGTTAGCAAAAAAATATCATATTAACAAGATTTATAGTAATTATGAAGAGATGTTGGACAAAGAGAATTTAGATTTTGTAAGTGTTTGTACACCGAATTATCTTCACGCAGAAATTACCATTTATGCTCTATTAAAGGGAGTAAATGTTCATTGCGAGAAACCTTTGGCAATTAATTCAATAGAGGCCAAAAAAATAGTTGAGGCAAAAAATAAAACCCGAAAAAAAGTAATGGTCGGCCTTAATAACCGTTTTACAAATGAAGCTGTTTATCTAAAGAAGTATATCGAAGAGGGTTTATTGGGCGAAATCTATCATGCGAAAGCTGGATGGATTAGAAGAAGTGGAATCCCCGGAAGAGGCACATGGTTCACGAATAAAGATTCTGCCGGTGGCGGAGTAATGATTGATTTAGGAGTTCACTATCTAGATTTAGCATTATATCTTATGGGGATGCCCGAACCGTCATTTGTGACTGGAGCCACTTACAATAATTTTGATCATACGACTACACGTAATCGTAATGGGTATAAAGGAAATCCAAATGGAATCTTTAATGTTGAGGATTCTGCGCTCGGATTTATTGGCCTCAAAAACGGAGCAACCGTTAATTTCGAATTCAGCTGGGCTTCCAATATTGAAAAGGACAAACAGTATATAGAAATACTAGGAACAAAAGGTGGAGTTTCTCTTATTAATGGGGAGTTAAAGATTCATTCAGAAATATTGGATACTTGTGTTGATATCTCTCCAATTCTAAATCCAACTATTAAATTAATGAATGAGTTTGAACATTTTACCAATAGTATCCTTTTTGAGGCTCCATTAATGGCTCCTGCTGAGCATGGAGTTTACACATTGGAAATTATTGATCGTTTCTATCAAGCTGCGGAGCGCAACGAACCTGTTTTTTTCGAAAAAGATAAAAATAAATTTCTATTGCTTTCTTCATCGTTTTGATGAAAAGGTATCCCAAAGTTCTTTACAAGTCTATGGGGTACCTTTGTTTTTTTAAATAAAGTTTGAAGGGAATGTTTTTAGTAATGGTGAAAATGAGTATCCAGGATAATATGATAATGGAAGAATACGAGAAAAAAATTAATAATTTAATAAGTAAAATGACAATAGAAGAGAAAGTGGGTCAACTGACTCAAATAGTTCCATCTTTATATGGCGCTTTTGAGGAAATTATTGCTAAATTGGTTGAAGGTCAAATCTCCTATCAGGAATTTCAGTCAATGGAGAAGAACTATCATAAGGATGAAATAAGAAAAGGGATCCTTGGTTCAATGGGAGGGGTCACTGGAGCAGAAATCTCTAATGAATTACAAAAAATAGCCATTGAGGAGTCTAGATTAGGAATTCCGATGCTTTTTGGCTTAGATGTTATCCATGGTTATAAAACCATTTTTCCCATTCCGCTTGCAGAAGCTTGTAGTTGGGATTTGGAATTGATGGAAAAAACGGCGGAAATTGCTGCTAAAGAGGCATCGGCAGCAGGGATTCATTGGACTTATGCACCGATGGTAGATATCACCAGAGACCCGCGTTGGGGACGAATTGCGGAAGGTGCAGGAGAAGATACTTATTTGGGAAGTATGATTGGAGCTGCGCGTGTAAAAGGGTTTCAAGGAGAAGACTTATCCGAATCTCAAAGGATTCTTGCCTGTGCCAAGCACTTTGCTGCCTATGGGGGTGCTGTAGGCGGTCGAGATTATAATACGGTAGACATGTCTCTTCAAACTCTTCATGAGGTATACCTTCCTCCGTTTGAAGCAGCTGCGAGAGCTGGTGTTGGAACATTTATGAGTGCCTTCAATGATTTAAATGGAATCCCGTGCACAGTTAATAACTACCTTTTAACAGATGTTTTAAGAGAAAAGTTAGGATTTAAAGGCTTTGTTGTTAGTGATGCGAATTCTATAGCAGAAGTGGTGGTTCATGGTGAATCACTTGATCGGAAGGAAGCTAGTAAGAAGGCTATATTAGCAGGACTAGAGATGGACATGAGTCACGGTACCTACCAGCAGGATTTACCTGAACAAATCAAAAATGGTGAAATTCCATTAGATGTACTGGATGAGGCGGTTCGACGTGTGTTACGAGTGAAATTCCATTTAGGACTATTTGATAACCCATATAGAACAAATAAAGAAATGGAAGAAAAAACTCTGCTTGCTCCTGAACATGTGGAAGTGGCTAGGGAAATGGCACAGCGATCCATTGTATTGTTGAAGAACGAGGACAATATTTTGCCATTAAAAAAGAATCTTAAGCGAATTGCTGTCATTGGTCCATTGGCAGATAATCAAAAGGAAATGCTGGGTACTTGGGCTGTAACCGGTGATCCAAAAGAGGTAGTTACTGTTCTGTCAGGAATCCAGACCGCGGTTGATAAGGATACAGAAATCGTTTATTCAAAGGGCTGTAATGTAACAGGTAATGAAAATATAAACTTTAATGCTGCCGTCCAATTAGCAAACGAATCTGATGTCATCATTGCAGTCGTGGGTGAGAATGCCGACATGAGCGGAGAAGCTTCAAGCCGTATGGATCTTAGCTTACCTGGTAGACAGGAAGAATTATTAAAGGCGTTGCATCAAACAGGAAAAAAGGTAGTTGTTGTCCTCATTAACGGAAGACCATTAACGATTCCTTGGGCGGCTGAGAACGTATCTGCGATTGTAGAAGCATGGCAATTGGGTATTCAGAGTGGTAATGCAATAGCGGATGTTTTGTTTGGAGACTACAATCCAAGTGGAAAACTAGTAGCTACTTTTCCATATTCAGTAGGACAAGTCCCAATCTATTATAATCATCCTAGAACAGGAAGACCTGCTGGAAAAATAAAGTTCACATCAAAATATATAGATGGACCATCTGAACCATTGTATCCTTTTGGATTTGGCTTAAGTTACACTACATTTAAGTATGAAAATCTCGCTCTATCATCTTCTGAAGTTACTAAAAATTGTAAGGTTATCATAAATGTCGATGTAATTAATACAGGGAATAGATCTGGAGAAGAAGTTGTCCAGCTCTATATTTCTGATGTAGTTGCAAGCAGAGTAAGACCAGTTAAAGAGTTAAAAGGATTTAGAAAGGTAGAGCTTCAGCCTGGTGAGCGTAAAACAGTAAGTTTAAAGCTTGAGATTAAACAACTTGGTTTCTATAATGAAGAAATGGAATATATTATTGAACCTGGTTTGTTTAAAGTAAACGTAGGCCCAAACTCGGTAGAGGGACTAGAGGGAAAATTTACTGTAGTAGAATATTAATTTTTTTAGCAACCATCTAACAAACGTTACTTGGTTGCTATTTTTATTTATTTAAGTTATTAGATTATATGTTAAAATAGCTAGAAATACTATTCAGATATTGTTTATTAGGTTGAGTTTTCTGAAATTTGGAACAAAAGATTAAGAATTACAGTCAAAAAATTATCCTTTTAGGAATGAAAGCCCTTTAGATTTTAAAGAGGTTAAAATATAGGTGTTATATGTTTAATAATATGAAGGCGTTTGCACTGAGGGTCAGATAATATAATGGTAACAGTAGCTACTGTAATCAAGAAATAGTCAGTACTTAATATTAGGAGGAGAAATATGGCAAATGCAGTGGTTCAGCAAACGAATGATATAGTTGCACCTCAGAATACTGAAAAGCTAAGTTTTATGACAAAGTTAAGTTATGGTTTTGGTGAGTTTTCTGCTAGCGTTGTATGGAGTTTAGCTTCATCCTATCTATTATTCTTTTATACGGATGTTTTCGGTATTGCAGGTGGTGTGGCTGCTATCATTTTACTAGTTGCTAGAGTTTGGGATTGTTTCGTAGATCCAATACTTGGACTAATCATGGAACGTACAAAAAGTAAACACGGACGTTTTAGACCATATATTCTTTATGGGGCATTTGCATTAGCTGCACTAAATATATTAACTTTTTACACTCCAGATCTTCCAACTGTAGGTAAGGTCATTTATGCTACTATTACCTATTTATTATTAGGTACAGTTCATTCGGTAGTTAATGTTCCATATGGTGCACTGGCAACAGTTATGACAAGAGATACAAATGAAAGAACGAATTTAAACGTTTATAGAGGAGTTTTTGGACAATTAGCCGGTATTCTAACTGGTGCTGCTGTAATGCCTTTAATTATGCTATTAGGGAAAGGAAACCAACAAGACGGGTTTTTCTATGCAGCAATTGTGTTATCGTTAGTTTCTGCACCACTACTATACTTAACCTTTAGAAACTGTAAAGAAGTGGTTACTCCAGCAAAAGAAGAAAGACCAACGATTAAAGAATCATTAAAATCTGTTTGGTCCAATAAACCAGTATTGTTAATTCTATCTAGTCTTTTCATTGTTTTACTTGGTGTATTTGGGAGAATAGGGACGATCGTGTATTACGCTATTTATGTGTTAAATCGTCCAGATTTAATCGCGGTATTATTTACAATATTATCAGTTTGTGGAGCAATCGGAGCATTTGGAGTTTCTTTTATTGCGAAATACTTTGAGAAAAGAACTCTATTAATTGGTGGATCCATCATTATGGGTCTTGGTTGGATTGGATTGTATTTAACACCTGTGACAAATTTTACGATGATCTATATTTTGTCAGCAATTTCATGTATTCCTCTTGGGTTTAGCGGCCTTATGGTGTTCAGTATGGTGGGTGATGCTATCGATGAGAGTCAATTAAAAACGGGCGTACGTGCGGATGGTGCAATCTATTCCTTTACCAGTCTTGTGACCAAAATTGCAAGCGCTTCAGTTGGAGCCTTAAGCGCAACTATTCTAGGAGTAATTGGCTATGTTGCGAACACACAACAAACGCCAGAAGTAGTGAACGGAATAAACATCCTCGTAAATTTGGGACCTGGTCTACTATTAATTATCGGGACGATTCCTTTGTTCTTCTATCATATTACAAAAGCAAGAGCGATGAAGAATACAGAAGAACTTCTAAAAAGACAAGGATTAACAATGTAAAAACTACATGGAGCTTATAAGTTACACAAATAAATATGTGTAGCTTATAAGCTATTTTAATAGGAGTGTATATATCATGGAAAAGAGTTTACAAGATTTAATCAGCCAGAATAACGAAAACTATATTCTCCCTTTCCTTTGGATGAGAGGGGAAGAAGAACAAGTCATTAGAGAGGAAATTGGTAGAATTTATGAATGTGGGATTAAAGGGATTTGTGTAGAAGCAAGGCCGCATCCCGATTTCACGGGTCCAGGCTGGTGGCATGATCTTGATATTGTTATGGAAGAGGCAAAAATGCGAGGAATGCGTGTTTGGGTGTTAGATGATGCCCACTTTCCAACTGGATACGCCAATGGATTAATTGAAAAAAAATATCCTACTCGAAAAAAAACCTACATCAACTACAATACACTTGATATTTTAGGTGCCCAAAACGAGGTAACGGTACATATTTCGCCAATGTTAAAACCAAAGAGTTCATGGCTGGATATCGGTAAACCAATCGACAAAGAAGAGCAAAAAAACAATAAATTAATTAGTGTCGTAGCTGCTAAGTTAGTAACAGCAGGAATAATTTCAGAAGAGTTAATTGATTTAACTGACAGCGTTGATGGAGAATACGTAACATGTACCTTACCAGAAGGACCATGGAGACTGTTTGTAAGTTATGAAACAAAAACAGATGGTGGTAACCCGAAATACATTAATATGATAGATGAAGAGTCTGTCAGCACGCAGCTTGAAGCAGTATACGAACCACATTTTGAACGTTATAAGGATGACTTCGGAAAGACTTTTGCCGGGTTCTTTTCTGATGAGCCGGCTTTTGGAAATGTAAATGGATTTGACTTTAATGAATCCATCGGAAGAAAGGATATGCCTTTACCTTGGAGTGAAGAAGCAAAAAATATGCTTTCAGACGCTCTTGGAGAGAAATGGGGAATGTACCTTCCATATTTATGGAGCAGTTCTGATGAAATGAATTTCTGTGTCCATACTCGCTATACTTATATGGATATTGTAACGAGGTTATTTGAAAAGAATTTCAGTAAACAATTAGGCCAATGGTGCGAAGAACGCAATGTGGAATACATCGGTCACGTTATTGAGGATAATGATCAGCATAGCCGTCTAGGCAGCGGGGCGGGTCATTTCTTTAGAGCGTTGTCAGGCCAGCATATGTCGGGAATTGATGTGATTGGCGGTCAAGTGATTTTTGGCGGTGCAGGTTTAGAGAGAAGGGGAGTTTTTAAAGGAGATGGAGAATTCTATCATTATACATTAGGTAAGCTCGGTTCTTCTTTTGGACACTTAGATCCTAAGAAAAAAGGAAGGACAATGTGTGAACTCTTTGGAGCTTATGGATGGAAGCTTGGGGTTAGAGATATGAAGTATATTTTGGACCACTTGATTGTCCGAGGTATCAATTATTTAGTTCCTCATGCCTTTTCCATGAGAGAGTACCCTGACTTTGATTGTCCGCCGCATTTTTATGCAAGAGGTCATAATCCGCAGTTTAAGCATTTTGCATATCTTATGCGTTATGCTAATCGCCTATGTCATATTTTTAATGGCGGTGTCCATGTTGCCCCTGTAGCAGTTTTGTATCACGGGGAAAGTGAATGGACTGGAGAATATATGAAAATGCAAAAACCAGCTAGAGAACTTACTGAAAATCAAATCGACTTTGATTTTGTTCCGATTGATATCTTAAGTGATTTAGGTTCCTATAATGGAAAAGTAGAGAATTCCGCTTTACACATTAATGGTGAAGAATTTAAATGTTTAGTGATTCCTTATAGTCAATATATAACGAAAGAGCTAGTTGCTTTTATAAAAAATTCAGGAAATCTGGAGATAATTTTTATTGATGGCAGACCCGAAGGGATTTCTAATGTTATAGATGGACAGGAAGTTTCAGAACTTTTAAAGGTTGTTGAAAAATGTAAAGTAGTAGGTTTAAACGAGTTGACTTCTGCGCTTAAGGCAGAAGGGGTATTTGATATCCAATTAAAGCAACAGTTTAAGGACTTAACGTATTATCATTATAAGAAAGAAAATGACGTTTACATGTTTCAGAATGAATCTGCCCATGGGACCTTCAGCGGAGAAATTGAATTACCAGTTGGCGAATCTGCGATTGTTTATAACGTGCTAGAAAATACCTTTGAAACTCTTCAAGTAAAAAAAGATAACGGAAAATCTATTATTCATTTAGAGTTAAAACCATATGAATCTTGTGTGGTGATTGTTTCTAATGAAGCACAGGCTATGGAATTTAGAGATTATCGACCGTTTTCTATGAAGTTATCGGAATGTAGTGAAACATTAGATCTTTCAGAGGACTGGAATTATTCATTCGTAAAGAATATCGAATACCCTAATTTCGGTGAAGTAAAATCAATGAAAGAATTAGTGCCGATTTCCAAAGAGTATCCAACTTTTACAGGTATCATTAAATACGAAAAGACAATTGAACTAGCAGAAGTCCCTAAACAAGGGATAGTAACTTTCGAGAATATTTATGAAGCTGTAGAAATATGGATCAATGATGAATATATAGGGATGAAAGTGTGCCCCCCTTATGTATTTGATATAGAAAATTACTTAAGAGAAGGTACAAATACCATCCGGGTAGAAGTGGCAACTACATTAGATCGAGATCGTTTTAACCATCCTGAACCACCATTTATTGTTTGGCACGACCCAATCGACCCAACTGGTATGTTTGGAAAAATAACTCTTTCAATATAAGTAGACCTGATGATAATGGAGGTGCGGTACTCAAAGTATCGCACCTTTTTTCTGTTTTTAGCCCAACTGTATAAGTAGATTAAAAATAACAATATAATAATTAACCTATTTTTAGTATGAAAAGTAGGAAACAAGGAAAAAAGACGAAAATCTACACCTGAAGAGGTTAATTAAAGAAAGGGAACGTGCGCAAAAAGAAGGTAAGATATATTTGTAAGCGGAATCAATAGTTAAATTCAATAGAAGCACAGGAGGGGAAAAGACACAATGAAACTTGGATTCAACAGCGCAATCTTAAATGAATGCAACTTTGAAGAAGTCATTGACTATGCAGCTGATAACGGCTTTTCATGTGTTGAGATATGTGCATGGCCAAAGGGGAAGGCTGCTCGAAAATATGCAGGTGTTACCCATATTGATGTTGATCACTTAGATGTGGATTACATTAGAAATTATACCGAAGCAAAAGGAGTGAAAATTTCCGCTATCGCTTATTATCCCAATGCTTTAGATGGTGATTCGGAAAAAAGTGACTACTATGTAACCCATATCAAAAAATGTATTGAGGCAGCGAATAAGCTTGAGATAAACATGGTTACAACATTTATTGGCAGGGACCAAAACAAAACAGTCGAAGAAAATCTAGCTATTATGACAACCGTTTGGAAGCCTATTGTAGAATATGCGGAAGAACTCGGAGTGAAGATTGCGATTGAAAACTGTCCAATGTTATTTACTGCTGATGAGTGGCCAGGCGGACAAAACCTAATGACAACACCAGCCATCTTCCGACGAGTGTTTGAACTCATTCCTAATAAAAATTTCGGATTGAACTTCGATCCTTCGCATTTTGTATGGCAGCAAATGGATTATATTAAGCCAATCTATGAGTTCAAAGAACGGATTTTCCACATCCACTTCAAAGATATTAAGGTTTATAAAAACCGTTTAAATGATGTAGGAATCATGGCAACACCACTTGAATACATCTCGCCTAAATTACCAGGTCTAGGGGATGTAAATTGGGGACAATATGTATCTGCTTTAACAGATATCGGTTACCGTGGATATGCTGTCATTGAAGTAGAAGACAAGGCTTTCGAAGATTCACTTAAATCTAAAAAAGATTCTATTAAAATTAGTAAAAACTATTTGAGTCAATACTTTGCTTAAATAGATTATCAAACTATAAATCATATATTAATGAAGAAAAAGGAGAAGATAAATGATGGGTAAATTAAAAATTGGTATTATTGGCTGCGGTGGTATTGCAAATCAAAAGCATTTTCCGGCATTATCACAATTTAAAGAAATAAGTGAAATCGTTGCATTTTGTGATATCGTCATTGAACGTGCAGAAAAAGCAGCGAAAGAATTTGGAACACCAGATGCTAAAGTTTACGCAGACTATCGTGAGTTATTAAAGGATGAATCGATTGACCTTGTACACGTTTTAACTCCAAATGTTAGCCACAGCCCAATTACAGTTGCTGCCTTTGAAGCAGGAAAGCATGTTATGTGTGAAAAACCAATGGCTCACACTACGGAAGCTGCTGAAAAAATGATTGAAGCTTGGAAAAAATCTGGCAAGAAATTTACAATTGGTTATCAAAACCGCTTCCGTCCAGAAGTACAATCTCTTCATAAATCTTGTGAGAAGGACGAGCTTGGCGATATTTATTTTGCAAAAGCACATGCGCTTCGCCGTCGTGCCGTACCAACTTGGGGAGTATTTCCTGATAAATCCCAACAAGGCGGCGGTCCATTAATCGATATCGGCACGCATGCTCTTGATATTACTTTATGGATGATGGATAATTACAAACCAGTTTCTGTAACAGGATCTGTTTTCAATAAATTAGGTAATCTGCCAGAAGCGGTTCAAGGTAATATGTTCGGACCATGGGATCCGCAAAACTTTGAAGTAGAAGACTCTGCGTTCGGTTACATTAAAATGGAAAATGGAGCTACGATTTTCCTTGAGTCATCCTGGGCTCTAAACGTTTTAGAATCTAGAGAAGCAGCGACTACCCTTTGCGGAACAAAAGCTGGAGCACAAATCAATTCCGGAATGAGTTTCCGTACAAATGAATTAGTTTATAATTCAGCACGCAATGGGATGTTAACAGAAGAGAAAAACTCAGCTGGTGGAGCGATTGCGTTCTTTGAAGGCGGATCGAATAAACCAGAAGTATTAGAAGCAAAACAATGGCTAGAGGCCGTTTTATATGATAGAGAACCACTTGTAAAACCAGAACAAGCATTTGTTGTAACCAAAATTTTAGATGCTGTTTATAAATCTGCAGAAACAGGTAAGGAAGTTGTTTTTGAAGACGAAACGGTGTTAAGCAAATAGGAGGTAGAATCATGGCATTTAGTATGAAGCTGCCATTCGTCGATGTTGTTTGTGCTGATAGTTTGAAAAACACATACGTGAATGAAAAAAAGCTGGGATATGAATTCCAAATCCGTTTAAGTAATTATCGCGGACACTATTTATCTTGTATCGAAGAATTTGCTGTTACAGTTGATGGCAAGGAAGTAAATCCAGATCATCTAACTTTTACTCTTAACGGCAAAGAGTTTACTGTAAGACAGCTTCCAAGTCTTGTTTCAGAGTTTTGGAATTTAATAGAACCAGCTACAATTAATGTATATCAACCAGGGGGATTGTCAGAAGGAGAACATCAAATTGATGTGAAATTAATGTTACGAATCCCTTATATGGCAGTACCGGGAAGAAAAGTTGAACGTGAATATGCCGTACTAGACTCTTGTGGCAGCAAAACACTCGCGATAAGAGAGGAGGTTATAGCCAAATGAGTAATATTAAGCTAGGTGTTTCTTTATATAGCTTCACCGATGAGTATGTAAAAGGTAAATTTACATTAGAAGACTGCATTCGTACGGCAGCAGAATATGGAGCAGAAGGATTTGAATTGGTCGGGACGCAAATGCTGCCTTCTTATCCATATGTAAGTGAAAAAGTGTTAAATGAATTTAAAGCAGTGACGAATCACTATGGTATTGAATTTGTCTCCTACGGGGCAAATGCAGATCGCGGATTAAGATCTGATAGGGATTTGACGGATGATGAATTACTGCAATCGGCCATCATTGATTTGAAAACGGCCAATAAATTGGGCTGTAAAATCATGCGTGCCCAGTACCTATTATCGCCGGAAGCTTTTGGTAAACTCGCACCTTATGCGGAAAGCTATGGCATTAAGGTTGGTATTGAAATCCATAATCCTGAAACGCCAACATCACCAAAAATCCAAGAATATGTGGAAGTAATTGATAAAACAGGTTCCAACTATTTAGGATTTGTAACAGATTTTGGAACTTTTGCAACTCAGCCGAATAAACCTCATTGGGATGAGGCTTTAGCAAATGGAGCACCTCTTGAATTGCTAGAAATGGCCGCTCAATTACGCTATGATGGTGTGCCAAGAGAGGAAGCACGACAAAGGCTGATTGAAGCAGGTGCTAATGGTCCTGTAATGGGGGCATTACAGGGAATGTATGGATTCGTGACATTCTATAACGAGCCTGATTTGGAAGGATTAAAGAAAATCATGCCTTACAATATTCACTTCCATGGAAAGTTCCATTATATAGATGAGAATCTTGAGGAAGCGAGTATTCCTTATCAGGACATTTTACCGATTATCCAAAATTCTGATTTTGACGGTTATATAATGGCAGAATATGAGGATCATTTATCGGGAAGGGCTTTACAAATGACAAAACGTCTTTTGGAAATGGAAAGAAAAATACTAGCTAAATAAATTGAGAGAATACAGGTGAAACTCACCTGTATTCTTTACTAAGGCGGGAGAATAATGAAGAAAATAATAGGGATTGATTTAGGCGGCACGACAGTAAAATTCGCCATATTAACAGAAGAAGGCGAGGTTCAACAAAAGTGGAGCATTGAGACAGATATTCAAGAAGCCGGAAAGAATATTATCCCGAACATTATTGAATCTATTAATCATCGTCTACACTTATATGGACTGTCAGTTGATGAATTCTTAGGTATTGGAATGGGGTCTCCTGGAACAGTTGACCGAGAGAGAGGGACTGTTATCGGAGCCTTTAATTTGAATTGGCGTACTCTGCAGCCAGTGAAAGAATTGATTGAAGCTGGGACAGGAATTTCATTTTATATCGATAACGATGCAAACGTAGCAGCATTAGGCGAGCGCTGGAAAGGTGCTGGTGAAAATGGCGCGGATGTGGTCTTTGTAACACTTGGAACAGGTGTTGGTGGCGGAATTATTGCAGATGGCAATCTGATTCATGGTAAGGTTGGAGCAGCCGGGGAAATTGGCCATATTATCGTTGATTCTGAAGGCTATCAGTGCACATGTGGAAATCATGGCTGCTTGGAAACTGTGGCAAGTGCTACAGGTATTGTCCGTTTGGTAAGGGATTTTTCTGAAAAGTTTTCCGGTGAATCAGAATTGAAGTGGTTAATTGACGATGGACAAGAAGTAACGGCAAAGACAGTATTCGATCATGCCAAACGTGGAGATAAATTAGCATTAATTGTTGTTGATAAATTTTATTCTTACTTAGGACTTGCCTGCGGTAATATTGGGAATATAGTAAACCCTGAGACTATTGTAATTGGCGGGGGAGTATCTGCCGCAGGAGATATGCTGTTAAAAGGAGTCGAAGAATATTTTCTAAAATATGCCTTCCCAACTGTAAAAACAAGTACAAAATTAAAACTTGCTCAATTAGGAAATGATGCGGGTGTTATTGGGGCAGCATCATTGGTTAAACAATCCAACAAGAACTAAAAATGAAAGATGCTAACCTTTCAGGATAGAAGAGTTAGCATCTTTTTTTCTATTATTAATATTTAAAACTCATAAACCTGAATTCTATAAGCTGATGGCATATCTTTTAATTGTATCATCATTTTTTCGTCACCGTTTAAGACACGTCCCGCTTTCCATTCTCCGTTAACAAATTCGCCTTCTTCATATCGTAGTAAATCCACGTGTGTATTTTTTCCTGGTTTTGAAAAGAATTGAACCTTCATCATGGTTCCAATAACAAAAAATTCATTTTCTGAAACCTCAAAAATCATACCGCCAGAAGTTGGCTTATAGGGTGCTCTCGGTGAATAAGAAACGAGAATATCATATTTGTCAAAATGAAGAAGTTTACCAAAGTCATGTTCATTTCTCTTTACAAAACTCTGTAAATGACTAGTGTTTCTATATTTAAAATAAAGTGGCTTGATATTTTCGATTATGGAATAGCTCTTGGCAAGATACGCTGCACTGCCTTCAATTTCAAATGCTGAAGGGTCAATATTTAATGCTACCATTAATTCTAGTGGTGGTTTGTCAATATTTTCAGGATTCATTAAAAGTTCCTCAATGCCAAATGGTGAATAACAAATAGCATTACAGCCGCCAACCGCATATAAAGCATATGTAGCAGATACTGCATCTTTGCGGACCTCCGGAACGAATAGCGGATTGCCATTCTGACTATATTGATCCAGCACATCAGGAACGTATGGAACATAAATATCCGGTGCTAGACAAAATAGAGACGGTGCCATTAAATTCCACATTTTTTGCATCTTCATAACAGGACCGCCGCTTGGATAGGTTCCCACACGCCATGGGAATTGTTGCAACCAGGCATTGGCGTAGCACGGAAGAGGATAAGCGTTTTGTCCAGCCTGAGTAATTTTTTCTACTGCAGATGCAAAATAATAGGCCATAAAGTATTCTGCTCCATCATAGCCAAATGCTTCTTCCCATGTTCCAGAAACTTGGAATTTTTCCGCAACGCTTCCCGGAATTTCCTGAGAAAAAGCTTCATTTCCTTTAACAGAATAATCCCGGTCAGTACCTAAAAGTCCGATTTCATTTTCAACCTGCATGACAATGACAGTATTTTCCTCTGAATCAATAGATTTGATAAAATTCATTAAATGATAAAACGCATTTGCATCCTTCTCAACTGCTGCTTCACATAATGGAGATATGGTATTTATAGCTTCGCCGGTTGCCTTACAGGCACGGAAATAAGTTTTTGTATCTTGCTTCATCCAATGTGGAACATATTTTGATTCTGAATTTTTCCATAAGCCAAACCAGAGGAAAATCAGATGCATATTATTTTCACGCGCTTGGTTGATCAGTCCTTCAACGAGGCTAAAGTCAAATTGATCTTCTTCAGGCTCGATCAATTCCCAGTAAACAGGGACAATGACGGAATTCATATTAATAA
>Ga0181464_1000132_pt1 | contig 23901 bp, 18 predicted proteins | sample InSIn2gowninarea_FD_119074 | JGI IMG/M metagenome (GOLD analysis project Ga0181464, IMG submission 119074) | Clean room microbial communities from NASA Spacecraft Assembly Facility at Jet Propulsion Laboratory, Pasadena, California, USA -... ...
TGTGCATGATTTTCGCACATGGTTTTGGACGCGATGGTTTTTCGGTCCATGGTATTGGATGCTTCGGCATGTATAAATATGTATTGTAACATTGAAAGGAACATAATGAAAAATCAAGCTGGTAGTCCCGGTTTTGGGATCCAGGGAAAAATCTCTGTGCATATGTGTTTTATGGGTTATGCTCTCGCATTGTTTATTTTATTTGTTTAAGAATTCGTATGCAGGTAATTTCTGTACAGGGTTAAAACCTACATAGACCAGTATGAACCAATCACAAGAGGAGAGAGAGAGAATATGTGTTGATGTGATATCCTAATGAGGTTGCCTTGACTTGTATTTATACACTTATTTCGAGACCCAATTATGACTTTAGGTTGACCTAAACTTTTTTTCACTTGCAAGTTTTTCATTAAAATTAATAATTTTTCCTGACCAAATTAAACTCTTCTAAGGGAAAAGAGGGTCTTCTTCAGATGAGGAAGGTTGTCCAAAGGAGGGAATTTCTCCCTATACTGCCAAATTAGTATTATGCATTGTGAATCAGCGAAAGAGATGTGGGACAAGCTTGTAAGAAACTATGAAGGAGATGAAAAAGTAAAGAATAAGAAACTTTAGATGTTTTGGAGATAATTTGAGAGCCTAAAAATGAATGATGAAGAATATTTTTCTATTGATTTTCTTCAATTAGATGAAGTGGTTTATTCTATCAAAGGAACTAGTGAAGAGGTTAAATAAATAATAATTATTCAAAAAAAATTGAGGTCTCTTCCTTTGCACTCTGATGCTGACATCTCTGCCATAGAAAAATTATGGGATTTGGGGAATCAGAGAATGGACAAGCCTCACGAAATTATCATTGCATAGAAAATGAGCATGGGAAGCACATCACATACATAAGAAACATTTAAATAATCTATGAATTTAAGAAAATTCAAGTCTGGTGATTGTTCTAGTGATGAATCTGATACAAAAATGGCTCAACTAGTCATAAAACTAGAGATAAAATCCAAATTCAAAGGTAATTTACTTCTTATATATTTTAACTATGGTAAGATAATACATTTCACTGCTAAATGTCCTTACAAGGAACATATTAATGATGAAGAAGAACCCATACAAAGGGTCTTCAGAGGAAAATATTAGGAAAAAAAAATTCCATATTCCAAAAAGGATACAATTTTCTTGAAGAAGAATAGTATGATTTTGATGATGATAGAAGAGATGTCCTATTTTTAGTCACAAATGAGGAATCCAACCTAGACAAGTCAAAAGGAGACAAAATAAAAAGAAAAAGGAGAAAGTGTTGAAGGCATAATATATCTTGAAGTAGAACTTATCAGAGTGTTAGAAGAAATTCATAAGCTTAGGATGAAGAACATGAGACTATCCAAGGAAATGATATTCATCAATAATAAAATAGAATAAGAAAAAAAAGTGGAAAAATTATTGAAAAATTAGCTAAAAGAAAAGGAAGAAAATTGTGAAAATCTTGAAGTATAAATTATCTCATTAAGGAAATAGCTATATAAGCTCAACAAAAACATGAAAATATCTCAAACCTTAGATGTTATTATTAGCACTCAAAGATCACCTTATGACACGATCGGTCTTGGTTATATGGGTGATGCTTCATACATAGAAGATGTAAGAGCCAAGTCACCTGTTATACCTATTTCCCATAGGTCATCCCTAGATGCAAAAACTATGCCAGGAAACTAACTCAACTAGCCTTTAGGTTCAAGCTGGCCCTTGAACCAGAGGGGTCTCCCTTAGTTGTTATTAGGCTTTGTTTAACGTTGTTTACCTGTCACTGAACAACAAACTTTGAAGCACAACAGCCAGATTTATGGTTTTAATTAGGGATAGTTGGTGACTAATGATAATCCATAATCATGATCAAAGGCCTGTCTCATAGGGTCCCTTCTAAAAGTGTCAGCTTCTATCCTGACATTATGACTTAGCTTTTTAAGAATTATTGTAGAATAATGTGAGGGGATTCCTAATAATTGAGCGGTCAGACTGACTACTTAAAAACTAGGGAATTTAGATGCATGTAGAACATTTCTACAACCCAAAAAAAACATATTCAAAGGTAACAAAAGAACAAAGTGAAACTGATTCCAAGAGGAGCTATTTCAGATAGATAGTCTAATAAGCTAATCTCTTTTAATGGCTATCAAAAAACATAAAGCAAAAAAAAGTCAAAGAGTATTTATCTTGCACAAACAATCCAATAAGATGATCTCTTTCTAAAGGTTATGTTTTTTGAAGGAATTTCAGAAAGATTAAGACTTAGTCTACCTTACCCACACCTTCCTACAATTACTTTGAACATATGTAGAAACAAGTTATGAAAACACTAGAAAGATATACGAGAAACACAAAATTCTATCATAACTGGAGCTGGAAGGCTCTTATTAGAATTATACAAGAGAAGCTATTACATAGTTTAAGAGCCTTGGCATCAAAATTCGACCCTTATTACTTCAACTAATGAAGTATTTATACAATTTATTACAAAACATCTCGATAAAAATATCAAGAGCTATTACAAATATCTGAAAACTGTATTACAAAAATAGAACACAAATAAAGGTAACTAAAGCCATTTGAAGAGTTTTTGTGCTATCTTTGAGAATTTATGTTGCTAAAGAAGAGAAATTCAAATTTTTTACAACTCACATTTGATGAGGTGGCCTCCAAGTCACTAACTATTTTTGAGCTTTTTCCTCACGAATTTCTGAAACATAAAGTCGTGTAATACATTTGTTTCTTCCAAACCATAATTTTTGTTAGAAACCTGAGAGAGGTCTTTGTAAATTAGGATGTTGGAAACAAAAAAATCATTCGTTTGTTGAAAATTCATTTCCACTTGCTCGAAAATGACATTTGAAAATACTGACTAAAAATAGGAAAATTTGGGAAAACTTGTCTGCAAAGAGTCATCCGAATCTCCCAAATAATAACCTCTGTTAAAAACTTGAGAGATGTTTTTGTATATTAGAATATGAGGAATGAAAAACTCCTCCCGTTAACCATAATGTATTTTTGATTATCCACAATATGCTCTGCAAAAAGGTGACTGAAACAAGAAAGTTATAGAAAATATTCCTTTAAAGATGCATTTGTATCTCCCAAACCATAACAACCGTTAGAAAACCAAGAGAGGTTGTTGTGCATTAGGAGGTTAGAAACAAAACCCTCTTTTAGTTTTTGAAAATAAGTTATCATTGGTCTGTAAGAATTGTTTGACATTAGTATGTTGTATAGGGAGAAAACATATTTTGTTGATAATTTGAAAGCCTAAAAATGAATGATGAAGAATATTTTGCTACTAATTTTCTTCAATTAGATGAAGTGGTTTATTCTCTCAATGGAACTAGTGAATAGGTTAAAGAAACAAAAAGTGTTCAAAAAAAATTGAGGTCTATTCCTTTGCACTTTGATGTTGACATCTCTACAATAGAAAAATTAAGGGATTTGGGGAATCGGAAAATGGACAAGCTTCACGAAATTATCATAGCATGGAAAATGAGGATGGGAAACACATCACATACCTAATAAATGTTTAAATAATCTAGCAATCCAAGAAAATTCAATTCTAGTGATTGTTATAGTGATGAATCTGATATAAAAATGGCTTAGCTAGTCATAAAACTAAAGATAAAATAAAAATTCAAAGGTAATTTACCTCTTATCTATTTTAACTACTATAAGATAAGACATTTCACTGCTAAGTGTCCTTACAAGGAAGATAGTGATGATGAAGAAGAACCCATACAAAGTATCTTCAAAGGAAAATATTAGAAAAAAAAATCAGTATTCCGAAGAGGATAATGATTTTCTTGAAGAAGAACAATATGATTCTGATGATGATAGAAGAGATGTCGTATTTTTAGTCACAAATGAGGAATCCAATGTAGACAAGTCAAAAGGAGAAAAAATAAAAAGAAAAGGAGAAAGTGTTTAAGGCATAATATATCTTGAAGTAGAACTTATCAGAGTATTAGAAGGAATTGATAAGCTCAGGATGAAGAACATGAGACTATCAAAGGAACTGATCTTTATCAATACTAAAATAGAATAAGAAAAAAAGGTGGAAAAAGTATTGAACAATTAGCTAAAAGAAAAGGAAGAAAATTGTGAAAATCTTGAAGTATAAATTATCTCATCAAGGAAAGAGCTAGATAAGCTCAACAAAAACATGAAAATATCTCAAACCTTGGATGTTATTCTTAGCACACAAAGATCACCTTGTGACAACACCGGTCTTGGTTATATGGGTGATACTTCATGTTAGCCTCCTATACCAATAGGTTTCATGTTTCATGATTGGCATGGGAAGTTCCAAATATGTTCATCTTTGATGATGCAAAGGTTCCATATTTTTGTGCACAAACACATTTGTAAATAATTTGGTGATGTTCTTCTTGTTAATGGATGATCCAACAGTTCAATCTGGATCATGCCATGTTTAAATTGATGTTATAGAATAGAGAAAGAAAAAATGTCCAAACAGTTTAAGCTTGGAAGATTAGTAGTTAGGTAGAGAATAAAGGCGCCCAACTATTTAATCTGGGCCCTTGGAAGTAATAAGGGTAGTTTTAGATAGCAAGTCATTTGAAAAAGAAAAAGAAAAGAGCAAATAAGGGTTTGCAAGTATAAATGAACCCTCCCTGAAGTAACAAAAAATGCTAGGTGTGTTAAGATGGGTAGGTAGCCAGGGGTTGCAGAAGCCTGATTCTCTCCAGTTTTGGCCTTGACAAAGAAGGCTCATATTGGCAATGGCAGAGGTATCTAGGCAGCATTTTGATGATAAAGTATGGAAGCATGTCTAATTTCCCTATTTTCCCCCATAAAATCTCTTTCTAACATCCCTCCAATGGACCTTGGGATCTGCCTAACAAGTCCTAGCATCACCTTATCTTATGTGAAATGTCAAGCCAAAGTGTTGATATTCATCACACAAGAAAGCAACATTTCTGGTGCAAAATTATTCCTCACTCTCATCTGCTTCTAAATCTAAGTTTACTCCTTAAACTTAGCCCTCTGTTCCTCTTTCACATCTCAAACTCATATTGACTACTAACCTTATTATATAGCCCCCCAAGTTTTCCCCTCCCCCTACTATTATAGCATTCTATGCAAAACCCAAAAAATATGTACATATCCCCCCCTGGCACTATAACCATATGTTCTAAGAATTCGGGAAATATTAGTGTAAGCTGGCACTGATGTATATAGTTTTCCATGTCATATTTTGGAGTTAAATCGACATCCGGTCAATTTAACAACCCTTGTCCACCATATTGTTTATAAAGTTATCATCCCACTTTCGCATTCATTTGTATATATTCCGCGCACCCACATTTTGTCATTTACCAAAGGTTTTCTCCACCGCGCCTTAAACCAAAATTAATTTAATAACTAGCGGGTCTCGATGTTATCGCACAATCAGCTTGTCTTTCAGTCTGTTGTCGGATCTGGGCCCTCCCATCCGACGGCTCTTGGCGATTTCAGAACTCCTCCACCGTCCGACTGATAGTCTCTGAAATTGTCAGTGGTTTTGCATCAAACCAAAGACGCGTGTCCGGTTTCTATTGCGTCGGGCGACCACTGACACTTTCCGCCCCCGTACAGAAAGCCGTCCAATAAAACTGCTTACCGCTTTCTGTTTCCGCTTGCGTGTCAGCAGTTACGTCAGCACTTACGTCAATTGCCATTTCACCTCTAATCCAATATGGTCGCCGCGTCATCCTTCCAAGTCAGCCCATACATCCATCGCCACGTCATCCTGCCATACCTGGGCCCTGCCAGTGACGTCATGCTGACGTCATTCCCAGAAAAGGCGCCAAAAATCTCATTTTTACATATTTTCGCACAAAATTGTTGTTTTTCGCATTTCTATTAGACAATTGTAATAGTCCCCTACATGCTGCATTACGTCGTTTGCCCATCCGATTGCGAATTCAGTCCCCTGATTTGCTGCCACTACAAATTCATCAACTTTCAGACGTCCTCGGTCTCACCCTTACCAGGTATTTACTGTTTTCTTCTGTGTACCCTGGTCTTCCAGATTTTCTGCATTGAAAGTATAACAACCTGTCAAAATTCCCGAGTTTGAGATTCTGAAACTACTGAATTCAACCCAAAGCTCAGTTAAAAAGGGTCCCCTGTTAAAAATTTGCTAAATACCAACAACTTGTTCCGCGCTTGCAACTGAAAAACCATTGTCAAACAAATTTTATTGTTTAAAGCAACACACTATCCCAGCATTGACTCCTTTGTCGCTACCTTCAGCAGCAGCTTCCCTTTGTTCACCCAATTCACTCTTTTCCTTTCTGCAAATCACCCCACCCCTCACAAACCACTGTTCAGTGCTACTCTTTGCTGAAACCCAAGCATTACTCAATTCTAGACATAATCAAATAATGGAGACTCATGTGGCTTTAAATATTGCCCCCCTAAATGCCCCACATAAGAGTTTGGTGTGGTTATCCCTTGCTGACATGGATTACCAGATGGTAGAAGTAATTGAGTTATCCATCAGATATCATATTCCAGTTATTTCTGAGATAAGAGAAAGACATAGAAATGGTACTGATATCTTGGGAATCTGGGAGTCCAACTTGCTAGTCTATTATCTCCCTCAGGTGAATGTTTTCCCTGATTTGATTCATCAATGCTGTGAAAGATATGATCCCAATCAAAGGGTTGTTCTGAGTCCTTCAGGCTCTATATTATTCCATGTCACTCCTGAAGCCATCAACCAAATGCTACAATTTCAGTCACCAAAGCCACTAACTCCTCTTTCTATGCAACTTCTACTGGAGCAAGGTGCCAAGCTGTCTAGCTCACAAATTACAAGAATTGCTTAGTTGTTCATGCAGACAGATTCCCAACCTCAGCGGCCTCCTGCTTTCCTGCATGTATGGTTCAATGACATAGGCAAAGTCCTAGTGAACATGATTTCCTACATTTTGGGGTACAACACAAGTGAATATGTTGATGAAACAATCTTGGTCATGCTATCTATGTTTGCCCCAGGAAGGCCTCCTACTATCCAATATGACTATGCTACATTTATTGCTGACAAGATTCATGAACAATTCATGAATTTGGAGAGAGAGGGGGTATTCAAATACACCTCCTATATATATCAACTACTAGTGTACAATCAGCCTGATAGCTTTCATGTTTTCCTCAAGAAGTTAGATGCAAAGGGAAACAGAAGATCTGTAATATTCTGGTCATCAATCTTTCACCATATCTTTCACTCTCCATACAACTACTGTGAGTTTATTGATCTGTTCATCCATCTAGCCTTGTCCTTGCTGATGAGTTCTCTTCCTCCTAGACTCACAGATGAAATGCAGAACATTCTCCAGCTCTCAAAGAGCTATAGCATTGGAGATTGGTATTTTTACCAAGATCACACAATAATCAGGATATATGGCTGTGAGCTAGCCCCATACAGACTGCCAAAGTATGTCCCCATGAGACTTTTCACCTTGGAATACTTTCGGCAATTTGGTAATGTAGACATGGTCCACTTCTATAGTATAAATAAGAAAGCACAGCTCAAAATTAAGCACCAACTGGGCCCATTCATTTTTAATGAGAGGGAGGAAGCCTGGGAAGAGGCAGACAAGATCCTAAAAAGTTTCCAGCTGAAAACAAGTTTCTATTGGGCACCATATGACCCTAACCACTTCATAAGCCTTAGGAGAATCAAGTACAGGCTTGCTAGCTATGACCACTTTAGCATTCCACAAATTGAAAAATATGCTAACCAACAAGAGTGAATAGAAGGCACATTAGTTGAAGATTATTCTGAAGAGGAATTAGCACAAAAAGTAATTAAAAATCTAGAAAAAGTAGTTGACCTAGAATATGTTGGACAGGTATTTTTCTCAGCCCCTCGGCATCTTGGAGAAAGCGCCTCCTCTTCCACCGTTCCCCAGCAACCTGCCCAAGTAGCTATCCAGGCAACAGCCACAGCTAAAGGAAAAGAAGTGCAGCAAGAAGAGCAGCTCCCCAATTTGCAGCAGCAAGAAGAAATGACAGAGCAACCTACTTCCACAGATCAGTAGACTCAAGGGCAAGCCCCTCCAATGCAGGAAGCAGCTGTTGAAATCCCAGTACTGCAAACCCCAACCAATGAAGAAAGGATCAAGAAAAGGGATAGGCAAGAGGAAACTCCTCTTACAGCCTCAACAGATCAACCAGGGGAGAAGCAACAGAGGCTAAACCCTTTCTCTGAGGAGGAAATGCCTGAAAGGCCAACTGAGAGCATGGTTCCTCCTAGCATAGAAACGTCAGCCAGCTCCTTTCAGTAGGAGAAAGAAAGACAGCAAGGGGCAGAAGTCAGTTCCTCAGGGCAGCAAACAAGGTTAGACTCCAATATCAAGAAGTAGTTCACAGACATCAAGGCAAGAAATGAGCCGGTCAGATATCAGCTCTATAATCAGCTTCTAAGGATGGCACCAACCAATCAACAGAGGCTAATGGTAGCCTATGATATTCAAGAAGGAAAAATGACTCTTAGTCATTTTAGACCTACTATGTAGCAAGCTCAGTCAGCTGCTGACTATATTAGAACCAATTTGGAGGTTTTTTCTAAAGACATCCACCCCATGGATCAGATTGAGTTGCATAAGCAAACTGGGGAAATGGTATACTCCACCTTGGCTGACAAAACTTTGATGGCACACAGGTTACAAAATTCTCTACATAATACTGCTGCTCAGTTAGAGTTGGAAAAGGCATCATCACAGGCCAAGGACAACAGAATTAAGTCCTTGGAGGAAATCATTATAGAGCTGGGACACGATCCCAATGACCCTAAGGGTGTACAGGCCTTAATGAAGAAAAAGGATGAGGATATAGCAGCCCTTAGAAAACAAATCAAGCTACCAGCTACTCTTCACCCTCAAATTGAAGGTGTTGCACAACAAAAGAAGGACCAGGATGTGGTCACTCTGCTCATGGCCTTACATAAGAGATTGGTGCAAAGAGAGGGTGCCTTGGAGGCATAGTTAAAAGCAAAACAACAAGAGCTAGCACCCTAACTAGCACAAACAGCTACAACTATTGAGGATACACCTTTTGTAATCACTTTAGCAGGTCCTACCACTAGACAAACATCAGAAGCAGGCCCTTCAGGCTCAGTACCAACTCCAGAAGTGACAGCGCAGAAAACAACATCAGAGCAGACACCCAACCTTCGCATGCAGAATATGATGAAAGAACTTGAAGCTCTTGAAGCACAGATGGCAGAATTAAAGGAGGCTAAAGAAAAATTAGCTAGGCTTGAAGAAAAATATGACAAGTTAAAGCAGAATGTAGCTGAGAGGAGAAGAGAGGTAAGGACTCTTGAGAAAAGGATAAAAGAATTAGAAAAAGTGCTTACTCTTGACAAAACCTTAATTGATGTAAAGAAAACCTTATGGGCCAAAATTGGTCAGTCCATCACAGATCAATGACAATCTATTGAGACCATCCATGAACAAATGGATCTCATAAAATTGGCTCAATTTTAAAATCAGAAGGCCAGAGCATCTTTAGGGAATATGCCTGAAATAGCCAATAGAATGATTCAAGTCCTCAACCATCATACTGGCACTTAGCTAGCAGAAATGGGTATCAAGAATAGGACTGATACCATCTTACTAATAAAGAGGGTGTTAACCTTGAGGAATTATGTGCAGGCATTAGACAGAAAATGCCAAGAGATGCAGATAGAGGTAAATGAGTTTGTTACAAAGATCACAATATTGCATAGCAGAGGGCTTCCAAGCTTAGTAACCAGTGCAGGGAGGTTATTGTCGCATGAACATTATGCCAAGGGGTCAACAATTATGCAACAAATTAAATCACAGCATCCTCAAGCACCTTAGAGGAAACAGGGCCCCCATCTGGGTAGAGTCTTTATGACAAACTGGAGAATCTATTTTATATTGAGCATGAAATCAGACACCTTTTTGAGGTACCTCCAAATTATTACAAGTACACTGAGGCTATTGAAACTCTATTTAAAATACAGAGACACCAATTACCTACAGAAAAATGGTGGAAAAGCATGATAGAAACATTACTCTGATAACTCGAGTTTGTTTATCAAAATCCTTTAGATCAGTCACGAATCAACATTTTCAAATAATTCATATGCTTAGTCTAGCTGGAAGAGAAATGAAAAAGGGCAACTAAATGACAAGGATGGTGACTAGGCACAAATCGACGAGTGCAAATGATGTGGCTAAAGCAGCAGCGTCTTGGCAAAGCAGCAAAAGGCAAAGACTCCCAAAATGAATGCGAAACAGTCGGTCGGCCCAGTTGATTCTAAAGTCAAAGATCTTTGACAAAAATAAACAGTTGTTTATTAATCTTTTCAATAGCAATAACTTTTGTATCTACTATTCTTAAAGAGTTGGTAAGAAAAGTTATGAGTTAATGACTCATCTTTCAGATATTTTGTAACCACCTTTTGTATATATATCCCCTCGTAGAACGCATTTGGGGTTGTTGATTTTCTTCTGGAGAGCTACGCTATATATTTTCAGACTTTAATATAAGAAGCTGGTGGATTTCCTGAGTTTGGCGTTTCTTGGATGTGTTGTGAAGAGATTGCTTGCTGCTGCAGAATTCCTGTGTTATTTCATGATACAATAAGTTTTTCTGAACCGTGTTTTTATGTTTTCTTCACTTACAAAACCCGCATATGCTCTATGTTTCATGCTCTTAGCAATAAAGAAAAAGAATAGTTCAGGATTTGTCCATTAAGACACCCTAAGCTCAATCGTTATTGCTAATTATGTTTTCCTCAGAATTAGTTATGAATGTGAAATTCTTAATTGCTCACATTTACACTGAGTCTTTCATGGTGAACATTGTTTAGGAATTCTAACTTGCTCCTGGATAATATTCCACTCTTTCATTCCATCAGCATAGTGAAAGAACCTTAATTTCCTTTCGTTGCCTGAAGACATTCTGTCCCTCTCAAATTTGAAAGTTTGTTTCATGAATACCTGTCTGGCGCTGTAGTACCACCTCTCTTACCAAATATTTCAAGCAACACTTAATCACTGACTCCAATGCCCAATGGACTAAAACCCTCTGAACAATGCATGCCCCTCTGTTAAAAGATATCACCCAACCAAACTTCAAACAAAATTCAATGTATCATAACTACCTTAAAATCCCATAAAACAAAGCTAAATCCTAAAGAGAGAGCCCTCTCTGATTGTAGGTGGGCTAGGACCTGTAGTCCAAAGATTGGTTTGTGGTTACCTCGGCCATATTCCCTTAGGAGTCAAAGGGAACAACCTAAGTGTTAACACTTCATACATATAAGATGTAAGAACCAAGTCACCTGGTAAGGAAGTTGAAGAAAAACCTAAAATATCCAATCTCAACATGATCAAGGACGAGAGGCAAGAGGAGTTTGGAAACATTACTACACCAAACATATCTGTTAATGCTCTTAAGAAGTCCATTCAGAATGTAGGTGTCAATCTAATAAGGGACAAGGACCAACAATATTCTCCTAGACAAATAAAATTTAGAACAACTGATCCATTATGAACATTATATACCGCTAGGTATCAAATTATTTTTCTTTCTCGTTGTTTCTTATGCAAAAATTTTGGAAATCAAGTAAGAGAGTGTAAAGCCTATAATGATTATGACAAAGGTTCTCACCAAACCTATAAGAATAATCTTGTAAACAAAAAAAGTAGAGATATTGATGGCTTCAATAATAGAAATCATAATTCATTTCCTCCATTACACAAGTGTATTACAAAATGTTACAGATGCACCACTTTTGTACATATGGCATGGGACTATGTTACAAAGTAAATAGAAGGGTTTTCAAATAAAAAATAGGAAGAATCACCAACAAAAAAATGTAGATTGTTTATGTATGCTCGGAACAATCAAAGTGAGTGGTACATTGCTAACAGGAATTCTAAACATACGGTCAGAGATAAAAAGAACTTTATCACTCTAAAAGAAGAAAAAGGAGGAAATGTGCATTTTGGAGATAATGGATCTATAAGAATCGCTGGAAGAGGTACTATAAACCTTGATAATTGTAGGACTAAAGCACAAAATGTCTTATATGTTGAAGGACTCAAACATAATCTTTTAAGTGTCATCTAAATGTGTCATCAATTTTATTATCTCACTTTTTGTGTTAAATATTCTAAAATAAGGAGACTAATCCAAGAAGATTGATGGGAAGAGTGATAAGGACTCCAAGAAATGTATATATTCTTGATGAACTTCAAGGAGAAAAATGTTGCATTGGACAAATTGATGAGGGGTGTTTATGGCATAAAAGGTTATGCCACTTGAGCTTTTGTATTTTGGTAAAAAGTAATAGAACACAAGTAGAGAGATATGCCCAAAATTTCAAAACCAATAAGCACTATTTGCGAATCTTGCCAATATGGGAAACAAATAAGCTTCAAGTCAAAATAATACTCAACATCAAGACCACTAGAGCTTTTTCATGTGTATCTATGTATACCAACAATAATACCAACCCTACAAGGTGAAAGGTATTTTATTTTTTGTATTGATGATTATACAGAATGATTTGGGTTTCATTTCTTAGAGAAAAATTGAAAGCACTAGAGACATTCACATCATTTAAAGCCTTAGTTGAAAATGAAACTATTCTAAGAATCAAATGTCTAAGATTGGATAGAGGAGGTGAATTTACCTAAAATGATTTTAATGAATTCTATGAAAATTTTGGAATTAAATGACAACTTTTAGTTGCAAAAACTCAACAAAAATTGGAGTTGTAGAAAGAAAGAACATACCGGTGCAAGTAATTGAAAGAAACATGTTGTTAGATGCCAAACTACCAAATAATTTTTGGACAAAATAGTTACTGCAAAAATGTACATCATGAACAAAGCGCAAATATGAGTTAATAATGATAAGGCACCATATAAGCTATTGAAAGGTAGACCAACTTCAGTTAAATATTTCAGAAGGTAAGGAAGAAAATTTTAAATGAAGATAAATGATTATAAACTATAAAATTTTTATTCTAGAGTAGAGGAGGCAATATTCCTTGAATAATAAAAAATAAATAAAGCTTACAAATGATACAATAAAAGAATATGCAAAGTTGTGGAAATTATTGATGTAAGAATAGACAAATCCTGGTCAGAGAAAGAAGCAGAAAAAAAAAGGTGTGAATTCAAAAGATACTATCTACGTGCACCAATAAGAGATTACTACAAATGAATAGCATGAAGAAGAAGCAAAATCTCCATCCAAGAAAACTTTCCATTTTGTGTAAAAACATCCCGCGAAAACCAAATCATTGGAGATATTGATTCATGTATACAGACCCAAAAAAGAATGACCAAAGCAATAGGAAAAAGGAAATTTTGATTTTCTACCCAAAATAGAGCCAATGATTTTGTATATGCGAGTAAGGACAAGCATTGGGTGAATGCCATGAAAGAATAATTGAATAAGATTGGGAAAAATGAAACATGGAAACTCATTCCATGAATGAAGCATAAAACTATGATTACAACTAAGTGGGTATTCAATAACAAGGTGAATGAAGGACATATTATTATAAATAAAGAAATACTTGTTTGTAACGGCTATGCATGATTGAAGGAATTGACTTTGAAGAAACGTTTCCTCTGTTTTCCATATTAGAAGCAATAAGAATGTTCTTATAATTTATGTGTTTGAAAGGCTTCAAAATTTATTGGATGGATGTTAAATTAGCCTTTCCTAATGGGGCCTTAACGGAGGTAGTATACATTTAAACAACTAGAAGGTTTTGACTTGTCCCAAAATAAAGTCAATGTGTGCAAATTGAAGAGAGTTGTTTATGGGTCAAAGAAATCTCCAAGATGTTGGTATGCAAGGTTGAACCACTATCTTCAACAACAAGGCTTCAAAATAATATTTGCCAAAAATAATCTACACATTAAGATGTAAAGGGGCAATTTATTGATTACACTTGATCTTATTTTTGAAAGTAATAACATTGAGATGAGTCATGGATTTTCTCAGCAAACATCAAAGGAATTTGAAACACGAATGATTGGAAAATTTTCCTTATTCCTTGTACTACAGGCTTCATAAACCAATGAAGGAATATTCATTCCCAAACCAAATACCTCAAGGAGAATCTCAAGGTTTGGAATGGAAGAATGTATACTTGAAAACATCGAGACCAGACATTATGCACATACATGGAATGGTTTCAATATTTCATTCAACACTAAAGGAATCGTTTATCGAAGTAGTGAAAAGAATATTTTGATACTTAAACAAAACACTCGATTTTGGGCATTGGCATCCCAAGAGCATAGATGTCACATTAACAACATACACATATGCTAATTGGGTAGGTAACATTGATTATAGAAAAAGCACTAGTTGGAGTGCATTTTTCTTAGGAGATTGCTTTGTATCATGGTCAAGAAAAAAATAAATCATCATTTTCTCTTTCTATAGCTAAATTTGAATACATAGAAACAACTTACTACTGAAGTTCTATGGATGAAACAAAATTTACAGGACATCAAAGTGGAATATAATCAACCCATTTTTTTTTCCCATGACAACAATAGTGTAGTAAATATCTCAAAAAATCTTGTCATGCATTAAAAAACAATGCATATTCCAATAAAGTATAACATCCTCAAAGAACATGTCATCAAGAATAATGTCAAGATGGAATATATTGGCACCAAAGAATAGGTTGATGGCATATTTTCCAAATCTTTTATCATAAAATGTTTTGAATATCTTAGGTAGAAGTTCGGTGTGTTCTCTCCTTTATCTTAGTAAAGGGAGCACAAACTTAGGGGAAGCACCCTTTTCTATTGATATCAAAGTGGGAGAGAATATAGTAGGGGGAGAAACTAACAACAAGTGTGAAGAACATATAGACAGTGGGAGAAACTGTCAAAATAAGTAGATATCAAAGTGTTTCCATCAATAAAAAAACCTAGGGGGATTGTTGAACATGGTTGCTATTGATGTCAAATATTTTCCAAATGAAAGAGAAAATTGCAGTCAACTAACATATTTTGAGACCTTTCCAATGGTATATAACACTCCCTCTAATTACATAGGAATGAGGAGATATGAAATATTTTTTCGATATGACCCAACCAACATTCAAGCATGTCCCATTTGGATAACTATATTTGAAGGATTTTTTACTCCAATTACCTACCTAAAATGGGAGCATAATATATATGGTTGGAAAAATTATTTTGATACCTTTACAATGGTGTATGGCACACTTCATAACTCCTCATGGTTGAGGAGAAATGAATTTTTCAACATTTACTTTACATTTTATTAGTTGTACCTATTGGTTGAGCTAGTGGGCAAGTCAACCCTACTCCAATGTCAAAATGCACTATAAATAATTGTAATAAGGAGAAACCACTTCAAATCAATAATTTATTTTAGTGTTTAGAAGAGTGAAGGAGTAGGTACAAAGTTCACAGCTAATGAACTAAGAAGAAGTGAAGTGAAGCTAATATGAAGAAACATTATATGGAAGGGTTTTAGCACATCATTTGAAGGGTTTTTGGAATTGTTCGTGGGATTGTATTTTAGTATGCTTGAGATATATCTTTTAGGGTTGAGTACTGATGTATTTAAGGCTGATTTTTAGGGGACAAATTTTGTTGTTATCAGGTCAAGTTTTAGGGGATGAGTTTTATTGTTTGAAGGTTGAGTTTCAGGGATGAGTTTTGTTATTCGAAGATCTAGTTCTGGCTTGATTTCAAGTCCATTTTCTAGTGTATTGAAGGCTAATTTTAGGTTGGAGTCTACAATTACTGTATATTAATGCTTATTGAGGATTGGTGTCCTCATTTTCTTGATAGGTTGGAGCTTGAAATCACTGTAACTTGGTGCTTATAGAGGATTGGTTTCCTCACAAGAGATTGTAATAAATTAAATATTGTTTTAAAGTATTTATTCTTAAAAAATATATTTTCACTATAATATATGTTTTCTTACATTATGGATTATTGATTATGTGATGTGATTTCACTTTCAAGATTAACTAAGTGAAATTTTGTTAAAGGTAACAAAACACTAATTCACCCTCTTCTTGGCATTCCCAACATAAATAGGGATAATTTGACATGATTCTGATATATTCATTTTATTAACATCATACTAGTATACAACACTTGACATTTGTGTGACACCAATTGATTTTCTAAGTGCAATAGATACTAACACAATATTTCCTGGAAAAAATGATAATTACTTTTGATGTTGAAGTTATTTTAAACTATTCCAATATATAATTTAAAAAATATAATTAATAGATTAACCATACAAGGACATTATAACAATAGAGACCACACTACATAAATAGAAGATAGGATTTACCTTGAGAAAGACCACTAAAGGGGAAAATCCAACTATTAGGTGATAATGGGTGCCTTTTAAAACTCCTAATTATCCTCATATTAATTATCAATCCAGGCACATCTTCTTATTTCAAAAGTCTACACAGTATGTGGCTGCTATTTAATTCAAAAATTAATGTTTCCTAAATTGTAGTATATATCTTTAAATATAAGAGTAAATAGATGCATCTAGTAAATTCCAATTGCAATTAAAGAACTCAATCTTCTAACAAACTCAAATCCTACATTCATTTAAAGTAACAACAACATCAATTGGGAGTACAATAGTGATAACTCATCTCTCTTTAACTGAGTTAATCTAACTCAACCCAGTCTTCAATAACTAATCTAGACAACAATGATATCAATCTGAGAGTTTCAACAGCGATAGTTAATACTCTTTACAGATGATTAAATTCAGTGGAATACTTATCGAAATAGCTCAATCTGGAATGAAAGTGAATCGAATCAATGAAAATAATGTAAATGATTTAAAGCAAAGATACTATGTCAATACTAGAAAACAATAAACAGTGAAAGCAATAAAATCATAGAAAGCAAGAATACTATCAAACCATCACACTTGCAAGAATTGAAAATGTATGACACAAGGAAATTAGTTGAATCCACTAGAGGTTGGGCCCTTAGCCGCCAGCGGACACTACTAAGTTACTTCAGATAATGTAAGGGAAGAACAACTTCACTTATAGAGTAATCATCAAAATCAATGACCATTACAATATATTTGTGTTCTTCTAGACAACGAGAATCTGTAATTAAAATTACAATTTCAGTAATAACAGAGATTTCTCCCCCTTCCTTCTTACAAACATCTCCTTTTATAATAGGAAAGGGTAAAAAGATAAATGATAAACGCGATCCCTCAAGATCTCTCAATCATGAGGGATTCGTAACAGTTGTCCAACTTCAGACATCCTTTCTTTTCTTGCGCTAACAATTCTGATTTGTTTTGGCCTTATATGCAATCGTCATGTTCCTTCCTTAGTTTTCTGATTTTTGTTCTTCCTTCATAGGGAACAACATTTGTCCCTTTTGTTTTTTTTCCTACATAAAGAAGGGTAATAATTAGTTAAGTCATAACTGCAGATAGTTCTTTCATTTCTTACCATAATTATTTAATATATTAACAAATTAGGATATAGAAAATATAAGAATAAAGGAAAAGGAGAATGAAATTAATAGTAAACACATCCCTTTCCATGGCTCAACATACTCCCCTGCTTACCCTATTTCATGGCCTCATGAAAAGCAAGTAATTTGTATGCAGATCAATTAAAGAATAAGTTGGAGAAGGAATGTCGTAAAGTGGTCTAAAACCATGGTTTTTGGTCAGGAGCTCAAAGATGGGCCTTGTCTGTCCTTCAAGCAATTCATATATAGCCCAATAACCTTCAGTAGGATACCAAATGATAGTGCTCTGGAACTAACATCCTAGCCAATAAGGACCTTCCCTTAAAATGATATTTCTATAAGTGACAAAACATTCTGTAGCTAGCTTAAATTTTTTATAATTAAAAGGCTCTCTATTATGTACATTGCTAGTGGAGACTATCCACCTAAGCTTGGCTGCAACCAAGGAGATTTCTTGAATGGAGAGGGAGTATTCTACTCCAATTTATACAATCTCCTTCTGAATAGGCCCCAAAATTTTGATTACTCCTTCCCTTGTCATCAGACTCTTGTGATTGGCCAGCATTTGCGAGGGGTGTTTGGGTTCACCTCTAACCCAAAGGTCCAATCCATGCTCTTGCCTTTGGAATGGGTTATGAGTTTTGAACCACTTCGTTTGGTTGAAAACAAATGAGATAAAATCTTGAAATTTCACATCCCCCACAAAAGGGTTGGCGTTCTTTTCCACTTCTTCCTCTAATAAAAAATTATGTAAGTAAAATTAACAAAGCAACCTTTGGACTTTTACCCCATGTTGTTTACAACAATTTATAAAGTCCTCAATTGTTTTTAATTCTATCAGTTTTCCAGCTCTGGCGACTTTGATTTTCAACTGTAGGTACCTTTCTAGCAAAAATAAGGCACAATTGTTGGTAGGAGATCTGCATGCAAAAACATCAGTGTACAATGAGCAGATAGTGTCCGTTTGACCCATGACCTTCTCTAATCTTAGCTTCATTTTCTCAATTCGCTCTTCTTCCTTTCAGTATTTATCGAAGGTCTCGCTTTCTGATGTATTCATGTCTCGAAGCTGCCTCTGTAATTCTTAGTATTTCTTTTGGGAGACAGTTTCCATCTCAAGTTGTTCTATGGTAAGTTGACCCTATGCAAAATCTTCTTGAAGATTCAATATACTGGGGTCATTGCTTGTCATGATATCTTTGGCTTGGGTATTTGTTTGGGTACTCTTGCTATGAGAAGGAATTCCTATTGTTTGTGTTTCTTTATTATGGGAGGTTCAAGACTCCGTCTGGATAGGCACGCTATAGGAGGGTACCACCTCCATCTAAATAGCTAAGTCATAAGAGGGTATAGCCTCTGTCTAGCTAGCTATTTTTACAAAAATTGCATGCCGTTCCGTAATAGGTTGAGTGAGTATGGGCTTAGTTTGAGTCCTTGTAGCATTTTTTTTCACATACTTCAATTTGGACTGTTGTGTTTATTATATACGGGGTTTTTTCTAGAGTCTCCCACACTGATAATTATCTTGTCTTTCATCTGAGCTTTTTTACCGTTTTCCATAGCCTCTGCTTTTCCTTCCAAATCTTTTTAATTTTGTCTCTCTACTTTTTAGGAGGAGCATCTCTACTTCTAATGAGCCTGGTTTCTCATCTGGGCTTTGTTCTAAAAGAACCATGTCCTTGGATTGGTAGCCCTCTTCCTGGTTTATTTATATTTCCTATGTTTAGACAATATTCTTCATATTTAGGCCTACCTGGCTAGGTTCTTTTGGAGGCATATCACCAGGTTGGTTCACCACCTCTTGAGTGGCCTATACCCTTGTTTTTGCTTCACATCTTACATGTTCTGGTATAGTTCTATCATGGCCAAAGTTCTCTACAGATTGGGTTGCTCCAATGTTAAAATTGAGTGGGTTTCTAGGCTATATGAAATCATTCATATTATCCAGAATCTAGGCCAATTCAATATCATGCAATAAATCTCCTGGGGGACATGTATTTGATGTTGAGGGGAGTTCTGATTCATTTCTTTCTTCATCTCTAGACTTCCCTGATTCTTCCTCATGGTCCGATTCAGGGTTATCCTCACCTTATATTTGCAAGTGGTTTTCACTTCCTGGGCTAGACAATTCTATAGGTTGGCTAATACTGCCCTAGGGTACTCGGATTCTATTAATTTTTCCCTCAGCCTGGCAGAATGTTTGGGATTTTGGGGAATGTTTTTTGTAGGAATAGTCCTTTTCCTTTTTGGAGCAGGGTGAGGCGCAGGCAGAGCTAAGCCCCCTTTAATAGCAAATACTAATTCCTCCCAACTTAATTGCTATTGGGTGAGGTTGTAGATAACTATCGGCCTAATCAAACAGTGGTGGCTTATGATGGTTTCTATGTGTTGGGACCTTTTTTATTCTTTCAAAAATATCATGCAGTAGAAAATTCAAATATGCAGGTAAATTGACAACACACTTTTGTTTCAGGACTGCGAAAAGTTTAAGTTGACACCGCCTTACCATGTCTTTTCACCCATCACATGTAATGTAATTCTAGACAACTCTAGATAGTTCTCCCCACGGTTGTCCAAGGGATGATGGTAAAATTCCTTTTCCTTTGATGATCAACTCCTGTCCTTCGCCTTAAATACTGCAATAACATCCCACAAATTGAATCTTTTGTTAGTCCTTACTGGTCCTTCAGCTAGAAACCCGGATACTTATGCTATGATGACATCTATCACTGTGATTTGTCTGTCCCTTACCATGGATTGTCTGTTCTGTAAATTTTGTAGGAATTCAATGGAAATGACCTCGTTGGGTGGCTGAAATCGTGTGAAGTATGTTATCCACCCAGCTCGGGCTATAATCTCTCTAGCTGCATCAGAAAAAGCCAGTATTAGTGGCTCACTGTGCATTGTTCTTCTTCCCATATTGCCTGAATTCTACAAACAGTTAGTGTAGTAGATATATCCCAACAATAGACAGAGTCGAGTGATGGAACAAGAAGTTTTTATAATGGTTATATCATATGCTACTTTACGAGAATAAATACCATTATATAGAACTTGTTATTATATCATATACTTTGTAATCATGGAATGTGATATTTCCCTGCAAGATCAAATAAAGAGCTAACACGCATACATGGTACATTAGAGGTTGCTTTTCACCCCCCTTTGAAATAATAGGTTGCCTTCATCCAAATGACTGAAGCAATAATGTGCTCGTGGAGAAGTATAGGCGTGATGATAGTGGCAAGGTATGTATATTAATAAAAGGATCACAAAAGATATTGAAGTGCTGAAATCAATGCATATAATGAGAATTATCAATAAGTGAGGCGATGTCATGAGGTGATTTGAAAAGGGAAAAAGACAACAGACAAATAAAAGATACTCTTCCGTCATCATTTCACTTAAATCTATTATGATTGATTTTTTTTAAAATATATCGCATGCATAAAGGTTCAAAATATATTAGGGACATAGTCCCTCTATAGTAAAAATACATAATAAGAAAAGGGATTTATAATGACTATTGATGTTAAAAATACGACTTCATTACCATCAACAGAGCTTCTGTTTCCTGTAGGAATCTATAGCCTCGACAAAGTTTCTTTTTCACCCTTTGGAACCATGATACTCTATGTATAATTGGGAGAGTGCATTATGATATTAGAGTAGAGACCAATGTGCTGGCATGGTAACCACATGAACACATTTCCATTCCTTGGGAAGGAGCAAAAAGTGGACAGGTTGGCTCATGATGAGACCTCCTATTCCAAGGACTTTATTTCTTGATGCATCCATTGGATCATATCCTTGGTGTGGTGGCCATTGTAGGATTGCCACTTCACTGCTTCCTTATGATCATGGTAGGCTTACTCGTGATGAGACCCCATATCCTCTATATAAAAAATCTTATAATTGTTAGTGTGTATATATATATATATTTATATATTTTTTAACAACACTTCCAATTTATATATAGAGGGTGGCTCAACACTCCTTAGAAGTAGGGATGGCGGAAGAAGTTTGAACATATCAATAGAAATAAACTATATCCTTAGCCTTATTTGATGATAATGAACAAAGAGAATTATAGGGGTTAGGGAAGAACTAGCATGGTACAAATAATCAATCAATTTGATTTATAATGAAATTAAGGACAGTGAAGTGATATATATGGTTGTGTCCTTTCTTTTTTTGGTCACTACAAAGCAATCTTGTTGAAGATGATAATATTCAATATATTTTCTTGTTCTAGGAAACTTCAAATTTGTATCGTTACATTATTTGTACACTTGTACCCTATAGAGGATCAAAAGAAATGAATGATGTTCTCAAACAAATATTCACAAATTGCTATTTCCTAAAGGAAATAACAAAAGAAAAGCTCACACAAAAGGTGTTGTTCCTTAGAAAGGAAAGACACACAAAAAGGTGTTGTTCCTTAGAGGGAACAACATCTGTTCCCTGTAAGGAACCACAAATAAAAATACACGTAGATGGTGTTGTTCCTTGTAGGGAATAGCAAAAAGAAAAACTGCACACAGAAAATGTTGTCCCTTAGAGAGGACAATAGTTGTTCCTTAAAGGGAACAACAGCTGTTCCTTGTAGGGAACAAAAAAAAGAAAAACTTGACACCAAAAGTGTTGTCCCTTAAAGGCAACAGTGGTTGTTCCTTAGAGAGAAAAACAAGAAAAAATGCACGTTGAAATTGGTGTTCCTTAGAGGGAACAACAGTTGTTCCCTATAGGGAATATCAAGGAAAATACATGCCAAAAAAATCGTTGTTTCTTGGAGTGACAATGGTTGTTCCTTAAAGGAAACAGTAGTTGTTCCTTAGAGGGAACAACAACTATTCCTTGTAAGGAACAACAATAAAAAGAAGGAAAAAAATTGGACATAAAATTTTTGTTCCTTAGAGGGAACAACAACTATTTCTTAAAGGGAACAACAGTTGTTCTTTATAGGAACACATAAAATATTGCAGAAATATAAACATAGAAAACACACAAAACAAGAGAGACACAGATATACGTGGTTCACCCAGTTTGGGCTACGTCCACCCCGAACAGCCAGTCCTTCCTTTCTATTATCCAGCAAAATGAAGAGACACAACCTACAGCAAATCCGTTGTAATATCCTATGTTTTCTCTCACAATCTCACCTCTCTATTTCTCACTCACAGAGTACACATCTATTTCATAGCCTCAAATACAATGCCCTCATACAAAGAGAGGGGTTGCCTTCTAGGGAAAAAAAACCCTAAACTAAACATAAGTTCTACCATCAGATCATCTGTCTAATGAATAACCCAGATTGACTAGAAATTACTATACTTTTACAAGGCAATTTTACAGATGTTTTTAGCTTCGGGGGCGCTGCCCCCGAAACCCCCCGCCAGGGGGGGCTCCCAAAAATCGCTGCCGCCCCCCTGGACCCCCTTTGTAGCGAATATTTTACGGGCGACGTTGCCGCCCCCATTTTGAACTGGGGTCCAATGTGGTGGTACTTTTGAATATAGAAGATAATCAGGCTCCATACCCAACAGTTTCTTGGAGTGACAACGGTTTTTCGTTAAAGGCAACAGTAGTTGTTCCTTAGAGGGAACAACAACTATTCCTTGTAAGGAACAACAATAAAAAGAAGGAAAAAAATTGTATATAATTTGTTTTTTTCTATTTTTTATTTGTTTTTCCCTTTAAGGAACAGTTGTTGTTCCCTCTAAAGAATAGCAATGTTTGTGTGGATTTTCTTATTGTTGTTCCCTCTAAGGAACAATAATTTTGTGAACAAATTTTCATTTTTTCTTTTCATGTTGTTCCCTTTAAGGAATAGTTGATGTTCCCTCTAAGGAACAGCCATTGTTCCCTCTAAGGAACAACAATTTTGCATGCAATTAATTATTTTTTCTCCTTGTTGTTCCCTTTAAGGAACCACTGTTGTTTCCTCTAAGGAACATCCATTGTTCCCTCTAAGGAACAACAACGTCATGTGTATTTGTTTTCTTTTTGTTCCCTTTAAGGAACAAATGATGTTGCCTCTAAGAAACAACTGTTGTTCCCTTTAAGGAACAACTTTTGTTCCCTATAAGGAACAAGCATTGTTCCCTCTAATGAATAGCAACATTGTGTGTATTTGTTTTCTTGTTGTTCCCTTTAAGGAACAATTGTTGTTCCCTATAAAGAACAACTGTCGTTCCCTTTAAGAAATAGTTGTTGTTCCCTCTAAGGAACAAAAATTTTATGTCCAATTTTTTTCCTTCTTTTTATTGTTGTTCCTTACAAGGAATAGTTGTTGTTCCCTCTAAGGAACAACTACTGT
>Ga0181464_1000053_pt1 | contig 23753 bp, 23 predicted proteins | sample InSIn2gowninarea_FD_119074 | JGI IMG/M metagenome (GOLD analysis project Ga0181464, IMG submission 119074) | Clean room microbial communities from NASA Spacecraft Assembly Facility at Jet Propulsion Laboratory, Pasadena, California, USA -... ...
CCCGCTTGAAAACCCTCAAATACTACTGGTTTCAAGTTTGCCCTCGCTGCATATACCGCCGCCGTAATAGTTACGCCAAATAAGCGATTTACTAACGCAAACAAGCTTTCTAATACTTGCTCTAAAGGAAAGTAGGGGCGTAATTCTTCGGCGCTAAAATCAAACTTTTCTTCGCGCTGGCGTTCCGACCAAAAACTAATATCCCAGTGTTTTAAGTCGCTATTGGCTGGGTTTTTGCTGGCGGCAAAAGTTTTTAATTCTTCTAAGTCTTGTTTAGCTGCATCGTAGCTTGTAGCGCGTAATTCTTCTAACAATGCTTCTACCGCTTCAACGCTAGGAGCCATTTTTCGCGCTAGGCTTAGTTCGGCAAAACTTTCAAAACCTAGCAATTGAGCCTTTTCTTGGCGTAACTGTAAGATGCGTTCGATTAAGGGAGTATTGTCTAATTCGCCACTAGAAGCACGACTAATAAAAGCTTTATAAAGCTTCTCGCGTAAATCGCTACGGGTGCTGTGCTGCATGAAAGGACCAAAGCTAGGAAAATCTAGCGTAATTCGCCAAGGACCGTTTTCTGGGGTAGCGTTTTCTTGCCCAGCATCGCGGGCTGTTTGAGCCGCTAAACTAATTAAGCTGGGCGGTAAACCATCAATTTCTTCTTTTGTGGTCAAATCCAGGCTAAAAGCTTTAGTTGCATCCAAAACATGATTAGAGAACTTGGTAGAAAGTTCGCCTAATTCTAGTTGGATAGCATTAAAACGCTCTCTACTGTCTCCTTCTAAGCCAATCCCGGATAGTTCCGCATCTTTAATCGCTGCTTCTACAATTCGCTTTTGGGCTGGCTCTAAGTTATCCCAATCTTGACTAGAGTGCAGCGCTTTGAAAGCATTATAAATTGGTTGACTTTGACTGAGTTTGTTAAAAAACTGGATAACTTGCGGCTGCATACTTTCGTAAGCTTCGCGCAATTGGGGGCTATTTTTCACACCCATCAAATGTCCCACTATACCCCAACTCCAAGTTAAGCGACTTGTCAGGCGGTCTAATGGCTCTACTAAACCGCTCCAGGTAGGCTGTACCATCGTTTCCAAGTCTGTCAGTTCTTGGTCTACTTGGGCCAATAACTGCGTCATTGCTGGCACAATATGCTCTGGCTGAATTTGGGTAAATGGTGGCAATCCTTTACCAATTAGTAACGGATTTTCAGTAATTGTAGTAGTTGTACTCATAAGCTAAAAAACATTTATCCTTTTTTCTATTGTCGCTTTTTATGCAAAATACCTGCTTTGTTGCCTTTTAGTAATTACCGTCAGTAACTATTAACCGGATTACAATTTCGTTTATCTACGCTATACTAAAGCGTAGTCGTTACGAGTTTACTATATTATGGCAGATAATACTACAGAAAATCTAGTAATTATCGGTTCTGGTCCGGCGGGTTACACGGCGGCGATATATGCAGCGAGGGCAAACTTGAAACCAGTAGTATTTGAGGGTTTTCAAGCGGGAGGATTGCCTGGCGGACAGTTGATGACGACAACGGAAGTAGAGAATTTCCCAGGGTTTCCCCAAGGTATTACCGGACCCCAGTTGATGGATAACATGAAAGCGCAAGCCGAGCGCTGGGGAGCGGAACTATACACTGAAGACGTGACTTCTGTAGACCTTAGCCAGCGTCCGTTTGTAGTGCGTTCGGAGGAACGAGAAGTTAAAGCCCATAGTATTGTTATTGCGACAGGAGCGACGGCTAAAAGGTTAGGTTTACCCGGCGAACATCAGTTTTGGAGTAGGGGTATTTCTGCTTGTGCAATTTGCGATGGTGCTACGCCGATATTTCATCGAGCCGAATTAGCGGTAATTGGTGGTGGTGATTCGGCGGCGGAAGAATCAATTTATCTAACTAAGTACGGCGATACAGTAAATATGCTGGTGCGTGGTGACAAAATGCGGGCAAGTAAAGCGATGCAAGACCGCGTGTTGAGCAATCCCAAAATTACCGTCCACTGGAATAGTGAAGTTGTCAATGTGTTTGGTGATGACAAACACATGGAAGGGGTAAAAATTCGCAACCTCAAAACCAACGAGGAAACCGATTTACAAGTTAAAGGATTATTTTATGCCGTTGGTCATAAGCCAAATACTGATTTGTTTAAAGGGCAATTAGAACTAGACGATGTTGGGTATATTGTCACTAAGCCGGGTTCGGTAGAAACGAGCGTTGAAGGCGTATTTGCGGCGGGAGACGTGCAAGACCATGAGTTTCGCCAAGCAATTACGGCGGCGGGAACAGGCTGTATGGGGGCAATGTTGGCGGAACGGTGGCTATCGGTAAACGATTTACTGCAAGAATTTCACCAAGTACCAGCAACCGCAAATAATGAGTTGGAGCATGAAGTCGAAAAGCCAAGTACAGAACCAGAGGAATTTGACGTACAGGCTACACGCCATGAAGGAGGCTATGCTTTACGTAAATTATTCCACGATAGCGATCGCTTGCTCGTAGTTAAATACGTTTCCCCTGGTTGCGGTCCTTGTCACACCTTAAAGCCGATTTTGAATAAGGTGGTAGATGAGTTTGATGGTTTGATTCACTTTGTAGAGATTGATATTGAAAAAGATCGAGATATTGCCGAAAATGCTGGAGTCAATGGTACGCCAACGATTCAACTGTTTAAAAATAAGGAATTGCTGGTGGAATCTAAAGGAATTAAGCCAAAAAGTCAGTATCGCCAGTTAGTAGAAAGTCATTTGTAATAAGCTGTTTTGGGGGCGGATTGAATTCGCTTCCCAAATCCTGTATATTTGCGTCACGCGCAAGCCGCAAATTCTACTGCAAGACTTTAATTTATGACTGCCACCAAACGCAAGCTACCTAAAATTTTCTCCTCGGCGGCGCGTCCAAGTATTTCCCAGCGATTGATGCTTGTGGGCTTAGTTATGAGCCTATTTTTTTTAGTCATAGCTCTATTTGGCTCGGTATTTCAAGGTTGGGGATGGTTGCAAAACCCTTCCGAGTCACTAATTAACCGTCCTCACGAACCGCCATCATTGAGTCATTTTTTTGGGACAAGCCAGCAAGGTTATGATGTGTTTTCCCGGACTTTATTTGGTACTCAAGCTGCGTTGCAAGTCGTGATTTTGGCAACGGTGCTGAGTGTAGTAATTGGTGTTCCCTTGGGACTCGTAAGCGGTTATATTGGCGGCAGACTTGATCGCATATTATTATTTTTGATGGATACTATCTATACGTTGCCAGGGTTACTGCTATCGGTAACTTTGGCTTTTGTTGTCGGTAGGGGGATATTAAATGCGGCGATCGCAATTAGTATTGCTTACATACCTCAATATTATCGAGTTGTTCGCAATCATACGGTCAGCGTCAAAACAGAGCTTTTTATTGAAGCGGCGCAATCGATGGGGGCTTCGACTTGGCGGGTATTGTCGCGTTACTTATTTTTGAATGTAATTGCCAGCGTTCCGGTATTATTTACCCTGAATGCGGCGGATGCAATTTTAACTTTGGGTGGTTTGGGATTTTTGGGGTTAGGATTGCCCGAACAAGTACCAGAGTGGGGTCACGATTTGCGTCAAGCACTGGAAGCTTTACCCACAGGCATTTGGTGGACGGCTTTGTTTCCGGGACTTGCAATGACTTTAATGGTGGTGGGTTTGTCTTTGGTGGGAGAGGGGCTAAATGATTTTATTAACCCCCGGTTACGGAAAGAAAATAGTAAGCTTGTACCTTGAAGGGCGATCGCAATATGAGTAATCTCGATATAAACTCTCAAGTAATTGGGATTGACTTGGGTGGTACGGCAATTAAATTAGGACGATTTACCGCCGATGGTGATTGCTTGCAATCAATTAGTGTAACGACTCCTCAACCCGCTACACCCGCCGCCGTTGTAGACGCTATTGTAAATGCGATTCCACTTATCGACCCTCAAGGCTACAGTAAAGCGATTGGCGTTGGTACTCCAGGTCCCGTTGATGCTACAGGGAGAATTGCGGTAGTTGCGATTAATCTAGCTAACTGGCACGATGTACCTCTAGCAGACTTACTAGAAGCTAAATTAAACCTGCCGACATTTTTAGCGAATGATGCCAATTGTGCGGGTTTGGGGGAATATTGGTTAGGCGCAGGGAAGCAGTTTCAAAATTTAATTTTAATTACCCTCGGTACGGGAGTAGGTGGGGCAATAATTCTTGATGGTAAATTATTTACTGGACATCGCGGCGCGGCGGGAGAATTAGGATTAATTACTTTAAACCCCGATGGACCTAAATGTAATAGTGGCAATCAAGGTTCTTTAGAACAATACGCTTCGGTATCAGCTATTCGCCGCCGTACGGGTTTGGAACCTGACCAATTGGGCGCTTTGGCGAGTTCTGGCGACGAAAAAGCATTGACTTTTTGGCAGGAGTACGGGAGAGATTTGGGGGCGGGAATTGCAAGCTTAATTTATGTTTTAACACCAGAAGCGATCGCAATTGGCGGTGGAGTATGCGCTAGTTTTGAATTTTTCTGCCCGGCTATGCAAGCAGAAATCGAACGTCGGGTGTTGCCTAGTTCCCGTGAGGGTTTGCAAATACTACAGGCGCAATTAGGCAATTCGGCTGGGATGGTAGGCGCGGCTAGATTGGCGTGGTCTTTATTATCGTAGAGAGACGTTGCATTGCAACGTCTCTACACCTATACTTCAACCGGGGTATGGATTTGCAATTGCGGGGGTGCTAAACGCGCTGTTGCTGCTTCAATAAAGCCACTAAATAACGGATGAGGCGCGCTAGGTCTTGATTTAAACTCTGGGTGGAATTGACTGGCAATAAAAAATGGATGGCTGGGTAATTCGATAATTTCCACCAATCGACCGTCAGGAGAAGTACCGCTAATAACGTAACCTGAATCTAAAAGCAAGTTACGGTAAGCATTATTAAATTCGTAGCGGTGGCGATGGCGTTCGTATATTACTTCTTTTTGGTATAACTTATGGGCTAAAGTATCTGGCTCAATGCGACAAGGATACAGACCTAAACGCATTGTACCGCCCAAATCTACCACGTCTTGCTGTTCGGGTAATAGGTTAATTACCGGATGAGCGCCTGTTGGGTCAAATTCAGCACTATTAGCCTCTTGGAGTTGGGCAAGATTTCGCGCCCATTCAACTACCGCACATTGCATTCCCAAACATAAACCCAAAAATGGAATTTGCAATTCCCGCGCATACTTCACTGCCGCAATTTTTCCATCGACACCCCGAATCCCAAAACCTCCCGGTACTACTAACCCGTCAATTCCTTCTAAATACTTCTTTGCATCATTAGTTTCTAAGTCTTCAGAATTTATCCATCGCAATTGTAAGTCTCCTCCCGTAGCCAAAGCTGCATGGCGCAAGGCTTCAGTCACAGACAAATAGGCATCATTTAACTGCACGTACTTACCGACAATGCCGATTTCTATTTTGTGGGTGGGGCGATAAAGATGGTCAACTATATTTTGCCATTGAGTTAGGTTTGGTGAGCGGTGTTCGAGGTGGAGTAGTTCAATTGCTTGCTCTGCTAGTCCTTCTCGTTCTAGCATTAACGGTACTTCATAGATACTGATGGCATCTTGAGATGTAATGACGCACTCTACCGGTACATCGCAAAACTCTGACATTTTTAACTTTAAGCCCACAGGTAACGGGCGATCGCATCTACAAACTAAAATATCTGGTTGAATGCCAATCGAGCGCAATTCTTTGACAGAATGCTGGGTTGGCTTAGTTTTCATTTCCCCCGCCGAAGGAATCCAAGGTACGAGGGTGACGTGCATATACAGCACGTTTTTTCGTCCGACATCTTTGCGAAACTGGCGGATTGCTTCTAAAAAAGGTAATGATTCAATATCGCCTACTGTGCCGCCAATTTCTGTAATTACTACGTCAGGATTGGTATTGTGGGCAACTCTTTGAATGCGGTCTTTTATTTCTGTCGTAATATGCGGAATGACTTGCACTGTCCCCCCCATATACTCGCCGCGTCGCTCTTTATTCAACACTGCTTGATATATAGAGCCTGTAGTTACGCTATTGAGACGGGACATCGGGGTATCTGTAAATCGTTCGTAATGCCCCAAGTCTAAATCTGTCTCCGCACCATCATCAGTAACAAAGACTTCCCCATGCTGAAAGGGACTCATAGTACCAGGATCGACATTAATATAAGGATCGAGTTTGAGGATAGATACCGAGTAATCCCGCGATTTTAATAATCTACCCAAACTCGCCGCTACAATACCTTTACCAATACTGGAGACTACGCCACCAGTCACAAACACAAATTTAGTCATATAATTTTAGCCGTAAAAACAATTATAGAAATCCACCCCGTTAATTGTGCCACAATACTCGCTGTTAGCTTTTGATGGGAAGTGCGATCGCATCAATGGCGATACCATAAAACATCTATTACTATTTTGGCGTGAGAAAACTTTTAGGATCGGTAGCATTGGGGACGGTATGCTTTACATCCCCGGCGGTAGCACAGCAAGCTTTGACGGTGGTTTATCCTCCCGCCGAGCATCAAACTACCGCTAACCAAATATTTTTGATTGGTACAGCACCAAAAGGCGAAGTATTGGTAAATGGTAAACCCATCCAACGCAGTCCGGCGGGACATTTTGCGCCTAGTTTCCCTTTAAAGGTGGGAGATAATTTGTTTACTTTGCGCTATGAAAATCAGCAGGTAGAAATTAAAGTCAAACGTTTATCTACAATTCAAGCACCGCCTAAAGGACTAGCTTTTGCTCCTGATTCGCTGACTCCATCTGTAGACGTTGCTAAAGTTCCAGGGGAAATTATTTGTTTTGGCGCAACGGCTCCTACTAATGCAAGGGTTGCAGTTAAATTAGCCAATCAAACTATTGCTTTACTACCCCAGTCGCAAAACGTCCAATTACCGCCTAGTTCTGCGCTACTGATCCAACAAAATCGACCCATTACGGAGTCGGTAGCAGGCAATTACAAGGGTTGTATTACAGCCTTGCAACCAGCTAGTTTAGGCGCACCAGAATTTCAGTTAACCGTTGATGGTAAAACAACTTCGCAGCTAGGAACAGGCAAAATTACTATTCTTTCACCCTTGCAGCTAGAAGTTGCCGAAGTTACAGCCGTTTCGGGAGTAGCTAGGACAGGTGCGAGTACGGATAATTCTCGGTTGACCCCATTACCCAAGGGTACGCAGGCGGCAATTACTGCAAGAGAGGGGGAATGGTTGCGTTTAGATTATGGTGGTTGGATTAATAGTAAAGAAGTACGCATTTTAAAAGGTGTAACGCCACCAAAGTCAATTATTCGCAGCGTCCGCGCTCGGCAAATAGCGGGAGCAACGGAAGTCGTGTTTCCTTTGCAAGTACCCGTACCTATAAGTGTCCAACAAGGCGACAAATCTTTTACCCTGACGCTCTACAACACTACGGCTGAAACCGACACTATCCGCTTAGATGATGACCCGCTAATTTCTCGCCTTGATTGGCAACAAATAGCTCCCAATCAGGTGCAATATACCTTTAACCTCAAATTTGCTCATCAGTGGGGATACAAGCTGAGATACGACGGTACGAGCTTGGTTTTAACTTTGCGCCATCCACCACAAGGTCAACGGGAACAAAATGCCCCCCTTAAAGGGATTAAAATTTTGCTCGATCCCGGTCATGGTGGTAAAGAGTTAGGTTCTAAAGGTCCTACAGGTTATCCCGAAAAAGATATTAATTTGCTGATGTCTAAGCTAGTACGCGAACACTTAGTAGCAAAGGGCGCAACGGTTTATATGACGCGGGAAGATGATATTGATGTAGGTTTGGGCGATCGCGTGGCGATGATTGATAAACTAGAACCTGACTTCGCACTATCGATTCACTACAATGCTTTACCCGATGGCGGCGATGCAATTAAAACTAAAGGATTAGCTACTTTTTGGTACAACGCCCAGGCGCACAGTTTAGCTTTATTCATGCACAATTATTTAGTAAAAAAGCTGGCTCGTCCTTCCTATGGAGTGTACTGGAATAACTTAGCTTTAACTCGCCCTACTTCCACGCCCTCGGTATTGCTAGAACTGGGTTTTATGATTAATCCCACCGAGTTTGAGTGGATTACTAACGCTCAAGAACAACAAAAGTTAGCAACGGCAATTTCTGATGGTATAACCGAGTGGTTCAGTACCGCTCAGTAGTAGTAAAAGCTTTGTTTGCAAGGCTGCAAACAAAAGCTCTAACTAAGCGCCTTTTCTCCAAGGACCCCAGATAGCAAAAGTAATTCCAGGACTTTGTATATTAAGGAACATTGTCTGACCATCGGGCGAAAAGCAAACTCCACAAAATTCCGAATCATTAAATGGATTACGAGCAAATTGGTAGAGTTCTCCTCTAGGATTAACGCCAACAACATAATCTGTGCCATCTCCATCCTCGCAGAGAAATACATCTCCGAAAGGCGAGACAATAACGTTATCCGGGTTTTCTAGTACCGTTTCATCGTTTGGTTCTACAAATAGCTCGATAGTACCGCCGTCAGTAGGGTATCTACTAGGAATATAGCGCCAAACTTGACCCTTCCCAGCCGCACCACCATTAGTACAAGCAAAGTACACTTCGCCATTGCTATAAGCTATTCCTTCCCCACGAGTAAACTGCGCCGCTCCCTTGGTAAACCCTTCAACTCTTACCGTATCGAGAACAGGATTCACGTCTTCAATCCGTACCCACTCAACTTCCATGCGATCGCCTACACTAAAACAGGTTTTAGTGATAGCTTGAGGTTTATTTTTAATTTTCAATGCTTCTAAGACTCCTCCCGCTTGCAAGACTCCTGGCTGCTTAGGAATGAAACGATAAAACAGGCTATCACCTCTATCCTCTGTTTCATAAACAATTCCAGTTCGCGGATCTACAGCGATCGCTTCATGGTTAAATCGTCCCATACTTACAAGAGGCATGGGGTCTACAAGTCCCGTAGCAGTAGATGGAACCTCAAAGTTGTAGCCGTGAAGCTTAGAGACATTGTTGAGGCTCTCTGGTGTATTGGTGTCTGGAGTCGAAGTATTTTCTTCACAACTAATCCACGAACCCCAAGGAGTTGCGCCGCCAGCACAATTACGATAAGTCCCTGCAAGGGAAGCGTAGTCTTTGATTAGTTCTCGATTGGCTCCTACAATCAAAGTCGTTGTACCGCCACGAGCCAAAGGATCGTATTTCTTATTTTCTGGGGCGGCAACAGTGGTGCTAGAACTTGGGCTAAGTTCGTGATTGCGAACTAAAATTGTTGTCCCTTGGGAGCCTTTAAAGGCAGCCATGCCATCATGATTACCAGGAACAGAATTGCGATCGCTCATAGTATCGCCAGTTCTAGAAAAAGCTCGATACTGAAAGCCTTTAGGCAAATCTAATAATCCATTAGGATCGGTTTGCAACGCACCGTAACCTTTACCAAATACCGATCTACCTTTTGCTTCTCTAGAATAAAGTGCTTTTAAGGGAGCAGCGAGAACCGCACAAGAAGCTCCAGCCCCGGCTAGAGCAAAAAACTGGCGACGCGATACAGTCATATTGTTTTGCAAACGTTTTTCTATACACGTCCATACCTTAGTAGACCTTTATCATGCTTAGGCAAAGGTCAGATTAATCTATGGTTAAGTAATAAAATTTAGTAAATGCAACTTTAAGTTTTGCAGCCAAGCAAATTGTTTTAGCAATACGTGCGATCGCTAAAAATAGGTTAGGCTCAATCTCATCAATTAGAAAGTTGGGCTGCTATTTGGCTAACTTGTTCAACAGACCAGTTTAATGCTTCCGCTATTTGTTCAACGCTCAAGCCATACTTTAACAACTGGGTAACAGGTTGTCGTATGGCTTCCCGTGTACCTTCCTGTCTAGCTTCTTGGGTAACTTCTTAAAAATAACGAGTTTTGTTAATTCATTATCTAGCGCCAACATGAATTCATATAGCCCAGACATAGCTTATCATTCCTTATTCATTAGGCGATCGCGCGGCTATTTGTCTAACTTGTTCAACGGATAAATTTAACACCTCTGCTACTTGTTCAACGCTCAAGCCAATCTTTAACAGATTAGGGATAGCTTGCTGTAAGCCTTGCTGTAAGCCTTGCTGTAAGCCTTGCTGTCTAGCTTCTTCTGTAACTTCTTGATAATACCGAGTTTTCTTTAATTCATCTAGCCCAAACATAGCTTCTAGTTCCTTGGGTGTGAGTTCTGGTAATTTGTACAAGATTATTGTTTCAATTAACCCTACAATTTGCTTTTTTAGGGATTGGTCAACAATTTCCTGGTTGGCGCGATTAAATAGCTCTCTAGCTAAATTAGCGGCTTTTTTCTTTGTTTCTACTATTAACTTAATTATACCAACCCCGATGGATTGCTCGGAGACTTCACCTAATTCATCTAAATAAATTCGTCTTACTCTTTGACTTGTCAGCAATTCTGTAAATTGCGGAAGGTTGCCAGGATCTAGGTTTCTTTGCCTAAATACTACTACTGCTCGCCAGTCATTAGGGCGATCGCACCTTGATAGATACAAGAAAATTTCCCCAAACAAGCGATGATAAATTTTCTTATCGGCTTGAAACTGTACTTCTGCAAAGTAAATCGGCTCATCTGTAGAGTCTTCTCTCGGTACAAATAAGCCATCAATTCGGAAAGCTAGTTGCTTGATTTCTGTGGATGTAAATTGATAGCCACTATTGGCTAAAGCAGGCTGCTCGATAAGCTCAAAGAATGCGGCGGGAAAGGTTTGAAATAGTCGATAGAAAATTGTATCGGTTTTCACTTCTTGGCGCTTGTAATAATCTAGCCAAGAGCATATACCCTTGGCTAGATTATTACTTATTCCTGGGGTATTTCTGCAAGTACCCTTTCTTTATCTAAGCGGCGCTTTCTGGCGTAAAGCTGGATCGTTGCTGCCATAACAATAATCATCGCAAAAATTACCCAAGCTGTAAGGTCGGTAGGTAAATTGTCTTTAAAAATAGCCAACATGACGATCGCAACTAGCAATATAGTAGGTGCTTCATTGAATGCCCGCAACTGTTGACCGCTCCAAGTACATTCATTTTTTTCTAGTTGCTTCATCAGCCGTTTGCAGTAGTGATGATAGCCAAGCAAAAGCACCACAAATGCCAGTTTGATATGCAACCAACCTTGTTTGAGAACATCCGGTTCTGTCGTGACAAGTCCAAACGCCATCGCAATTGTCACTAGCATTCCTGGGGTGGTAATGATGCTATATAACCTTTTCTCCATCAATTGATATTGATTTTTGAGGATTGTTTTGGCGGGTTCCGGTTCGGCGTTAGCTTCAACGTGATAGATGAAAAGACGTACTAAGTAAAATAATCCGGCAAACCAAACAACGAAACCGACAATATGAAATGCTTTAAACCAGTAATAAGCCATAAAAGTTTTTCATTTAGCAATCGTGTTATTGCGCGTCAAGACGCAAATATATTTTTACTGAGTACAACGCCTTGACGCGACATTAGAGGGCAAAATCCTCATTAAACTTTACCCAGGCTGCCATGTACCATGAAAACTTGGCGGAATTACGCTAGGCAAGCTAAGTTTGCAAATAGGTTCTCGATCCAAGCCTTCGCTATCTAAAACCCAAACTTCACTTGTATCTGTATTCCCATTGTAGACAACGGTAATTATCCAACCAGTATCGGGGTTTGCAGGATTTGGGGCAAATATTGGCTCCGTGGGATAGCGATTTTCTCCCATGTCAGCAATGGTAAGAGTGTCGGTTGTATGATTAAAACGAGCGATCGCCCCAAATATTTCTTGGCTAGGATCTATTCCCTGACGATGTACTGATAAGTAGGTATCATTTGCCCTTTGTCCTACTTGCTGGGGTGGAACTATAGGAAATTCGCAATGATTATCTATAATTTGTTCGTTAGCTGTTACGCCAGTATCGGGATGAAGATGTATTTGCCATAACGTGCTTTTCGCCAAACTATGAGTTTCCCCGGTGGCTACTTCTTTGAGATACTGATTTGTTTCAAAATCCTCGTAACGCACCATTCCCGCAACGATTGCCCCGCTAGAGTCCACGTAGCCATTGCTAAAGTGCCATTGATACCACGGTTCTGTTTCGCCTCGATTGACTAGGGATAAGCTGTCGCGGTCAAAAATCAGCCATTGCGTGCCTAGTTTTGGCTGCCATTGCAAAGCATCGCTATAACTACTCAATCCTAATAACATTGGTAACGGGTTTACGCGCACTGGTGGCACAAAAAATACCAAATACTGCCCCGCTAACACAAAATCATGAATTAAAGGTACGCCATCAAGCTTTGTGGCAGACTTCTGAATAATTTTGCCCGTGCGATCGCTTTTATAAATGTGTAGAGTGGTATCAATACCCGGACTCACACCAAAGTTAAATATTTCCCCAGTTTGGCGATCGCATTTAGGATGAGCAGAATAAGCTAAATTGTCTTCAAGTCCAGCCAAACTATCCACGCCCTTAGTAGCCAAAGTCTGCAAATCTAAAGCGTGAGGTTTCCCGCCCTCCCACAGCGCCAAAAGCTTGTCTGGTAACGCCAAAACCGAGGTATTAGCCGCATTCTTGATTGGTTTACGCCATTGATTCCAAATCGCACCCGGCGCAGTCATGCCATAGTTGCCGTACAGCAATTTACCCGCCGCTTCTTCCTCCTGGTATCCCGCCGTTTGCACGTAACGATATGTACTAGTTACGCCTTCATCGCCAAAATATATCCCTAAAATTGCCCCATCCCCATCAAACCAATGTCCCACCCGGATACCGCCACGCTCTAGCCTTGCCGGACCATTGCGGTACAATTTGCCTCGTAAGCTGGGCGGGATACTACCAGAGATAATGGATAACTTTGTTTCGGCAAATTCTGTAGCGGGTTTGGCGATCGCTTTTGACCAGGCTTTTTTAGTTGACAATTTATCTACTGTGTGCATGACTAATTTATTAATTGCCTAAAGTACTACTCTAGTGTGAAGTCGATGGAGACGGCAAAATTGCTTTAGGTTTGTACAATAGTAAATGTCATTAAAAATTAATAATTTACCTCCTAAACAACATTTTGCTTTCTAAAAAATGCCACCACTTTCTAAAATTCAAAATAAAGTATTAGTTTCATCAGCAATTAATTTAGCGCTCTCGTTAGCTATGGGTGGAAGTGCAGTTAAAATTTGGTAACTAAATCAACCTTCTCCTAATAAAAGCGAGAAAATAGTTTGGAATACTTATTATAAAAACTTAGCTGTTGCGCCCTTAGTTATTGGTATCGCCAGCCCGCAAAAACAGAAGATTACAGCACTCTAATAACTTACAAAAACAACTTAGTATTAAAGTTAAAGTCGATAGAGATACGCCTTATCAACAAAATTCCCAACATATTGCAAGTAAAGATTGGAATATAGCTTTTACGCGATCGCCTATATTTTCAATTGTCGCCGAAGACAACAAATATTTTGGTGTTGCAACTATGTATCTCGATAAACCTCCTTTTTATCGAGCCGCTTTTTATGTCCGCGCTGATAGTAATATTCAATCTATTGCCGATATAAATTCATCTACTACTATTGCTTTAGGAAGTCCTAAATCTGCTCCTGCATTTTATCTACCAATTTATACTTTGTATGGCAAATCTCTCCGCATAGATACGGGGTATAGTCCAACAAAAACTAAGAAATTGTTAAATCGGGGAAAGTTGATATTGCAGCTAGTAGGTAGGATGCTGTTTTAAACGCGCCGTTAGAAGTCCGCGATAAAGCCAACTATGGAGTAGGAAAAATTCCAGATTACAGTGAGTTAAAAAAAATTGTATACAGAACAGAAACAATATTAAGCTGTCCGGGATTTAAAGTAAATTATCTTAGTTTTAATAAAGTAGTAAATGTTTTTTGCCTATAACAAAATCAAAATGTTATTCAAGGTCAAGTTACTGAATACACAGTATCAACACCAAAAAATATATAATTCAAAGTAGCAACACCAGCAAAAGTAACTTATAAAGTAATAGTTTCTAGGCAAACTCTTAATCAAATTCCTATCGATCTTGTAAATGCCGTCGATGAGATTGTCCAAATAAAAAATGTAAAACCTCAAAAAGTAAGAGATGGAGGTTGGCAATTAATAGTTACTGAACCCAACCAGTCAGTTTTACTTAGTGATTTTGGCTTGGATTAAAACGTTTGTTAATAACATGACCGGGAATAAAAAGTATCGCTCAAATAAGTTTATAATTTATTTTTTGGAAAGTAGTAGATTTGCAGAAACTTTATATTAACTACAGTATTATTGCGGAGGCTACCAGAAGGCGCTCAAGTTGAGAATAGACAAGTAATATATCAACTTACTTGCATTCTTAATATGTCAAAATTACTCCCATTAGTTATATCTACACTTAGCTTAATTTCTATTAGTACAATACCTCAAGCAGCTTTCGCCGCTGTTTCTTGTGAAGCTAATACAGTTAATAATTACGCAAACGGTTCTTTAGAAAGTTGTATTTTGAGTGTTGATAGCAATATTGGAGTAAATTACAATTACTTTGCTTGCCAACAAAAAGAATACATTGCTTTTGATGAAAAAGGACAATTTAAGAGTTGTACCCTTGCTCGCGATTTGCAAATTAGAAATGGAAATAAAGTTACTACTTGTCTTGCTACAGGCAAAGTGGATATAAGTATTGCCAGTACGGGCATTCAATCTATTACTTGTTCGAGAATTGCTATAAATTAGCGATCGCGAACGAGCCAAAATTAGCAGTAGCGATCGCCAAAACCTCTAAATTACCGTAAGAACTCAAAACCGAGAACTTTGACCCAGCAGCATGGGTAACTGCTTAGTTCAGTGTAGAGTCATAGAAAATAAATACTTTGCTGTAATAGATGTCATCGGGGACTTTGATTCCAATAATACTTTTTTTGTTGACTTGACGCATTAAAAGCGCTTGCTCCAAGGTCATAATCTCATTATTATTGGAAACGGCAACGCTGACGTTATTTAATGCGTTTTCTAGGATGCGGTTTTCTTCGGCGCTATGTTGAGCGTGTCGCTGTTGAAAAGCTTTAATCTCTTGACCTTTTAATACATCGTTGATATCTACAACTTCAAGGCGATCGAAGCGCACAACATTATTTGCTACATCTTGAAGCGCTTTTAGTTTCTCAACCTCAACTTTTCTCCCTTGGCAAGCTAGGAGCAAATCGCTATATTTAGCCTTGGCATTACTACCTTGGCCTATTCTCATCGCCATCTGGGTTGTGGGAGGATTTGTAGGAGTAGAAGGTATATAGTTAATAGCACTTAAAGGGCTGCGATCGCTAACTACTCCAGTAATTGGTATATGAGTTGCGTCTGTTGTACGCTGGAGATTTTTTAGCTGCGTTGCAAACTCTGGTTGGATAGTAATAGTTTTAACCTGACCGCTAGTTAGCATTATGCTGAGGCTATTGTTCTTGATATCTACTATACGACCTTTAAAAGCTTGCAACGGTTGCCCGCCCCTAGAAACTGCTACTTCAGTATCTTTGTCTAAGATAATAGCAATGCCTTTAATTGGTTTAAGCGAACCGAATATTTGTCGATTTAGGGGGTAGGATTTAATGTTACCGTCCGCAAGCCGCACGTTCATAGAAGTATTACTTACAGATTCAATAATCCCCATAGCCTGATTGTTTGGGGACTTTTCTGCTTGTCTTGAGGAATTTGTTATATTCGGTTTTAAGGGTACGCTTTGTGCGTTAGCAGCACCAATAAAACCTAGTGTCCCCAGCCCTACACTTACTAAAAAAGCTAATCCTACTAAATTTTTCTGCATGGAAGTATTTTTTAGAATAACCTTAACCTTAAAAGTAAGAATAATTTTTGTATAAGGTTTAAAATCTTTTTATTTCTTTACATAAGCAGATATAGATGTAAGTTTTTATAGTATTTGGCGACTTGCAGGATCTAAGATGCGATCGCTCAAACTTCATCCGACTTCTTAGCAAAAAATTCTCGTATTGAGTATTATGAACCAAGGATCTGCTGTCCCAGCTAGAACAGCCGTTGGTACCTAGCTCAAAGATACACAGAATCGCTTCGTGCCACATATTGAGGGCAACTATGAGCTAACGGGGGTTGGCGTGGCAATGAATATCAAGGGCGAGTATTACTTTACGCAAATTTTATTGCTGCGTTGATTTATTCGCTTTAGAATCTAATTGTCTACTTTTACACCAATTTTTTACCCGAACCTTTCCAAGTAACAAAAATAGTATATTTTTGCTATTTTTGTGGTTTTTCAAAGGAGGCAGAAAACCCTGAAGATGACTAGAATAATTGTTTTCAGTAATGCCAGGACGCAGATTTGAACTGCGGACACGAGGATTTTCAGTCCTCTGCTCTACCAACTGAGCTATCCCGGCGCACGGCAACTTGCGTTTTGAGTGCTTTATTAAGCTAACAAAAATAGATTGTTTTGGCAAGCATATACTCAAAAAAACTTAGGCTGTCTTGATTATCAACTTAGTAGCGCCAAAAATAGCTAAAAATAGTATAAATTGAACCAAAACAATGCTAGGACCAGAGGCAAAATTAAATAAACCCGATACGATCATTCCAGCAAGACTACTTATCGCTCCTAGAAATACAGATAAAGTGAGAAATCGCGTAAAGTGGTGACTCAAAAGTTTGGCACAAGAGGCGGGAATTACTAAAAAGGCATTGACTAGCAATACTCCTACAGCTTTAATTGCTACGGCTACCGCTAGAGACAGTAGCACGACAAATAAGTAACGATACAACTGGACGGGAATACCCTGGACTTGCGCCACCGCAGGATTGAGAGTTAATAATATTTGCTGCCTAAGCGTAGATAGTAAAAAAATTGCCGTACCTACAAGCACGATCGCAGTCAAAATTAAATCTGTAGTATTAATGGCAAGAATATCGCCGAACAGTACCGCCATCAAGTTACCCCGATAGCCTTTAATTAAGCTAGTAAGAATTACACCAACAGCTAATGCACCCGATAAGACAATACTAAGTACGTTGTCACTAGCTAAATCGGTTTGGTCAATTAAATACAGCACCACTAAGCCAAATACTAAAGTAAATGGCAACAGCATCAAAGTTGGTTCTATGTGCAGCAATACCCCTAACGCAACCCCGATCAGCGCCGCATGACCTACCGCATGGCTAAAAAACGATAGCTGACGCAAAGTAACAAAACTCCCAAGCAAGCCGCCTAAGATTCCCATCAATACCCCGCCAGCGATCGCCCTTTGCATAAAGGGAAACTGTAAGAGAGTGAATAAATTTTCAGTGTTAGTTACAGCTAAACAAAAATTAAATATCAGCATAAATAAACGCGATCGCACCTTGTTACCCTTAGTGTGCGGCAAGTTAGCCCCATACCTGTTGTTATACTTGGGTAGACGTGAGAATTATTTTAAATGTCAGCTTATTCTAGTCGCGATCGTGAAGCGGGCGCTCTGCGCCATCGCACTGTAATTGAGGCAATTCCTAAATGCGATTCGCCTCACTCGGTTGATGTTACTAGCCTGCAACAGGTACTTAGCGTCAAAAAAGCTCAACGCATGGCAGAGTTTTTTAGTTTGCTAGGAGACGCTAACCGCTTAAGAATTTTGTCAGTTTTAGCAGAAAAAGAACTATGTGTATGCGATGTAGCTGCTGCTTTGAATATGAGTGAATCGGCGGTATCTCATCAGTTGCGGACTTTAAGAGCAATGCGTTTAGTCAGCTATCGCAAGCAAGGACGCAATGTATTTTATAACTTGCAAGATAGTCATGTTTTGAGTCTCTATCAAAATGTTGCCGAACATTTGGATGAAAATATTGTAAATGACAATTATTTATCTTGATGATATCGCCGGGTTTTTGACTAACTTTTTTGGGGCAGATCGTTTTACTGACGATCAAAACGGCGTGTATATACCATCAGAAAGAGCGATCGCTCGTTTCGGACTCTCCCTCGAACCTTGGGCGCAATTAGCCGACTGGGTGCAGCAAGAGCAATTAGATGGGTTGTTTTTACATCGTCCTTGGCAACTGCAAACTATTGATATTGGCGTAGTTGCTTATCATTTGGCTTTTGATGAATCTTTAACCATTGGTTTCAATCCTCGCCTCGCAACGGTACTGGGAATGTCGAAATTGGAAGTGTTAGGCGAAAAAGAAGGACGCGCCATCGGGATGTTAGGGGACGTTGAGAGCTATCGTTTCGATAAATATTGCGATCGCATCAGCCAAGTTTTCAATGGGTACGACAAGGCTATTTCCGGTACTACGAGCGAGATTTCGCGGGTGGCTGTTGTCGGTGCAATGAATGACTTATTGGTACAAGAAGCAAGCGATCGCGGTGCAAATATCTACATCACTGGGCAATTGAGACAAAGCGCCAAACTAGCTTTACAAGAAACTGGAATTAGTTGCGTAGCTATTGGACACAGACTCAGTGAGGAATGGGGATTACGGGCATTATCGGGCTTACTGCGCGATCGCTTTGCTCAATTAGAAGTTATTTTGCCTAAATAATTTTCTACAAGTTGTAAAATTCGCTCCGAAGCATGACCATCACCAAAAGGATTAATTGCTGTTGCCATTTTTTGATAAGCAGCTTCATCGCTTAATAATTCCTTCGCTTCCGCGACAATAACATCGGGATTAGTGCCTACAAGCTTTGCTGTACCAGCCGTTACAGCTTCCGGGCGTTCGGTAGTTTCCCGCAATACTAATACAGGTTTACCTAAGCTTGGTGCTTCTTCTTGCAATCCGCCAGAATCCGTTAGTAATAGATGCGAATTTCCAATAGCGCCTACTAATTGAGCATAATCTAATGGTTCAGTCAAAAATACTCGCGGATGACTACCTAATAATTGCTGCAAAGGTTCGCGCACGGTAGGATTGCGATGCAAGGGCAAAAGTAATGCTGTATCAGGAAATAACTTTAATAACTGTAAAAAACTTTGGGCAATATCTTGGAGTGGTTCGCCCCAATTTTCCCGGCGATGCACGGTGGCGAGTAAAACGCGGTATTTTGACCAATCCAAACCTTTAATATCGCAAGCTGGCTGACGTTTGGCAACGGCGAGTAAAGCATCAATAACGGTATTTCCTGTATGGTGAATTTTTCCCACTACTCCCGAACGTTCCAAGTTTTCCACAGCTAAAGTTGTTGGCGCAAAATGCAACTGCGTAAGCTGGGAAATCAACCGCCGATTGGCTTCTTCGGGAAAGGGATTAAATAAATCATCTGTTCGCAACCCCGCTTCAACATGACCTACGGGAATTTGTTGATAAAATGCAGCTAAAGTCGCCGCAAAAGCTGTAGTAGTATCGCCTTGGACGATGACAAAATCCGGCTTATTTTGGCTAAATAACTTTTCTAAACCGCGTAAGCTGCGTTCGGTAATATCTGTAAGCGATTGTCCCGCCTGCATAATTTCTAAATCTTTATCGGCTTTGAGGTCAAATAGCTGCATTACTTGCTCTACCATTTCCCGATGCTGACCTGTTAGAATTACCTCCACGTCTACCGACTGCGCCTGCTGAAATGCTTGGATTACCGGAGCAAGTTTAATCGCTTCGGGGCGCGTACCTAAAATAATATTTACTTGCGGCTTTTGCTGATTCATTTAATTACTGGGTACATTTTTTCAATTGATCGCATAGGTAAGCCAGGTAAAAACACCATTTTTAGCCACTTTAGGCAATGCTAAACGCCAAGTTTTACCTTCCTTTTGGCGCTGTAAATAAATATCAAAGGCGTTTTTCTGTTTATTCAATCGTTGTTTTGGCAGCCTAATTGTAAAGTCATAAGTGCCTTGAATTCGATATCCTACTAATTTGTCAATGCTTAGGGGCTGCTTTTGGGTAATATTTACTTGGGAAATATCCACTTTACTAACGTTTTGCTGTAACTGCTGCTGAACAAGCCGAGTTTGCAAAGCGATCGCTTTAGAGGCTATTTCTCTATTGGGTTCGATATTGCTACAAGCTGTCAGCAGTAACACTAAAACTAAAATTAACCGCCACATAACTGTTTTTATTACGAGTTTCCAGCGCTAGTATAAGCTTGAGAAACCAAATAATCCTATCTATGTCCTCCATCACTCACGCACTTAAAGAATGGGCGATCGCTACTGAAGCCTTAGAACAAGGTAAAACAATTATGCTGCTCCGTAAAGGCGGTATTAAAGAAAGCTTTGGAAAGTTTCTTGTCCCGCACGATGGCGCAGAGCGTCCGCGAAGCCATCGCATTCTTCTTTATCCTACTTACGAACATCAACAACCATCCCTTTTAAAGCCTGAATACCAAAGTCACGTCACCCCTGTAACTTCCGGTTGGCATCCCGATCGCGTTAGTATATCTAGCTGGGCAGAAATTACCGATGTTTTGCCTGTAAGTGACGAAAATACTATCAAAGCGCTTTTACCTTTCCATATTTGGAACGAGCAATTTATAAGAACTCGCCTCAAATGGAAACCTCGTCAACCTATCTATATTCTCTTACTACGGACCTACAAGCTACCAGCGCCCCAAGTTATTGATTATCTCCCCCAATATGGTGGCTGCACTTCTTGGATCGATCTTGTTTCAGCTATTAATCTTGATAATACCCAGCCAGTTCTCACTGAACATAGTTATCAACAGTTAAGTACCGAAATTCGGCAAATAGTCGGTAATAATTTAACTTTTGCTTAAATACCTAGCAATTTCACTTTTGATTCACCAGTTTGCAGACTGTCTATCAGCAAAATTCAAGCAACTATTTTCAAGGTATCAATAATATATAAATTTCTGTAGACCCCACCTCGGTTAGATGAATTATGCACAATTACAGTCGTCAGAAAGATAGCAATGCTTGGATTGCTCAAACCTGGGCTGCTTTTGGTCTTTCTCTCACTATTACCAGCGTAGGAATTATCAATTTACCTGTAAATAACTGGATTAAAGGCTTTATGGGTATGGGTTTGGCTTTTAGTGTCGGTTCAACTTTTACCTTGGCAAAAACTACTAGAGACTTGCACGAAGCTACAAAAATTGTTTCTAGAATCGATGAAGCTCACGTAGAAAAACTATTAAGTCAAAATCATCCATTAAAATAATTATTAAAAAAGCGGCTGTAGTCAACAACCGCTTTTTATCGCTCTAATATTTTGCTTTTTTCCTAGCTAATTTTTGCTGCTTATTACGCCGCCTATTAGCCGCCGTTACAGCTTCATCTACTGGATACCCAATTAGGGGAATCGCCTGATATTGACGTTCTTCTTCGCGTTTTTTGACTTCTGTATAATCCAACCAGTGGATGCAATCGACGGGACAAGTTTCAATTGCTTCAATAATTAATTCTTCCGAATCTCCATCTTGGCGAATTACTCGCGATCGCCCATAATCTGGCTCAATATAAAAGGTATTTCGAGCAACGTGAGCGCAATGCTTGCAACCAATACAAGTTACTTCATCTACATATACGCCGTTTTGCCGGACTATTCCCCCAAGTTCTGGTTCTAAACCGGAACGATCAGGGTTATCTCGAAAAATTCCCCCTAGTTCTGGTTCTTTTTCGGAGCGCTCTTGTCCAAGTTCAGCCATTAGTTACTCCAACGTTGTACTAAAAGCCGAATGGAACCATCGGTATTTTGTTGTTGTTCGGAAATTTGAAAGCCTTGTTTTGCGGTTTCATTAACCACCGTATGGTAAGCGTAACGTTGCGTTACTTGACGCAAAAAGCCTTCTACCGATAATGGTTGCTGCCAATATTGCAAATCTGCGACTAATTCGTATTCTTTGCCATTCCAGCTAAATCCTACATCGTAACCGTTTTCTTGTTCGATCGCGATCGCTGCTTCCCGGCTCTGTCCCCGATAACCGCGTACCATATCTGGTTCTGCTTTCCACTTAATTCCTAAATCAGTTAAAGCAGCTTGTAAGGAGGTTAAATTGCGGATTTGAGTTTTGATTTGGCTAAAATGTGACATGGTGTTTGTGTGTAAAGGAGCCTAAAACTAAATAAAAAAATATAAACTACCACTGACTCAAGGCATTTTGAGTTGTAGTAATATTAGTTTGATAAACTTGTGCAGCAAAAAACTCTGAAGTTTGCTCAGTGTCAATTACTGTTCCTAACTGGGCTTCAATAGCTTTGGTTACTTCCGCGCAAGAAGCTCCAATAATTCCGGTAACTGTCTCTTGAACTCTACCGTCTGGATAAATAACAAATTCTAGCGTTTCCATATATCATTAAATTTCCTACAGCATAGAATTACGTAATTGTGCTAAAAATTTACATAACTTAAGCAAAAGCAGCTTATAACTAATGTGTCAGTTATTAACTTAAAGTTTCATCTATCGAATTATATATAATCAAAAGTTACAAAACTTATAAGTAAGTGAGTAGTTACATTAGTTATCTGTAAGTTTCCCTTAACTATACGCTGCCGTCAAGAGTGGTAAAAAACTTTACAATTAGAGCGATCGCTCCCTAACGCTACGAGTAAAAGCATTTTAGGTAGTAAAGAAGCGAAATAAAGCGGCAAAAATTTACGATAATTAAACTTTGTTCAATGTGGGTAACAGGCATGAGTGCCGATATTAAAAGTTTTACAAGTTCTGCGCCTATGCGCGTTGGAGTATTAGGTTTTGGTGGATTAGGACAAGCGGCGGCTAAATTAATTGCCCCCAAAAGCGAAATGTTGCTAGTAGCTGTAGCCGATCTCAAAGGCTACGCTTATGCGTCCCAAGGATTAAATGTTGATAAGTGCGTCAATGCCTACGCAACTCATGGTTCGGTAGGATATTTAGAAGCCGGAGGAACGCTAAGTAACCAAAGCATTCAAGAATTGATTGAAAATTCAGAAGTTGATGGTTATTTTTTAGCACTGCCTAACTTGCCTAATACATTTATAGCCTCCGTCGCCCAAATGTTTATGCGATCGCATTGGCAAGGCGTATTAGTAGACGCGATCAAACGCACCAGCGCTGTAGAACAGTTATTAGCCTTAAAAGACCAATTTCAAGCAGCGCAAATTACCTACTTAACAGGCTGCGGCGCAACCCCAGGATTATTAACCGCCGCCGCCGTTTTAGCCGCCCAAAGTTACGCAGAAATTCATAGCATAAAAATTACCTTTGGCGTAGGGATTGCCAACTGGGAAGCATACCGGGCAACGATCCGCGAAGATATCGCTCACTTACCAGGTTACAGCGTCGAAAGAGCAAGAGCAATGACTGATGAACAAGTAGAAGTCTTGCTAGATGAAACCAATGGAGTGTTGACATTGGAAAATATGGAACACGCCGACGATGTAATGTTGGAATTAGCTGGAGTCTGCGATCGTGATCGCGTTACGGTCGGGGGCGTAGTCGATACTCGCAATCCCAAAAAGCCTATTAGCACAAACGTCCAGGTAACAGGGAGAACTTTTGAAGGCAAAATTTCTACTCATACTTTTACCCTAGGCGATGAAACTAGCATGGCAGCAAATGTTTGTGGAACTGCCTTTGGTTATCTTAAAGCCGGAATCGGACTGCAACGCCGGGGTATTTACGGGTTATTTACGGCGGCGGAAATTATGCCCCAGTTAGGAACAGTAATTGACACCGAGCAAACCTCAGAGTTTTTCGCTTCTCAAGTTTACCAAGCCAATAATACTACAACTCAAAATGCCTTGAGTCAGTGGTAAGTTATATATTTTTGTTTAATTTTAGGC
>Ga0181464_1000137_pt1 | contig 23689 bp, 9 predicted proteins | sample InSIn2gowninarea_FD_119074 | JGI IMG/M metagenome (GOLD analysis project Ga0181464, IMG submission 119074) | Clean room microbial communities from NASA Spacecraft Assembly Facility at Jet Propulsion Laboratory, Pasadena, California, USA -... ...
GGATGGCTGGACGGAATGATTGATGGTACCGCTGCCTAGAATAATGAAGAGGGTGCTTACAATCCAAATTAAGATATTATATATGTAATTACGTCATGATGCGCTTTAAGGCTCGACCAATTCTATTGAAAGAAGTTCCGCCAAGTGAAAATGGCAAAATAGGCCCGGTAGGGATTTATCGCTCACCTCCCCAAAGAGGTGAGGGTGAGCTTGCCGAACTCTCGACTATAAGGCCGCCATCGACTCACTATTCATATGGTGAGGAGTGAAACCGCTCGATTGACGAAAGGAGATCGAGGAGTGAAATTAGCAAGAACCTCCGCCAAGGTGATGATAAGTCAAACTTCGATGAACAAAGAAGAAGTCAACCTTCAATAAGTGCCGCCAAGGGTGAAGTCAGGTTATGAAACAATGGCGAATACGTCTCCGGCAGAGCCCAGGCCCGTGACAATTGCGAATACGTCTCCTCACCATATGAAAAGATTATGACGTGTGCCGATCGTGGTGTAGGAGGCTGCTTCCACCCACTTTGTGCAAGAAGCGATAGCCACCAAGATGTATTCATGTCCAATTGGCTGCCTTCGGGTTCACCTTCCAATGAGATATAGGCAATATACTGCAAAGGGCCATGGTGTGGATGCAGAGGAGGAAAGGTATCTGCGGGAAGGTCCATTTTGCAGGCTTTGTCTGCCGCGGTGCAGTGGAGCATTGAGGGGAAGAAAGAGTCTTTCAGGACCTTACCGAAGATCAGGACCGGTAAGCCGGCCGGTATAGAGGGTTGAAGAGAGGGTTCCTTAAGGTTGCCTTAGCTTAGCTGAGGGTTGACTTTGATTCGCTAAGGGTTGAAGAGGGTAAATGGAGGGTTGACGGGTGAAAAAGAGTCTTTCTAAGCGAATAAGTGTGACCTCCTTATAGAAGTCTTCTTCGGCAGCTGAGCCGAGTACTGCCAGTGCTGCCTTACCAACTGCCCGGGCGCTTTGGCTGGGTTGCCATGCCGAAGTTAGGGCGGAGAAGAACGAAACGCGACCTTCCAACAGCCTAAGGCTAGGGCGGAATTAGAGGGCTAGGGCTATAAATTGATTCTTTAGCCGAGTTGTCTCTGAGACAACAAAGAGAAAGGTAGGTGCACAATGGGGTCCTGACTTTATATGCTGTAGGCGGGCTGGCTGTAGGTAGGCTGGCTGTAGGTAGGCTTAGAGCTCTGTTCGTTTCATCAGCTGGTCACTCTATGGCTGGTAAGACTGGTCACTCTATGGCTGGTAAGACTGGTCACTCTATGGCTGGTAAGACTGGTCACTCTATGGCTGGTAAGACTGGTCACTCTATGGCTGATAAGGCTTATAAGGCTGGTCACTCTAGACAGCGTAAGATTTATAGTGTGGGCATTGGTGGGCTGGTAAACAACCTAAGCGTTAGGCTGGTAATCATCCATTGCTTCACGCTAACTAATGCTTCTATCGCTAGCTGCTCTCACCAATAGCTATTCTCGAGAGCTCTCTAACCTACAAGCAAGCAAGCAACCTTACCGGCATACAGAGATTGATTGAACCAACCAAGCAAGCAGGAGCACCAGCCAATCATGCTTAGCTATTGTATCGTCTCCTACCACTCGTACCACCAATAGCTAGTCCCAGAAACCAGAGCTAGTGCAAGCAAACGAACCTACCTACCTGAACTGATTCCACTCAACCAACCAGCCAACCTAGCTAGCTACTACATACCCTAACAATCAACCCCGCTTATGGATAGTGGATAGATATACAATCTTGTCTTGTAAGGGCTTTCACGGCTCGTACTATCTGGCCTGATACCGGTTCAGTTAGGTATGGGCTGGTACGGTCCGGTTAGGTGAGGAGGAGAAATCACGACCAATTGCTTATCCAGTGAGGTATGGGCTTCTACCGGGCTTTACAGTGGGGGTTGTCAGGACCAGAGTCAAAACCCAGGGAGTCAGGACCAAGTATGAGTCAGGACATTGCTTGCTCTTTTCACCTTCCCATAGTGCCCAAGAGTACGTGCTAGTCCATGCCAAGTTGTCCCCGTGCCCAGTTGTCCGTACCCATAGTCCGTGACCAATAGTCCGTGTGTGCCAATTAGTACGTGCCAGTCGATCATAGCCAATCAGAGCTGCCCGAAGGTGCTGATAGTCGCTAGTCGTTGAATGAAGGTTTCGATACCCGAGTACTTGTCTTTTCCCATTGTCGATAGCCGCTAGTCATACTCCCTAGTCTTAGTACCCAGTCATACTCCCTAGTATCTTAGCCAGTCGTCATTGCCGAGCTCAATACTACCACTTATAAGCAACAGGTGAATAGTGCTTACTTTCCCTAATCTAATCATAATTGAACATATCGTTTCTATCGTTCCTACTCTTTCCCACACCTGGCCTAACCTTGATATTCAATAAGTTGCCTTCCTTGCACTAGGAAGCGCAAGCCCCTCCGGGACCTTCACTCACACGCTCACACTCAAAAACTAACGCTAGGTTCAGGAACAGCTAGGTTCGGAAACATAAAGTCAGTAAAGTATGGTGTGGCTAGTAAAGCCGAGAAGATCGGTACGAAACGCTAGGTTCGGGAACAGCTATGACTGGCTGGCTTTATGGCTTTGTTATGTGAGTGATAGAGTCTTCCTTCTAAGCTTCTTCCTTAATGTATGAGGTAGATGAGGTAGAAGCTTCTCTTCCCTACCCTCTAAGCTGAAGAATCTTCCTACTATCTAGCTTATTAGAGAAACCTTATTAGAGTAGCTTAATAAGTATGAGGATTAGGGGGGATGAATCTACCTTTCCTACCCTACTTTCTGAGATAAGCTGAATGTATGAGGATGAGGGAAACCCTTCTTATCTTCCCTTAATGAGTAGCTTAATTAGGGAGGTTTAGCTAAAGGTATGGAATGAAATGACGGAAAACTACCGCAACATATATAATATAATATGCCATTTCCCGAGTGAAAGTGGCCCCAAAACTACTTGAAAATGCCATAAAACTACTTGAAAATGCCATAAAAAAAGGTCATAAATTCCATTCAATTTACTTATTGGGTGGGGGGGCCTCGGGGATTGGGGTGGGTGGGTAAATAGTGGTCGAGCCTGCTTGCGCATCAAAATGACCCCAATTTCACGTAAAAAAGGCATATTCCGAATGAAACTAACCGCATCATATGTCATGATATACATCGAAATTGAAAAGAAACCGATCTCTCTTCATCTCAGGTCAGATTTCATCATCCGTGAGTATGACTATGACATCGAATCCGAATCGATCATGACCGTAATTACATATATAATATATGCATTTCAGAATGAAATAACCATAATTGCATAATGACATATATAATATATGCATGATCTGCTAAAGCGTAATTACCTATCTCATTCAGGCAGGGATATCGTCATGAATTCGATCATGACCGTAATTACATATATAATGAATGAATGGATTCTCCGAAAGAGAATTCTCTTTTTATCACGATGCTTTCGAGTTTCAATGGCTCCCGCATCGAAAAAGGTTCGATCACATCAAATCAAAACGAACCCGACATAAGGCCCGTTAGGGGCTCGGCCGAGGTTACGAGGTCGAGGGGGCAGAAGGGCAAGATGAATGGCCCCCGCCAAGTGTCGCGCCCACCAAATACTTCCTGGTTGGGCAACAAATGGGGCTTTCTCGTCAGATGTATCCTGTTATCGGGCTGGCGAGCCGGCTCATGCTCCTGGGACGGGAGAGCGGCTCTATAGTCCCGTCCCCCCGGTACAGCTCGTCGGGGTTACTTTAAGACAAGGGACACTTCGAAGAAATGGCAGTGGTGGGGGATATCCCCATCGGTCGGACCTATTCGTCGACCTAAGAAGAAGAACATAGCCATCCGATCTGACTCATGTCCCCTTTCTGTGAGCCTTTGGACCTTCCAAACCAAAAGCCACCCTTCCTTCCATCACTTTTTTAGGGGCTTTTTCAGTGTTTCAACCTATTGTTCGATGCTTCCTAGCTGCTTCTTTCTTCTTTCCTACCTACCGGCTTGAACAGTGAAGCCTTTTCCCCCTATAAATCAATTAGCTACCATTTTCTTTCACTAACTGGGATCGCGGGAATTAATGGTAAATGGATGGGACTAACTAGTCTTGCTAGTCTTTATAGCTGGGAACATTCGAATACCTCTCTTAGGCTTCTTCGACTCTCCCTTGCACTAGGAAGCGCAAGCCCCTCCGGGACCTTGCTTTCCTTTATTTCACCTTCCTTCAAACTTTTCTCTTTTCTGCTTCGAACCACTTTCTGACCAACCGCCGTACCGTAACCAATTAGGACCCGACTTACTTACAACCCAACAGGCACTATGATCGTGGTTTACTGGTAGTTACTGGCTGGCTTAGAGTTCTGGCCGCCTTTGGAGGTAAAGTTCCGACGCTTTCGCTAGGCCTTTTCTCTGATAGTGAAGACTTCCTTAACTGAACGTCTGTATTTCATGGCTTGAACGGAATTGAACTTCATTCTATGGATCTATCGCTATTTATCCATTGGTGACCTTTCTTGTGTGGGGTCCAGGTCCGTCCGGTGGGAACACGTCATGCCAGGGAGTATTGGTTTTAAGGGTAATTGTTGCACCACACTCTTGGGTCTGTATCGATCCGTCCAGTGGAAAACCCATTCCGGTAGATGTAGGCCATCAATCCAATAACTCACTCCTAATCGGTGCACTCACATCCTCGCAGTGTTGTCAACGTGAACCCTGCTTGTTTGTGTCCCTATATGGGCTGTCTAAACCGGTTGGCATGGGGGCTATTTATTGGAGACCCAGGTGTAGTTAATCTCTAGTGCTGTACCGTGACTGTACCATCCGTGTGCCGTGCCATCCCGTGCCGGGTCAGTTTCGAACCATCCGTAGTCCACCCCGCTCTGTCTCTGTTGGCAATGAATCAATTTCATCGATAAAGATCTCTCCATCCCCTGATCCAATCCGATCCGAGTAGAGTAGCCCATCCAAGTATAGTGGCCAAGTAGAGAGTAGCCAAGCGGAGTGTCCCAGCCCGGCGACTGGTATGATTGGCAATTCCTATAGCTTGTAGCACTGAAAGTATAAAGCAAAGACTAGAGCTTCTATCACGGAGCTTCTAGCAATGACCTTAAGGCTCCTGCTACGACTGGCTAGACCTTATGGCTAGGCCTCTTTCCTGGCTATGATCGACTTCTTTGATCGGCACAGCTATGACTGTCTATGACTACTGGCAATGACTAGAGCTTCCAGCAATCAATGAGACTGTCGAAGACCTTAAGGCTTAAATGATACTGGCACTGACTAGCTGCTATGACCAATGACCTAGTGTCAATGATACTGGCAATGACTAGAGCTATGACTGGAAAGTACTAGTAGCAATGATCGGCAGCTATTATCAGCAGCTATGATCGACTATGATCGGCTATGACTGGCTATGACTACTGGCTACAGCTCTGACTACTAGCTATAACTGGCTATGACTGTGCTTATGGGCTATGAATGGCATATAATCGTCGAATTGTGAATCATCGTATGTAACGCATCGACATTGCATCCAGTCGATGTAGGAACGTGTGTTCCGTAGCGGTAAGTTTCGTGCAGGAATATGGGGAACTCCTTTTTCTATTGGCAATGACCTGAAAGCAATGACTAGAGGCTATCGGCAATTGGCTGACCCACCCTATGGCAATGAGACTGCCTATGGCGTGGCAACCACCTCCTGTCTATGATTGTCTCTCGGCAATGAGAACTGGCTATCGTCTATCAGCAATGACTCCTGGCAATGCCATCTGTAAATGATCGGCTATTGTATGCCCCCATATGTCTATGACCATCCATCTATCGGCTATGACTTTCAAGCGACTACCGGCTATCATCAATGAGAACAGGCTATGAGTGGCTCTGACTGGTGCTTATGGGCTATGAATGGCGTATGATGCTCAACAGGTGACTCATATATAACTAGCATTAGTCACTTTCTCTTGGTGTGAGGGTGAGCCTGCCGAACTCTCGACAAAGGAGAGGTATTCTCTTCCCTTCTTCTTCCCAGCGTTAGGGGCTATTGGGCTTGGTTGGCTGTTGGGGGTGGAAGGTTGGAGGTGGAAGGCTTAAGGCTTATGGTGAGCTTAAGGTGAAAGGCTCATGGCTTTAGGCCCATGGCTGAAGGTGAAAGGCTGGATCCACTCCCATTGAAATTCCCTTCATCCCGATATCTATGTATCGATATATGCCTAACCTATCAAGAATGACGAAAAGACAAAACCTTAATTGGGGTTTGATAAATATCTAACAAGCTTACCGGGGGTGAGATGGCCTAAGCCAAACACCCTAAACCACTCTAAGTTTCTGTTTCTGGCCACACCTTCACTACTATAAACACCCCCAAGAAGCGTCTGGAGAGCTGGAGTCACTCACCCGATGTTAGCAGGTCTTGTGGTTCAGGTACTACATCCCGCCCGACTATCTAGCTAGAGAGACATATATCGATGTATAGCATGGGTGGATTTATAGCTATTCTTGCCTAGAGTACTGGAGCTTTGTCTTGGGTTGGGATGGGAGCGCAATCTTAATCAGGTGAAAACCATCTGTCCTGGTTACTTCGATACGCCCCGAGCCGCACTAATCGGGCTAAAGCCCCTACCTATGCTAAGCTTCACGCCCCTTCTTTTTCCACATATTGATCTCTGGCATACACGAAACCTTGCCCCAGCCACATTGGACCAAAAGGACAAGCCACCTAGGTCTGGACACTAGCTAACTGCCTTCTAGCCATCGTTCACCTTATCCTCGTTTGGATATAGTACCATTTTAGTATCTGTTTTAGTGCCTGCCCCTGTTTGTTGCCCCTTCTAACGGCCTATGCCTTTCCTCCTGCTGCCTTATACGCCTTAGATGCTGGTGAATCTACTCGCTATGAATCCACAACTGACGAATCTGGAACAGGATATGCTGCTAGCGGAAATGCTGGTCGAAGTGATGGCAGGAAAGCTGGAACTGGCACATCAAAGTAATCAAAGTGAATCATGTTATAAACGATGCAAGCTTTTTTCATAGATCATCTGCTGCTGGATTAACAAGGTGCGAAGCCGCTTGTCCCTCCGGGGGCAAGGTAAACTAAGCGCTCTGCTCCTCCACCACTCCACTGTTATTATTACTTAATGGGTTGGTAAGTCAAGACTCCCTCTCCTAGGTTTCAGGCAGTAGCAAGGTAAGGATGAGGTTGTTGATCCCGTCCTGATACCAGTCGAAGGTATAATCTAATAGATGCCCCAGACCTCCTTCCTAAGATTCCTGCACGCGTGATAAACGAAGCATATCCTGGCTGGACAGAATCTCCTATAATATGAAGCTCGTCCCCATCATCTCAGAGGTTGCTCTGATAGACCATAATTGCAAGCCATGGTTAAGGGGATACCACACTCTCTCTCCTAGGGTGAAGGCATTAATTAAGGGAAGGTTGGCCGATCTAATCCCGACCCAATAATCGAAGGTCTAAGCAGTACCTACCTCCTAAGCGCTTCATTAATCCAAGTGGTCTAGGGATAAGCAGGTCTAGTTCTATCTTCAGGTGGTTAACTAGAAGGTGGAGGCATGAAAAGAAAGGCAGGTGGTTCTAATCATTCCTAGCAATGCAGTGGGTTCTAATTGATGAATCATATTGGGGCTCCTTGGCGAGAACAAAAGGTCATATACTCATAAGGTAAGAGTGTACCCTACCCAGAAGAAGTCATCAGGGGTCATAGGGGTAAAGGGTGAATATCCTAGTGCTGACCCTCGTCTTCCTGGCTTAAGCGATAGGTGAGAAGTAAGGTTGGGTAAGAGTCTATTGGTGGGTAGGTAGCAGGGACAAATGAAAGGCGGGTAGGTCTGTCTATTCCTGGCGATGGAGTGGGTTCTAATTGATGAATCGTATCGTCAAGGCTCGGCTGGAACCAATAGGTAATAGGTGGTACCCATAATCATTTATCAAGTGTAATGGTAAGGCTGGTGAATGCGGTATGTCCACCCGTCAAACAAGGCTCTCTCTTCTCTAATTGACAATTCTCCTCCATTCATGTTTCTGAAGTTCTGGCTTTAGTTCCTCAATCTGGCAGTTCCGACGATCCCACCACACCACCGTTCATTGGTTCATCCCGTCCTGATAAGAGAAGGGTTTTTAATAGCAGTACCTCATATCCTCCTAAGGGAATAAGTCAGTTCGTGGTATAGGGCCGGTTCTATTTCTATCGTCGGAACATATATCTAAGGTCCGGAGGGCTTGCGCTTCTGAGGGCAAGGGATTGATTTCCTTAAACGAATCAACTAAGGGAAAGGCGAAAGGTAAGGTGCGAAGCCGCTTGTCCCTCCGGGGGCAAGGATAACCCACCCTTCTAGCTTTTTGAGGGGAAAAAGAAATAAGGAAGGTCCGGAGGGTCTTGCGCTTCCGAGTGCAAGGGAATACCCGAACCTAATCTCTTTTTACCAGTACGCAACCCACCCCAGTTTCATACTATATATAGTAGGGTGGTGGCTCACGCTCATCTTTATTACTTAATGGGGAGTTAGTTCCAAAAGAACATGGGATGACTGGTGAGTTATGATTCATATTCTATGATTGACTCATATATAATAGAGTGAGTGGCTTGCTTGCATAACTAAGATATCTTTAGTGAGTGCCTTCCGAATGAACAACTTGATCTAGATTATACATAGTGCCCCCAACTTGCTTGCTTGCTTTATCTATACCCTTTATCGATCTCTACGGGGCCGCCCTTTACTTTCATCGAAGTAGTTGTTCCCGGCTCATTGATCGATCCCGATAGGATAGGGGGAAAGTCGGTTAGGAAGACCTTACCCTCACTTCCCAATGCAGAGATGGTATCTCCCACTATCCATGCATGCACCTGCTAACGAACCAACTCTTCTCTTCGCAGCAACGCAACAACTCCTTCCTCTCACGGCCCTCGCTCGATGATACACGAATATGGGTGGGTGCAGTCCTAGCCCTGGAGAATACAAGGTTATCCCTTCCTTCGTGAATGAAAGACATAACTCCACTATACTCCCTCAAGATAAGGATCAGGACCAGGAACAGGTCTCTTCTACTGGATGGTTCTATTCTACTGGCCTAATAAGTTTGAGTTAGGCGCTGGCCTAATGAGTGGTGAGGCTTAGATGAACCCTATAGCTCGTTTCCATTCAATCAGTCTCAGTCCCAGGCCTAAGAGCGTGGGTGAGGAGCCTAGGTAGGAGCCATCCTGAACCCCCGGTTAGCATCACCGGTAGAATCCTCCGGCTATAGGGACCATCCAATAGGGACGAACCCCGGTGAAGGAGCATGCTTTCATTCGGAAGGAAGGTCGGAAGGAAGGTATACAATTATAGATGATAAGACTTTCTTTATATGTAACTCAAGCTGGGAGGAATGCTTGCTCTATCCAACGACGAAGGTGGGTGCCTCAACGACGAAGGTGGGTTCTGGCTGGCCTAACATGAAGGTGAGGGCTGGCAACTCCCATCCGGATGTCTTTTCAACGAGACTACCCGGGGGAGCCGTCCTACCTATAGTTCAACAAAGAAAGTGATTGCCGGATAGCCGAAGCATTGTTGGCCCGGAGAAGCATTGTTGGCCCTCCCGGATCCTCCCTCGTTCATTTCCATCCAGGGGACAGTCAGAAACTAATAGCTAGTCGATACCCATCTCGTACCACTAGTTCAACCGGTGGTGCGGGGTGGGAGTCTATCGAAAGGAGTTCAACCGGTTAGCTAACATTAGCTCGGTAGTCCAGTAACGAGTTGACAACTCCTCCAACCAGCATGAAGTGAAGTAACGAGTTCTAATGGAAGGGTTAGGATGTTCTACCAGTTCTCCGGAAGGAAGGCAGTTCGGAAGCTAGACTACCTATTCGAAGGCTCGGGCTCGGCTGAGTCCCTACAGTGGGTTTCAATCGTCGAACCCGGATAGCCAGCGGAACATGCGAAACGCGATAGAACGAAGAGCATCAGTCATCTCCGCCGGTTAGACTAGAGACTGTCCATCGGGGGTGAGGGTTAGGGGGCTTCTGCTGTCCGACCGTGGGTGAGGGCAAGACTTGTAGTTATCCAGGGGGCTACTCCATCCTGGGGGTGTAAACTATAGCCATCCTTCACCCTCGGTTGGCCTAACTAACTGGATACCTCTCCTCTCACCTTCTTTGTTTCCTGTCCTGCTTCTCTTCTAAGAACTGGATGGAAGGAAGTCAACAACTAGCTATTATTTCACCCATCTCCTACCCTCAGATGCTAACCCATCTCACTAGCCATCCAACTCAACTCTATGTTGCTAAGGTCGGTCGCATGGGAATCAAACTCTATGTTGCTTTCTTGCCTCCCATCCTAATACGGGAAGAAACACTGCTCTGCTCGGTGGGGAGTGATTAGATGGCACTGGCCGTAGAGAAGTGAGATGGCGGATATCCTGGGAACTTCAGCTGAGATCGTTGAACTGAACTGCCGGATTCATTCTATTCCAGAAACTTTAGGCAGAGATCCTGGGTGGGAACTGCCGAATTGAGGAACGTAAGCCAGAACTTATTATACACGGTTGAATAAATGGAATGATAGTCAATTAGAGAGAGAGCCTTGTTGGATGGACGGGCGTTCAACAACCACAACACTTGCTTTATATTAGTAGGGTGAGTAAGCACTTCGAACTTTTGTATTGACCTTTTTTTATAGACCTACCTACTTCATATAAAAAGGAAAGCGCGAAGATTCAACCGACCATCCATCCGTTATAAGAGAAGATCTCAGCAGTATGTACCTACTTCCTAAGCGATTCATTAAGATTCATTAAGGTGGTCTAGGTCTAAAGGTCTAGGTATTCCGGTTGGTAAATAGAAAGAAAGTGAGTAGCGGAATTGATGTGAAAGGCAAATAGGTCTATTCCTAGGCAGTGGATTCAAGTTTATGAATCATATAGTAAAGTAGTAAAGGCTCAGCGATAACAATAGTTCATACGCGGTATCTAGCATCTAAATGAAGTAAGTGTAATTCCAGTGAATGCTGTACGGTAACTAAGGGTTCAAATCCTGTCCAAACCCTTCTAATCTTTCCCATCAGAAGACTGCCAATGTATCCATTCCCTTCCTCCTAACTCATTGGTTAACTCGCATCCACCTTTCTTTTATTCGGTTTTGGACACTAATGCTTTCTTTTCTTCGTTCGAAGGTCTGTTAAGCGGGGTCCCGTCCCTCTCTCTTGGCCTGCCTATTCTTCTTTCGTTAAGAGTTCTGCGCTTTCCCTATTGGGTGGCATAGTATAGTAAGGGTAAACTGATTCGAGGCCCCGTCGTCTAGGACAGAGAGGCTGTACGTATAGAGAAGGAAAGTCTATTTATCCCAGAGTCTAGCTAACTCTAACCCAAGATCAATCTTGAAGAGTCTTATTCAGTAGCAGATTCGGATAGTGATCAGTACCCCTCTCGTTCTTCCCATAGAAATTCTATGAAATAAAGGTTGACTGAGCTTTAAAAGAAGATGCTCCTTGAGTCATGCTACTGGACTTTAGGCATCTCTTATTTAGAATAACATTCACCTCCGAAGCTGAAGATGGATATCGGACTCTGGGATTAGTGTAGCGGCTAGTCTCCTTCTTATCAGATGACCTAAGTGACGGCGGAGGACTCGCTACCCTTCGAACTAATAGGCCTCTAGCTCAGAGGTCGCTAACTAAAACCCGTGAACCTCTTTCCGAACCAACAACTGGATATACTTCACTCAATAGTCACTCTAGGTATCCAACTCTAGAAGGGATACGTACGGCAACGCTCCCAGGTCAGAGTCCTCAACTTACTGGCATTTTAGCCTTAGATCCCAAGACTTCACTCACGTAGAATAAGTTCAACAGATATTCTCAATCGAACTCGTCTATCACTCCCATTTAGAGTAGAACCTTCGGTGTCCCTTCCTTTCTCCCCGTGAACCACAAGCCAAAGAGAGCATAGGTCTCTCCTTCCTGTCTTGCCCGGCCAACTTACCTGAGATCCTTTTATTCAACTTATCGAGTCCTTTCTTGACTGGTGGTGAACCCTCCTCTCTTCTTTCTTGGTCCGCACGTACCAGCTAACTCGCTTTCCTCATTAAAGAGTTCTATTTTAGTTTCACAAAAGAATGAGAAACTAATTTACTACTACTAGGGCTAATGTTGAGTCCTCCCTCCTCCTCGCTTTGTTCACTTCATTCGCTTCGTTCACTAAGCTCGGGCCCACAAAAGGCAAGGCTCTCTTTAGCTAGTTTTCACTCCGTTCACTCCGGAAGCCACCCATAAGAAGCCCTTTCCTTAAGACCAGCTACATGCCCCCATTTAAGAAACAGCTCCTAAAGAATAGCTCGTTTAAGAGAAGTCAAGTCGCAGTATTAGACTAACGGAAAAGACAAAAGCCCCTTTATTAGTAAGGTTGCACGCTTGACAGCGCCTACCCCACTGGCTTCCTTACTACTAAAAGTGAACAGGACCCGCTAGTGCCTATTGCCTTAATGCCTATAAACTGGGACCCTTAAAATCACTGTTTACCAACTTAAGACCAATAAGCATAAGAAGGCAAGTCAACCCTACCACCGATACTAGACTAAAGGGTCGATTCACTGCTTTCCCTTTACCACATTAGCTCTCCATACCCAAGCCGGAGAGCACGCCATCTCTTTTAAGACGACTGCCCTCAGGTACTTGAGCGAACAAGGTAAACTCCGCAACTCACAGTAGATTGAATGAGTGGTTCGCTGTACCACTGATACTGCCTTAACAACTACTTGTGTGGAACTTTCCGGCTCATCACCTCCGCGTTCTCGAACTATAGCAGCCTTTTCCACCGTAGTGAGATATCCCCTAGTAGTTTCATACCTCGGCACGAGATATTCATCCAATCGGACCTACCAGGGAAAGGGACCCGGCTGTGTGTCTTAACACCAAATACATCTGCGATTCAGCAGGGGTTCTTCCTTACCAAAAGTAAGGATGACAAGAGTGCCCGCCTAAGCGTCAAACCAATATCCGATTAACGCACTTTGACGCCTGTGGAATACGCCTCTCAAAACGAGAGGAAACTAATCCATCAGATCTACATTCTATAGACCACCAAACGTACGCAAAGAGCAATTTTTACCCTTTCAAACCTGCTATTCCTCTAGATTGAGCTAATCATGCAGGTTATTGAGAACACCCTAGCCAAGAACCCTTCGTAGAACTCTTGAATGACTCAGAGACCAGAAAAGAGGAAACTTGATCGAGTAAACATGATCCGGTTAGGTACTTCTCTGGTTGCTTTATTCCTTGCAGAACAGGAAATGTGAGGATCGCTTACCTGACGCTTTCTTCCGGTATAGAGAAAGACAAGGGACACACGAAAGAAGAGAACTATTCGCTACCAAAAGTATTCCCCGTCTTCTGAATCAAGAGAGGCTCACATAACATTATGAAATGATCCTACGTCAATTATGCCAACCCGAAACCATACTCAGAAAGAGATTCATCCTACAGCACAAAAGTGCCAACGCCCGCCAGACACAGACTCCAGGAATGATTCAAGAGTTCGAACTTGTTTCATATTGAATTGGGTGAATTCTGCCTTTTTCCTCTCAGCTTCCTCGAGCTCTATGCCCTCTCTAGATAAGCTCGAGCTGTCTGTAATGATTCCACAGAGGACTTTGTACGCGCGATGCTTGTCCTTAATTTAGCCGCCGCTTCCGAGCTCTCGTTGTGGATTAAGAGCTTGAACAAAGAGGAGACACAAGAATTTGAACGTTATAGGCGTGGGTTTGTCCTCGAACTACGCCACATTCACCTTCACTGGAAGCTTCTCCCCTACCTCGCTTGGCTGACCAAGGATTGGCACCTTATAGTCTAAACCAAGTCCTGACACTAAGTCATAAGCCTTCTATAGCAGACCAAACCGAACAAGATCCGGAGACTGTCGATTGGCCTGCCATTGAGCGGTCACGACCGGAGCGTCAAAGAAAGAATTGAGCACTACTTCAGGGCTTAATAAGCGGCCATAATAGAAGTGACAGAGCTTGAGCCGCTGCTTAACCCATGATCGAAGAGATGAGTACTCCAACAAATCTTTTACATTTCGATGGAGGAATAACTCATCCGGAGGAAGCTTCAATTCTTTAGTCTTCAACTCCTTCCGAAGATAGTCAACAAGAAATCCTCAGAGATATGGGTTAAGGGGTCTTCCCCTACCGGGCCAAAGCTCAAAACCAGCCTGACCGATAAGGGTCTTAGTCCTCACAGCTAGAACACGCTCATAATGAGCGCTTCTTTTCTGATCTAGCTGTGCAAGTTGACGATAACCCGCACCACCAATTCGAGCGAGAGTGGAGAATCGACGCACTTTATACTTAGTGTCTATCCCCATCTAACCTATCTTTATCTTATTATTTCTTTATCTTCAACAAGTAGGACGAATGATAGTAAGATAGATGAAACTTCCAACTTCATGCTCTAATTTGTCTACTTAATAAGTTATAGAGGAGTTATAAAGGCTAAGGATTCGACTTTTTATATCCTATAGTTAGGGCAGGATCAAGATAGGTTGTTGCTGTGATACCAGTGATTCCTTGCCTTCTCTTCGTTCAGACGCTATAAAGATGTTTGTGCGTCTGTGAGTTCCTAGGCCAAGCATTGATGAAATCTTCGCGGGGGCTAATTGAATCTGGGTTTAGGGTCCGGTCCCTGGTTCGATCGTGTATTTATTCTGACTTAACTAGATAACTTATCTTAAGGTGCGAAGCCGCTTGTCCCTCCGGGGGCAAGGAGCTAATTATATTTGCTAAGTATACTTCCTAGCTGCTACACTCTAAATAGACTTCCTAGTTATGAAAGAGTATCTAAGATAAGGATAGTTCCTAGTCTTTCTCTCTCAAAAAGGTAGTTCCTAGTTGCTACTAATACTGACTGTGCTTGATCTCTTGTTACAAGTTATGAAATCTCATAAGGCTAGCAACCGCATCGTATACAAAGCAAGTTACCAGCCACACGAAGAAAGAATGAAGCCACTCGATCCGAACTTTGATCCACTCCTTTGATCCAATCCATAAAGAGAAGTATAGATGCCGGGGACACGTATACCCCCGGAGTTCCCGTCTGATCCCTTCACCCATTCATGATGACCTTTGACGAGACGAAATGCGCAATGAACTTATTATAGAATGGCCTTGTGGAACTTAATAGGTAATTTCCATAGTGATTTGGATGGTTCATAACGTATCTAATGCATAGTGAATTGGGAGAGTTAGTTCATAAAACATGTATTTAATAGCTCATAATGTATCTCTTATTTTGGTTTGTCCTAGAGGATGCTTGAGCCTACCTAGATTGAGAAGCAAGTGACTATCATTTAGACTTTACAACGCGGGCAATCAATCAATGAAAAGTGGCATGGCATCAAGCCTGTCCCTATCTGTTGATTCAGGACCAGAAGCATAGTAAGCATCCGAGTCAGTAGCCAGGGTGGGAGAGACAGCATCCCAGCCATTGAATTATATGCAATTGGGTGGAGACACATATTATGGGTTTTGAATGGTATGCATGGATAGACCGCCGCACAAACCACTACAATCTCATATATATAAGCAAGCTCTCACTCTTCAAACACGGTGTGAAAGCGGTACATCTTCCAGATCTCGCACACAGGCGGCTAGTACATCCATCACTTTCCCTATAGCAAAGTAGGAGCAATCCCCAGCCGTAAGGCCGCTCTATTGCTAAATAGAGGTTCTATCTATCTTGAATGAAGGTGCTACTTCTGGTTACCTACATACAGATCTTTCTTTATTGAACCATCCAACCTAGCTCAACTTACAAGCTCTACTGCTTATTTATCCATAGAATCTCATTTCATTCATAATAGAATCTAATAATAATATAGAATATATATATAATAATAATAGAATCTAATTTCATAATATATTAATAAGCATTCATACAGGTGAGTGAGAAGCCGCTGGGCATTTGCGTGCGTTTTCTCAAAAGTTTCCCCCCCCTTATCAGGTGTCTTGATCCATAAAGGGATTTATAACTCACCTTACATAGGGCCCCTCACCAAATAAGTCACTTAGGTGTGAAACCGCTCTCCCGACATAGGAGGGGGAGGTAATCTTTGAGCATTTTGTATTAGGGAACTTTCAAAGAAGTAAGGGTCGCGTTGGGAGTAATCGCGTAGATAATCTCTAGTTTTCAAAAGCCCTAATTATAAAATAAGGTTCTGGGAATACCAGACCCAGATAGTGACACACGAACGAACCATAATATAATACATCTCCCCATATGGAGTTTAAGGGGGGACGCCAGTAGCAGTGTTTTAACAATAGCAGCAGGCAGGGTGGGTGCGCTTCGCCTCCTGCCAGTGATAGGGGCACCGGTTCTATCACTTAATAATAAATGAGTGAGTATCATAGCGTCTAATGAATAAGCATGGCATCTGACCCGCATCAATCAGCTGGGGGGGAAAACAAGCCCCGTTCGGACAGATCCGGCAAACCTACCTATTTGATCACCTTCCAGGGACAACTCGCTAGAACTACTTGTCTAGGCTAGGTGACTCTCATTATACAATGCCACGAATTCATGTTTTCCATTTCTTTCGTTAGTAGAGAAGGCAAGGTGAAACCTCACCGTCACATCACATAGATAAGGTTATTTAGTCACAAATGCTGACGCGTCAGGGTCACCCACCCAGCAGCAGGGGGTAACCCTTTTCTGTTAGGTGTGTCAAACAGGTTTCCAGATAACAATAGGCGGGCTTCCCACCCAACGTATATAGGGAGGGTAGGGATCATCGGTCGAGTGCCTCACGAAGGAAGGCCATTGCCCATCCACCCTAAGGTCAAAGGTCAGGTCAGTCGAATGCCTGCCTAGTATGCTCATAGCCATCCAATCAACCAATAGATAGCTGAGTCCTACTTGGGAAGGAAGGGGATTAAAGACAGTCAGGGAAGTACAGGTCGAACCTACAACTGACAAGAATATAAGCATGCTGGTTCAACCAACCGCATCAATAAAGATTGTGGTTTTGGCTGGACAGATAATCCTTCATTAGTACAGTTAGGAAGCCGGCGGAAGCCCCACCCCACAAAGAGGTAGGTAGGTTTATGACATTCAACCAGTTCAGCCGTAGGTCATTAGATAAGGTAGAAGGATAATAAGGTTGTTTCATGCTATCAATGCCATGCCGGTTCTATAGTTGTCCCTCTCTCTGAAGCGCCTCATTAATACAAGTGGTCTAGGGCTGGCTAAAGGGGATTCTCTATCCTAATAGTGTCGTACCCTACAGATATTCCTGACTTAATAAGAGGTTGGGCATGACTCCCTCTCCTAGGGTGAAGGCAGTAATCAAGTCTGGGTCAAGTTGATCCGGTCCTGAGAATAGAAGGGTTGTCTAATAGCAGTACCTCCTAAACATTAATGCAGTAAGTTATATAGGGCTAACTAATAGGTCTAGTTCTTGCAGGTGGGTAGCAGGGCATAAAATGAAGGGGAAGTAGGGGTATTCCTAGCCGGTGGGTTCTCGTATCAGCAAGGCTCGGCCATATAACTAGTTCATACGTGGTACCCAGCAGCATCTTAAAGCAAGTGTGATAAAAGCATTTACTGGCAATGATTTACTGGCAATGTCTGAAGCCCTTCTAACAAGGCTCTTATTATCTATGTTAAGCCCCCATCCATCCCATCCATCTATCGTGGGTCCCTTTAAATGGTAGCAGATCCTTGCCCCCGGAGGGACAAGCGGCTTCGCACCTTAAAGTAAAAGCTATTTGGGCTCTTACTTACTAGTAATGCGGTTGTTACTAATTTCTGAATCCATATCCTGGGCAACCAACACCAACGCTCGGCCGGACCGGAATAGTCATAGTGATACCAAATAAAATTATCTTCAAGTTCAAGCAAGTGTGATTCCAGTGAATGCTGTCTGGAAGACGGTGGCTCCATGGGAAGTAAGTGCAAGGCTTGGGGCATGTCCTGTCCGTCCATCCAAAGGTAAGTCGTAAGGTCAGGAGCGAAACGGTTGGTTTGGTAAGAAATCGTAGAGGTCAGATAGGGCTCTTCCTAGCAAGTGGGTTCTAATTGATGAATCATATCTGAATCATATCCATTAGCAGTGTCTGAAGACTGCGTACCTCCCTTCGCTTCATTCAGTAAGAGAGGTCCAGATCTTCCAGTGAATAGGTTTTATGGTAAGGCTTAATCAAGATAAGAGTGAGTTAGTCTTAACCCATTCTGATACCAGTATCTAGTCGAAGGGTTTATAGCGATACCGTAGCTGGTATAGGGGAAGTATATAGTTAGGAAACACTGAAGTAAAGGTAAGGGTAGGTCAAAGAATATCCTAGTGCCGTCGTACCTACTGAGTATTCCTGGCTGCACTAGGTGGGGCATTAGGTTGGGTAAGTGAGTGAGTCTAAGGTAGGTAAAATGAAAGGTGGGTAGTTAGAGTAGGTAAAAAAGTGCAAGCTAATTACTGACTGAATTGTATCGGCAAGGCTCGGCCGGGACAACAGTAATAGCGGTCTCAGCAGCATCTACAAGTGTAATTCCAGAGCTTTATTGGAAGCAGGCACGAAGTGTTTAGGGCATGTCCGTAAGTTGTGAGGTTGTGAAGGTGGGGTGCCCGGTTTGGTAAGAGTATAGGTAAAGGGAGGCGACTTCATAAAGGTAAATAGTTATGCTGTTCTAAGTGCCCAAGCAAGCCTGTGAATATCTAAGTTCAGTTCTGTGAACCGTACCGTAATTCATTCACTAAGAGAGTCTAATCGAAGGTAACTTCTCTCGAAGCTAATAAGAAGACTGCCTAATAGACAAGACTGCCTAAGAGGGATGTTCTAGTGAGGGTTCTCTGAGTAGGGTAGTAAGTTCAAGGGCACTGATGGCATCTATATGGATAATTCGTGGAGTTCCTATGCAATGCTCGGCGAGTGGATCTCGCCACAGACTGTGTAGGTTCTGTGAACCGTACCGTATGAGTCCGGGTGTTAGCGAAGATTCTAACGTATATATATTACAAAGAGTCTAATAAGAGGGTGATAGGGCAACATTGAAGTCTAAGCAGCTGGTACAAGGGAAAGGGGCTATGGCACTACTAATCATCCTAAGCACTGGGTCTCTATATTCTATCAGATTATGACGTATATAGACTACAAAGACTGGGACTGGGCCTATAAGAAGCTCCATGATAGGGCTACATTCAGTCTAAGGTAGATGGGGTAGGGGGTGTTGACAAGGGAAAGGGCTATGTCGCTACTAAGAAGACTAAGCATTTGGTCTCTCAAAGTTAAGGGCTATGTCTTGGATAATGAGAATGTAACATGTGGTAAGCCCTCGTACCAAAGGAATAACTGGGGTAAGGGAACACTCATATCTCCCCATACCATCCAACAATCCATCCAATCCAATCAGGGTTACGGTAGAATAAGAGTAAGGTAAAAGCTTCTCTATCTGATCGAAGGCATATGGCAGACAGTGAGTGACGGTAAGGTCTGAACTAATCCCATCCTATCTGGTGTGTTTTAATAATTCCCGACTCTCCCTAGGTGGACTAATTAAGCAAGTCAAGTGCAAGCGGTATAAAAAACAAAGAGGTGTCCAATAAAGTGGTTTCATGCCAGCCATTCCATCCCAAGCCATCCAATCTATCCAGCCAGCCATGTATTCTAATAAGTTCCGCCTGTTTATAATAAAAGTATATCCGGGCCAGTTCCACGATCTGTTTCTGCTGAAGGACCCTATCCTCTTAACTACTATACAATCAATCTATCCAGCTATGTCTCTCTCATAAGTGAAGTTCCAGTTCCTGGCCGTTTATAATCCAAACTATCTGGGTCAGTTCCACGATATCCCTAAGCTGAAGGTAATAACCCACACCCTATGGGCTGCTACTCAACTATCCCCGTCCCTCCACCCATTATCAATCCTACCCATCCTATCCATCCATGCAGCCACGTCTCTTTCATAAGTTCCCGGCTGTGGATTCTAAACCTATCCGGGGTTGGATGCAGCGATAAGCTCTCTCGGCTAATTGACCCGATCCATCCCATCCGGTGCTGCTTGTAAGATAAAGTAATGGGTGGGCATCTTTCTATTGAAAGGAATGTAACTGAATCCACCCATCGCTCATCTGATCCAATCTATTCTCCCCAAGCACAGGAAACAGTCATTCATTTCTACAGGCATTTCAGGGAAGGAAGGCTTTAATGTGTTCATTTAAGGGACTTGAAGGTTTGAAGTGGAACTTGCTTGAAGGTGTGGGGACTTACTTTAAGTTGTTAATTGGGACTTGAACTGAAGAGTTTGAGGCACGTTCAGGACCAACTTTTCATCAGTAATTCCTACTATAGCGGTATACTTCAGTAATGATATTCTGGGTGGGAGAACTCGGACTACGGGATCATTCGGGAAAGCCCTCCGGGAGGGAGGTTTCCCCTTATTCTCCCTCACCATATGAATAGTGAGTCCCTACCGGGCCTCGTCCTGCCCGCAACTAAACTCAAGGGCCCTTACTTCTTAGGGGCGGAGCCACTCACTATTCCGATGGTGAGGACCGGAGGGGCTCGACTGTCAAGGCCGCCATCGGTCACTCGACCATCGCCATCGTTCTTTTTATTTCTTTATTTCTGAAAGAGATGGAAGGAAGGCGAAGCCGTACATCCATTGTGGGCTAGGGCTAGGGTGGGCAAGGAAGGCAAAGTCTTACATCAATCACACTTAACCATGAATGGACTACGGTTGCATACGGGACAAATATGCTTATTTCCTTTTTACCCTTCTGCTACCTCGTCCTCAGAGAGCTTACTATTTCTATTTTTTGATTGGACGGAAAGACGGATACCATGGTGGGAAGGAAGGCGAAGCCGTACCTCCATTCATCTATTTACCCGCCTCATGACCGCTGTGAACCACCCGCTGTGAATAACCCCCGCCTCATAACCAATGTCAATCACCCACCTCATGACTTGTTTACCATTCCAACGTCCAGCCAACATCCAGCGTGGGAAAGCCAGTAATTCATTCGTGGTTCCAGCATACATATTGAAACCACGTGCACGCCAGTTTATATATTGCGGTAAGTACTGGGCAGATCCGCCATAAGCAGTTCCAGATCCAGATTATGATGTTGATCCAGTAGATTAAGCGAGTGATGCAGACGTTGATGCTGTTAATTCTGTTGAGTCAGTCCGGGGCTAAGCATTGGGACAACTAGTAAGCTAGTAGAGTCGCTTACCCACCATCTTGTCCAGCGTACTTTCCACCTAGAGAGCTAGAAGTGAGAGAGGCACCAAGAGCAGTGGTAGATCCAGCAGCATCCATTGCTAGAGAGTAAGATTCTGATGTTCTTGATCGTGATAGGGATTATTACTTTATAGAGTTATACCCTCGTAAGCGAGATTATGATTCATATACTCGTGGTCCAGATTCTCACCTTTATGAGCGAGATCCAGACCCATAGCCAGTCGCAAAGCATGGTAAGCAGCTAGCTAGACTAAGTTCAGTACCAGATACACCAGCAGCATCTAAGGCCAGATCCGAACGCACGAAAGGAGCAAGGGTGACCAGAGTAAGCAAGGCCAGGTTAAGGTTCTTTCTTGATCGTTGCAATGTAATACCTCTAAATATAAGGGTTATAGCCCGTTCCAAATCAAATCGATTATTCCATCATTAGAAATGAAGCACTAATGGCGGGAGAGGAAGCAGATCCGTAGCGAGAACCACCAGCAGGAGATCCAATTTTCGATTTTAGTAGCCTCCAGGGTGGACATTCTTCTATCCTTCTTGACTCAGGTTCCCTAATAAGGTTATGATGAGGCATGCTCCCGGGCATAGGTAAAAACAAGGTCATTGATCCAAGGTTCATATAAATAATAAGGTGGTGGTGGTTTTTCACTGGTGGCAGAGGAAAAGAGGTGGTTGTTCACGGGACTGGACTGGACTGCAACCACTGGACAGCACTGCAGAGGTTGTTGTTGACTTTGATGGGCTTACCCACCTAGGCGGATGTGGGATCGCTGGCAAGGAAGGGAATCTCTGCCAACACTGCTGGGCTCACCCCACCAATAATAGGCTGGGATCGCTTGCAAGGGATGTAAGGATATAGAAAGACAGCACTTTATCCCGCATTCCCGCTCTGTTAGCTTATTGTTGTTTACCACGAGCCGGTCACTACTTCAGACTACGCTTAACCCCCGACTCTTAGCTAAATGGGGGTTAGCTCGGCTTCGTGTGACCTTTTCTTGCTTTGACCCTCTCTAACCTTTTACTTCTTGCAACCCAGATAAGCCATACGACTCAGATATAAACCCATACGTCGTCTAATACTGCTCTACCTATTATCACACCTGATTCTTTGCTCTACCCTTCTCACGTTACTAAAGACCCGCCCAAACCCGCCATTCTAGTCGTTCTATTTCGCCCAGGATGGAGGGATCGAGGGAAGAAGGAGATAGATTAATGGAGCGAGATTGATTGAGAGAGACACTGTTTGAGGTGTAACCGGGAGTGAGTCGTTTGTGGGGGCGACCATAGCAATCACAGCACTGGGAAGAGATTGCCTTTGATGGAGGGATATTGAATGGAGGCTGATTGATCGAGAGAGACACTGTTTGAGGTGTGCCCTTACCAACCCTTTCTCACCCGGGCCCCCTTTACCCATTATGGTTCGTTGGAGCCCAGTAAGCACACATACCCCAGCATGGATGGAAGGAATAACGATACCCCGCTTTCTATACTGCCACCATTACTCCGCTTTATAGCCTTTCCATCTAACGCCCTCTACTCCTAAGGTAATCAGTCAGTTCATCATATAGGTATAACAGTTATAGCTAATAACGTCAATAGCTTGACGAAATAGGGTTGAATCCTTCACTAACTTGCGCCTAGTCAAGATGATCAAACAGGAAGTAAAGGTTCTTTTAGTGCCGAAAGCTAAGAAGATAAAATAGGCGTGAAAGTTATTGAAATGCCACCAAGCCCCTCCGGGACCTTCCTTAAAGGCGAGGAAACAGAAATAAACAGAGTCGTGCTTGAGGAAAGACTAGGCGTAACGGGCAGTTACTTTCGGAACTAGGGCAGTGAATAGAGGAAAGAATCTTTCACCATGAAACACAAGTAGACCCGTAGTAACTACCGGAGAAATAAAGGAGTCGTTACAAAGGATACCTCATAAATCAGGGAGTCATTATCCATTAACCTAAGAAAGAAAAGAGTCGTTATCTCCCCTCCATCACTGCTATAGAACTGTACCATCCACACAGCATGAATCCGGGTCTTCCCACACCAAGCAAAATAAACACACAAAGCCGGGTCTTACACCCACACCCAGAAAATCCGGGTCTTCCCTCTACACCCACCCTCTTTACACCCTCTACACAATGGATAGATTCTTTATGAGGTCCCCTGCCCAAGGAAAGACTCCCCCAACCAATAGATATAAGGCACCACAATAGATATTTTTATTAAGACACCCTTAGTCAACCCTTCGGCAAATCTAAGGAATTGATAAGATCCACAATCCAATCTCTAGGAAGGCCAGTCTCTCTATCTCTGTCCAGGATGATCCCCATCCCAATTGCAGGAATAAGGGTCTCCTCTCTAGGAAGGTCAGTCTCTCTAGCCAGTCTCCCTATAGCCAGTCTCTTTCCAATGAGTACTTCTCTCTGATTCCAATCTCAAAGACTTGCCCCTACAGGAGTTA
>Ga0181464_1000141_pt1 | contig 23560 bp, 24 predicted proteins | sample InSIn2gowninarea_FD_119074 | JGI IMG/M metagenome (GOLD analysis project Ga0181464, IMG submission 119074) | Clean room microbial communities from NASA Spacecraft Assembly Facility at Jet Propulsion Laboratory, Pasadena, California, USA -... ...
TCCAATGAATAAATTAGTAAAGCATGAGCAGTATATTAAAGTTTAAAAGACATTACGCTGTTTTAGCGCTGATCATTTTCTTTATTGAAATCCTCATTGCTTTATTTGCTCACGACAGAATAATCCGACCTTACGTAGGTGACTTTTTAGTGGTAATCCTTATCTATTGCTTCTTAAGGTCTTTTATAGATACCTCCGTTTTAAGTTTAGCTCTTTCAGCACTGATAATTTCGTTTATGGTTGAAACCTTCCAATATTTTAATATTTTGAGCAGACTTGGTCTTCAAGACTCACAATTTGAAAAGACGGTAATTGGAAGCTCATTTGAATGGACTGACCTCGTTGCATATACCTTAGGAATTGCGCTTGTACTTTGTTTAGAAAAGCTGCTTGCTAACAAGATTCACAAAAGATCTATAGTGAGAGCCTCTCGAGCACAATAATGCATACGCACAACATTGCATCGCAATGGCAGCGCCACCTGACATTGAACAATAAGGTTTGCAGGCATTTACCTCGTTAGTGGCGGCAGTATAACCTCAATCAACACGATTGACTTTGGCTTGTCAACATTGTATGTATATTTGCCTGCCGGTATTAGTTTATTTACAGACTGAATTAATAGGCTGTGTTAAACGCCGGCACACTGAGACAACAATGAACGAAGAGATTAAAACATATAACGACAAACAGACTGCGGATGACAAAGCAATTTGCAACTTGCTTGCTCAGACTATTGATAATGAGTTGACAGAAGCAGCATCCAAAATTTGGCATGCCCACCCTGTTTGGTTTTTAGACGGCAACCCGATTGTTGGCTACAGCAAGCAGAAAGCTGGTTGGCGCCTGATGTTTTGGAGTGGCGCCGACTTTGAAGAAGACAAGCTAAAGGTCAGAGGTGATAAATTTAAAGACGCTTCTATTTTCTTCACAACGGCTGAACAAATAAATATAAAAGACATTAAATGTTGGCTGAAAAAATCAAGAGACATCCAGTGGGATTACAAAAACATAGTAAAAAGAAAAGGACAATTAGAAAGGTTGAAATAAATTTAGAGTTTACCTTAAAATATAAGGTATGAACACCACGAACAATCACGATGCGCGTATTGCAAAAATGACATTGGCATCGGTATATCCACATTATCTCTCAAAAGTGGAGAAAAAAGGCAGAACAAAAGAAGAACTGCATCAAACAATTGAATGGCTAACTGGTTATGATGAAAAAAAGCTGCAAGAACTCATTGAAGAAAAAGTAACTTTTGAAAAATTCTTTAAGAATGCCTCACTAAACCCTAATGTTCACCTCATCACTGGTGTAATATGTGGCTATCGGGTGGAAGAAATCGAAAATCCGTTAACGCAACAGGTAAGGTATTTAGACAAGTTAGTAGATGAATTGGCTAAAGGACGTAAAATGGAGAAGATTTTGCGAGTTGCATAGAGCAGCATGTTACGAACGATTTGATCACTTTTCCATATGACAAATGGGTGAACGACACGGCAAAAATAAATACAGAAGCTAATCACGAAGGCTTCACTATATCCCTAGCCACAATTTATCTCTTCCATGCCAGGCCCAACAGAAGGTTTTCCTCTCATTCGATGGCTGGCAGTGCAATTAAATAAGCCCAACAAAAAATTTGTGTAAAAATGCTTTTAGTCATTAATTAGCTACATTAAATTCAAAACACTGTTTTCTGAATCATACAACGATACTTGTCGTGTTTAGCCCTATGATTGTCGCATACACAATACAAATGGAATGGTATTGTTGCCGAGATTTGTATCGAAAAAACAGCACGATATGAATAAGCACGTAATAATCAGGCTTACCCTTGCCATTGTTGTGGCAGTAGTAACATCCTGCCAGTCGCCTTCAAAGGATGGGCAAAAAAACGCCTCAGCTGCAGCAAAAGACACTGCTGCCGGCCAAAACATAAAGCCAGTTGAAAGCGGCTACGCAGACGTAAATGGATTAAAAATGTATTATGAGGTTTACGGCAAAGGCAAACCCATCGTACTGTTGCATGGTTCCTTTATGACTATACCCTTGAATTGGTCGCACATCATACCCCTGTTGGCCAAAGACCGGAAAGTAATCGTAACAGAAATGCAGGGCCATGGTCGCACAAGGGATATAACCCGGGAGTTTAGTTACGAAGGTATGGCAGACGATGTATCCGGCCTGCTTAAGCACCTCAAAATTGACAGTGCAGACATACTGGGATATAGCATGGGAGGCGGGATAGCATTTCAGGTAGCCGTGCGTCACCCTCAGCAGGTTCGCAGGCTCGTCGTGTTGTCAGGTGCGTATAAGCATGATGGTTGGTGGCCCGATGTAGAGGCCAGTTTCACTACTTTCACCCCGGATATGTTCAAGGGCACTCCGATACAAAAACAATATGATAGCCTTGGGAACGACCCCGCTCATTTCCCGGAGTTTGTGAAGAAGGTTATCAGAATAGACCTGAACCCTTATGATTGGTCAAAGGATGTAAAAAAAATACAAGCCCCGATATTCATGGCCATTGGCGATGCCGACGGTGTACGATATGAACATGCATTGGAGCTGTTTCGAGCCAAAGGCGGTGGACAAATGGGAGATTTACACGGCTTGCCTAAATCACGACTTGCAATTATACCCGGCACCACTCATATAGGAATGATGCAGCGAAACGATTGGCTGATACCGATGATAACTGATTTCCTGGATTCCGACCTAAACGCAACACCTCCTACGTTCTAAAAATGCTACTTAAAGTGGTTGATACAGAAAGGCAGTTATAATATATGTCAAAAAAAGTATATCATTGACAAATAATCCTTTAACAGAGCCAGCAACGGTTCTACAATGCATATCAACAGGTGACAACAAACACGTTTAAAGTAACGATACATATGGTTTCAAGTCTTGACGGAATTATTGCCAAAAAAGACAATAGCGTTTCGTGGTTTGACGTATCCGATTACTACGAGCAAGGGGTTTCTGGACAAGATTTAGAAGAATTTCTGAAAACAATAGATTGCTACGTAATGGGGTCGCGGACATACGAGCATGCCCTGGAACTTTCAAAATCTTATGGATGGGCTTATGGAGACATACCGACTATTGTAGTAACTCACAGAAACCTGCCGGTTGACAGAAAGAACATTGAATTTTATTCAGGCGACCTGAATAAACTTGTTAATGAACGACTAAAACCAAACTACAATAATGTTTGGCTTGTAGGTGGAGCAATGCTTGTCAAAGATTTCATTCGTTTAAAACTGGCGGATCAAATAACGTTATCAATTTTACCAATTATTTTAGGTGACGGGACACCTTTTTTTGACCACATAGGAGAAGAACAAGCATTGCATCTGAAAGACGTGACTGCCTACAAAAGCGGAATGGTAGAACTATGTTACGAAATAAAAACATAGTAGAATGTCCTGGCAAACTTAAAGAAAACACTGCAGCTGTCGATTCTGCAATATTGCGGAGCGCCAATATACCCGGCTTTCATGCTTTCAGAATCAGTTCCTGCCGACGAATAACTCCGAACAATAGAAGACTTACCTTTTTCCTGATTATGTCATTGAGGCAAATCACTTCAGCATTAAAACTTACACATCTAAAGAAAGGAAAAGTTTACAATAATAGTCATGCAGAATTGAAATCAAGAACAACGAACCGTTAACAACTACATTAACGCCAGCAGAATTGTACCTCAAAGAATGTACGGCGAGTGAACCCGGAGCACGTTCCAATGGACGTTATTAATTAAGCCTTTAGTTCTTGTCTTCAATCTTAAAATTTTAAATCTGCAACGATACCGGGCAAGATTTAATTTAAAAGAAGCTTTCGAAATTTTCATAAAAAATCAAATTGCATACCCTCCTACTCTTTGCGTCAAACAAGCAATTACACAACTCTAAATTTCTCTTCGTTTTTCGGTACTTTTAACAGCATTCATTTACATTTCTCTAAATTGTTTGATTATTCCCTCCCTTTTGTAAGGATTTATTCCCTGAATGGTACTAATAGAGTTAAACAATCAGTGACGTGACTGAAACCAAGCAGAAGCATATTTTTGAAAACTGGCTTGACAAGCATAGATCGCTGCTCTTCAAAGTAGTAAGAGCCTACGCCTTTACCGCTATGGACCAGGACGATCTTTTCCAGGAGATCGCCATTCAGGTATGGCATTCCATTCCGACGTTCAGGGAGGAATCTTCTGTTGCCACCTGGCTATACCGTATATCGCTCAATACTGCTATTAAATGGGTAAGAAAAGAACGGAAACATCCGCAGGCAGAAACACTTGACAATGTTCAGCACATCCTGCAGGAGAGTAAGATACAAATTGATGAACGACTGGCATGGCTGTATGAAGAAATTTACAGCCTCGATGAAATTGATCGCTCGATTACCTTATTGCTACTTGATAATTTCAGCTACAAAGAAATGGCGGGAATATTAGGCATCACTGAATCTAATGTGGGCGTCAAGATCAATCGCATAAAAAAATATCTTATCTCAAAATCAAAAAAATATGATAATCATGGAATTTGAAGAAATGAAAAAAATATGGGATTCGCAAAACAATGAGCCTCTCTACAGCATCAACGAAAAAGCTTTGCACAACCGCATTCTCTCAAAAAAAAGCCAGGCTCACCATATTACCAATATCAGCGAACTACTCGCCATCATCGTATATGCCTGTACCGGATGTATCATTCTCGGAATGTATTTTTTCAAGCAAAGCGGGAATATATCTATGTACCTTTTATCTGCGTGGATGCTTGGTAGTGCCTTATATTCGTTAGTGAGCAGGATCCGCAGAAGAAACCAGGACCACCGTTTTGACAGGTCCATGCGTGGCGACCTTGATCACGCTGTTTCAGTGGCAACATATCAGGTACGTCTTTCCCAGCTAATGCGATGGAACATTCTTCCTATTGGATTATTTACCCTTCTCGGAGTTTGGAACGATGGCAAATCGATATGGATAGTTGTAAGTATACTCATCTTTTTTCTGCTGACCAGTTATGCCAGCGGGTGGGAACACCGCATTTATAAATCCAGGAAACGTGAGTTGGAAATATTACAAAACAAGTTAGAAAACGAAGATCCGGTCGATCGTGCATCCTGACGGCAAATCACTAGAAATCCATCTGCTTTACAATTTTATTCAGAACTCATAACCAGTTTAAATCGATAAAAATGAAACTACTTGCAGTAACAACCCTTTTGATTTTGATGTCGCCTGCCTTGTATAGTCAGGATCTTACAGGTCAGTGGAGCGGTACACTCAATGTCCAGGGAACTCAACTCAGGCTTATCTTTCACGTTCTTAAAACAGATACTCTATTCAAGGCCACAATGGATAGTCCCGATCAGAAGGCAAATGGCAGTCCGGTAACCACTGTAAATTTTAATTACCCAAACCTGAAGTTCAAAATATCAAATCTTGGTGCGGTGTATGAAGGCACCATGTCGGGCAACCGTATCGCAGGCAAATGGATGCAATCAGGTCAGACCTTTTTGCTGGACCTGTCAAAAACGGAACCCACCTCCAAGGTCGACAATCCTCTCTGAAACTTTTCTATATTGTCGTAATTGCTCCCTTTAAAGACGCATAAACAACCCATTACTGACAACCTCTCAAACTACTTTTGTAAAAATTATAGACAATGAGAAAACTAAAACTCCAGGTACAAATTACGATTGACGGGTACATTGCGGGCCCAAATGGCGAGATGGACTTTATGAAGTGGAATTGGGACAATAAACTGGTAGAATACGTAAAAGGAATAACAGAACCCGTAGACTGCATCGTTCTTGGCCGTAAACTGGCCGAAGGGTTCATTCCTTACTGGGCCGACGTGGCTGCAAATCCTGGTCACCCGGAATTTACCGCTGGCGAGAAATTTACCGCTACCACCAAAATAGTTTTTACCAAAACGCTGGACAAGTCAGAATGGAACAATACCGTTTTAGCGAAAGGTGACCTCGCTGATGAAATTACCAAACTGAAAAAACAAGACGGTAAAGACATCATCGCTTACGGCGGTGCGGCTTTTGTATCGGCTCTCATCAAACAGCGACTGATTGATGAGTTTCACTTATTCATCAATCCAACTGCAATAGGCAACGGAATGGCAATTTTCAAAGAACTTGACCGCAGACAAAATCTCACATTGGTACAATCTTTGGCATGCGACTGCGGGATTGTCGTTCTTAACTACGAGCCGAAACACAACCAATGAGAGACTAGTCCTGGTAATATTTCCTCAATCATCGCTACAACGCAAAACATTAAACGCTGAGTCACTCATCGGTATAGGCATATGTTTCGCCGGAAGTCACTAATTTAGTATCCGGTTCTTACATTCAGCAACATTATTTGAAACCAGCGGTCGGGCTGAAGATTGTGGAAAAACCCGTGCCATCTAATGCCAAAACGTTCAAAAATTTAAAACCAAACAAATGAAAGCAAAAACGGGTTTTGTGTTTATTACTGTAATCCTTATGGCCTGCGGAGCAGAAAATGGAGAAAGCCTTTCAAAACAAATTCAGCCGAAGGCTATAACAGGAACCTGGCAGTTGCTTCGCGGAACTGTAATAGATAATGGAGATACTAAAGTTACTGATTATACTAAAAAGATATCCTTTATCAAGATCATCAATGATACTCATTTCGCCTTCCTGCAACATGACCTGAATAAAGGCAAGGATACTTCCGCCGTCTTTGCCGCCGGCGGAGGCAGTTATTCTCTTAAAGATAGTTTGTACACGGAGCATTTGCAGTATTGCAGCGACAGGAACTGGGAGGGAAATGACTTTACATTTACAGTTACCATTACTAATGATACGCTTACTCAATATGGAATAGAAAAGGTGCAAAGTGCAGGTGTAAATCGAATAAACATAGAAAAGTATGTGAAAGTAAAAGGCTAGCGTTATGTTAACCTTAGGTTCACGCTTTGCTATCAGCTTCAGTTATCTGCTATCAGAAGGATATCCTATTCACTTGATCTGCAGAAAGCTGATAGCCATTCCATACTTTATTTTACGCTTAACTTAGCACAAATGATCTGCTGCCGAAAAGATAAATAAAACCGGCCTCCTAACGCCCGCCTGATCATAAGCTGATGCAACTAAAATAAAATTCTTAAATTTGCAATCACAAGCAATAAAGACCGGTTAATGTAAGATAATTTCTTTCGAAAAAATAAATAGTAAACCGCAAAACGGTTTCCTATAATTATTCACTTTCTAATGAGAGAAATTATGCTTATTCTTCAAAATATTACTTACGCTCATCCCAACAAAGATTTATTGTTTAAGAATATAAGTCTCACTGTCAACAGGCAGGATAAAATTGCCCTCATCGGTAATAACGGGGCGGGAAAATCTACGTTGCTAAGAATCATAGCCGGAGACTTACAACCATCAAACGGGCTCGTATCCACCAACTCAAAGCCATACTATATTCCACAACTTTTTGGGCAGTTTAATAACTTTACTATTGCCCAGGCCCTGCAGGTTGAGGATAAATTGAAAGCCTTACATGAAATTCTCGCCGGCCATGTAAGTGAACCAAACCTGGCATTGCTAAATGACGATTGGACAATTGAAGAGCGCTGCCACAAAGCCCTGACTTACTGGGAACTTGAAGGCTTTGACTTAACCCGGAAAATGCAAAGCCTTAGCGGGGGTCAAAAAACAAAAGTTTTCCTGGCTGGCGTTTCTATTCACCAACCAGAAATAGTTTTATTGGATGAGCCAAGCAACCATCTGGACGCATCCGGAAGAGAATTATTATATGATTTTGGTAAGTCAGCCCTCAATATTTTAAGCCACGATAGAAAATTGCTAAACCTGCTTGACTTTGTTTATGAATTAAGCAATATGATTACAACTTTTCTTTGTTAAATTCACACAGTTCAATAACAGCAAGTCATATTGTCTTGTAAAAATCATTTAAGATGAAAAAAGCAATTCTTTTTGGAGCAACCGGCTTTATCGGTTCACATCTTCTGAATGAATTATTGAACAGCCCAGACTATGAACAGGTAACCGTTGTCATTCGAAAAAATTGGAACATCAATCACGCTAAATTAAAAACATTGATAGGAGATTATCATACATTGCCTGAACTTAAAGAAAGTATAGAAGCAGATGATATATTCATCAGTATTGGTACCACTCAAAAAAACACGCCTGATCGGGCCAAATACTACCAAATCGATCACGATTACCCGGTTTTAGCTGCAAAAATTGCAAAAGCAAAAGGAGCCACGGCTGTTTATTTGGTCACATCAGTCGGCGCAAATGCAAAGTCAAATGTTTTCTATATCAAAACCAAAGGGGAAACCGAACGGGATATTATTGCGCTGGATTTTAAATATACGCATATCTTTCGCCCTTCAATGCTTATGGGAAATCGAAAAGAAAACCGGCCGCTGGAAAAACTTTTAATAAAAACGTGGTCCATCGCTAACCTGATTTTGATGGGGCGTCGCTTGAATAGATACAAAGGTATAGATGGAAAAGATGTTGCCAAAGCAATGGCGAACGCCGCCAAAAACAAATCAGAAAAAATCAAAATATCTCACTGGAAAGAGATGAACGATTTATTGTAATCTTGTACAGGCCAGGTATGAGTAAAGTCTGATTAAAACCATCGAGATCATGAAAACAATATTCGACAAATCAACAAGAGATGAATTGATTAATAGAATCAATACGCTTAACGAAAATAGTACGGCTCAATGGGGTAAGATGAATGTTTACCAGATGTTAAAACATTGTACGTTATGGGAAGAATGGATACTGGGTAAGAAAAAGTATAAACGAGTATTCATTGGCTTTTTGTTTGGTAAAATAGCTTTGAAAAGCCTCCTCAAAGATGAAAGTCCCATGGGACGAAATGCGCCTACCATTCCGGCATTTAAGGTAAAAGAAAACGGCGATGTATTAGCCCAAAGAACGAAATGGGTTTCCCTGATTGAGGAACACGAACATTTTTCAAACGATAACTTCGTGCATGCTTTTTTCGGAAAAATGACAAAAGAACAGATTGGCTATCTAGCCTATAAACATGCCGATCATCATCTTCGCCAGTTTAATAGCTAGTGCTAAGTTAAGAGCAAACTAACGTATGGAATGGCTTTCAGCTATCAGCCCTCAGCAGAGCAAGTGGATAAAATATTCCTCTTGATAGCTGAAGGCTGACGGCTGATAGTAAAAGCGTCAATTTAAGGTCATATAACACTGGCGTTAAGTTAATAGTGAAGTGTGCCTGGTTTGCTCATCCCCAAACAGGATAAAACTATGACGATAAAAAAGCTTCACTATATATCTGGCCTGACAATTACAGTATTTGTCGGGCTGCATTTGTTCAATCATATATGCAGCATCTTCGGTGCTGCCAAACACATTGAAGTAATGAACACTTTACGAACTTTTTACCGTAATATTTTCATAGAAACAATACTATTAAGCGCTGTGCTGGCACAAATATTTTCCGGGCTCACACTTTTTAAAATAAACCGAAAAACCGCCCTATCAAACTTTGACAAACTGCACATCTGGACGGGCTTGTATCTTGCAATCTTCCTGATTATCCACTTAGGCGCAGTTTTGGGCGGACGATTATTTTTGCATCTTGACACAAATTTTTATTTTGGAGTTGCGGGATTAAATTCATTTCCTTACAACTTGTTTTTTATTCCTTACTATGCACTTGCAATAATTTCATTCTTCGCTCATATTGCTTCTATTCATAATAAGAAAATGAAGCTAAATGTGGTCAGGCTCACACCAAACAAACAATCTCAGCTAATTTTGTATTTTGGGTTTGTCGTCACAGTGATTATCTTCTATGGGCTGACAAATCATTTCAGCGGAATAACCATACCAAAAGAATACAATCTATTAATTGGAAAATAACTTTATGATAGCAAAATACCTTTGGGAATTAGGTTCACTGATCATTACAGTTTTAGGCACCCTTCATTTGTATTACACATTCTTTTCCAACAAGTTCTTATCAAGAAACGAAAAAGTAAATACTGAAATGAAATCATCATTTCCCATACTCACAAAAGAAACAACGATGTGGAAGGCATGGATTGGTTTTAATGCAAGCCATAGCAGCGGCGCGATTTTTATCGGGATAATCAATTTCTATTTAGCGGTAAGGTATTTTACAGTTCTGCAGGGCGATCATTTCTTTTTCTTATTTAATATTCTTACTATTGGATTCTATGCCTGGTTAGGGAAAAAATATTGGTTTAAAATACCATTCAGAGGAATCTTAATAACATTGATTTGCTTTGTGGTTTCATATATTTTGACTTTTACTGAATTTATTTCTAATTAAATTAAAATCTGTCCGTTTGAGAAAAGCTCATTCGTATTAAGAGGATAAGCAATAAATTATAACCTAAACCAACCCAAAAAATGACACTACCAAATATTTTCACAAAAGAAATTTCATCTAAAGTAATAGAAAGAATTAACCACTTAAAACCTGATTCCCCTCCAAATTGGGGAAAAATGAGTGTTGAACAAATGTTAGCTCACTGCAATGTAACTTATGAAATGGCTTATGAAAATAAACATCCCAGGCCCAATGCCTTTATGAGGATTATTCTAAAAGCTTTTGTAAAGAAGGTTGTAACCGGTGATGCGCCGTACAAACGCAACTCACAAACTGCTCCCGCCTTCATTATTAAAGACAAAAGAGACTTTCAGACAGAAAAAAACCGGTTGATTAACTACATTAATAAAACCCGGCAATTGGGAGAAGATAGTTTTGACAACAAAGTGTCACTCTCCTTTGGTGCTATGAGTAAAAATGAATGGAATAATATGTTTTACAAGCACCTTGACCATCATTTAACACAATTTGGAGTATAAATTTCATTGTAGGAAATAGATGAAAAACACGAACGGTAAAGCATTTCCCACGCAAACGCTGCCAAATCGTAACCAGTTGTTTTATGAGCATAATTTGAAAAGATAGCCGCACCTTACATTTGTATTATAAATAATTAAATGAAAACTATTGAAGATAAGGTGATTGTAATTACCGGTGCCAGCAGCGGCATGGGCGCTAATGTTACGGTAAACGATATAATGTCGAAAACCGGGACCAGGCACTGATAAATTTTTCTAAAATGCTGTCACCTATAACCAAAAGAAATATCTACCGAATTATTCCTTTTGGCCTTATCTGGTTAGTTTCTAGCGTAGTCTATTCCCTACTCGAAAGGGGCCTTCTTGGCAAGCTTGATTATTATCCTTCAACAGGAAATCCTTATAATTTTGGAAAAACCATCCTTATTACCGCGGCTACTTCACTCATATTAGGGTTATTTACCGGCACCATTGAAATACTATATCTCTACAGGCTGTTCGTCCAAAAAAGCTTTATCAAAAAAATTTTTTACAAGACATTCATTTATCTCACAATAATTATTTCGTTTCTATTGCTAAACACAATAATTTTTAACTCTATTCAGCTGCAAACAGGGGTATGGAACAAACAGGTCTGGAGCAATGTTTGGGCATTCTTTTCAAATTATGCCTTTTGGAGCGTGGAAGTGTATATTGCCGCGATTATTGGATTTTCACTTTTTTACACTGAAATAAGTGAAAATCTTGGTCAGGGCGTTCTCCATAATTTTTTGACAGGAAAATATCACACCCCCACGGAAGAAGAAAGAATTTTTATGTTTTTAGATATGAAGTCTTCCACTACGATAGCTGAAAATATGGGCCATGTTAAATACTTCCAAATGCTTAGAGAGTATTTTTCTGATCTAACTAAGCCCATTATTAAATACTCCGGAGAAATATATCAATATGTAGGCGATGAAATTATTGTGTCTTGGAAGCTCAAAAAAGGGTTGTATAATAATAACTGCATTCAGTGCTTTTTCGCCATGAAAGAGGAAATCAAAAAACAGGCGGAAAAATACAACGAAACATTTGGCTTGTTGCCGGAATTTAAAGCAGGTTTTCACCTGGGAAAAGTAACTACTGGCGAAATAGGCGTTATCAAAAAAGAAATTATTTTCACCGGTGATGTACTTAATACAACAGCGCGCATACAGGGACTTTGCAACAGGTATGATGTTGACATAATTATCTCAGCTCCTCTGATAAAAAAACTTACGCTTAATCCTCAATTTCAGATAAAAGCACTGGGAGAAAACGAATTGCGCGGTAGGGACGAAAAGATCGCATTATATACCATTCTGCCGTCATAAGTATTGTTCTCCTTCGAAATCTGCTGAATTGTGGTGTTGAAATATTTAAAAGATCATGACATCTTTTAAATAGCGCTCACTTGAATCAATACTTTGCGCACTTTACGCTTCCTCCTTTGCGCTTCTTTGCGTTAAAAATTTTAGTCGCAAAGGGCTTAATAACAGTAACTCAAAGATGAATATATTTGCTTCAACTTTGGTTACTACAAGCCAAATGAAGTATATAATGAAATTACAAACCGATAATTACAAGTCGAATATTTCAACAGGAGTTACATACTTTTTTCTCGTTATAACAGGCATACTGATAATTCTTTTTTGTAGCTTCATCCAACATATACCGTCGCCGGCAAGAGGCGAATACTATTATTCCACCTACTTAAAGAGTAGCTATACACTCGTGTCAATATGCCTTTTTTTTATTGCCGGTTTCATGGCCGGATATCTTTACAAACTCAATCCTTTTTTTGTAGGTATCTGTCTTTTTTTAATCTTCCCGGTCACTTCGATAATAGAGGCAATCGTTTACAAGGGCAGCCATAATCTTATACCCTTCGAATTTGCAGTATATTTTATTTATGCATTGCCGTCTATAATAGCAGCCTTTATTGGAAGATACGTTTTTAAACAACTGGAAAAGCGCAAAGGAAAAATAAACGGTGAGGTTATAAACTGAGAATAGATACCTCATCCCACGAGTGAAGGTCCATCTCATTCGGCTACCTTACAGACTATTCCAAACCAATCGCTGATTCTACCTCCTACCCTTTCTATTTGCCCGATTCAAAGGCTGTTATCTTAATTAATTCGCTATGCGGTTTTTAACCGCTGATTGAAGATGATTATATTGATTACATTGAATGATGTACTGGCGAAAATATAAAATCACTCAGTATAATCAGCTGCAATCAATGGTTCAGACAATGGCTTGTGCCTGCCCCTGAGAGTTCAGGCCTCCGATGGCTCGAAGCCATCGAAGGCCTTGCCCCCTTATTTAATTAATAGCCGGGGTTCTGCGGGTATTTTTCCCCGGTAGTTACCAGGTTAATCTGGCTCTCCTGTGGTATGGGCCTTAATATGTCTCTCGTAGCATTGAAATTGGCAATCGGGTTATATCTTGATAACCTGTCTGCTAAAGATTTGGTCCTTGCCAAATCATACCATCTCATCCATTCACCGTATAATTCCCTGGTGCGCTCATCCATTATTAAATCGAGGTTTATGTTGGCGGCAGTTACCTGTATGGCAGCGGCAGCAGCGGCATTTTGTGCCGGCGTATTGGTTGTTCTGTAAGCAGCACGGGTTCTAAGCACATTTATCATTGCGGCTGCATTAGCGTTATTACCTGCTTTCCAGGCGGCTTCTGCTGCAATAAGATATGTTTCGCCAAAACGCATCATTACAAAGGGCCTGTCTGATGGATCGTTGGTATGAAGCTTTGATGCATCATCGTATTTCTTCATAGGCGGGAAGAAATTAACATCATACTGGCTTGGCGTCATGATAACCGCCTTTGAAACGCGTCTTTCAGCTTCCGTTACATTATTCCGTCCTATCAAAATAACAGATGTATCAACACCTTTCACCCACCGGTAGGTAGTAAGCGCGCCCATCGGATCATTAACATTTGCAGCTCTGGTTACATCTATATTAACCGGCGTTTGTGCTGAAAGCGGGCCAGGCCTGTTAAATATGTAGGATGTCTGAAAGGTTTTATCATAACGTGAGTCATTCGCCCTTTCCGCAAAAGCCACATTTAATGTATAGTCAGACGGACGAATACGGCCATACGGGCGGCCATTTAAAATATCCCTGTCTATTGGATTTAAAACAAGGGTGGGGGCTCCCGTAATACCCTGGTTTACGTTGACACTTAACGTAGGATAATTAGGGCGATGATAAAAAGCGGCGCCATTGTATTTGTCGTTAGCGGCGCCCGTGCCATAAGGTTGTTCTGCACCTGTAGGATTGGTAGATCTTTCGACTACCCACAAAATTTCTTTGGCGTATTCATTTCCTTCTTTATGTACATCAGCATAATCCTGCCAGAGATCTACGGTACCGGCGCTACCATTTCCATATACGGCCTTGTTATCTATCAATTTCTTTGCAGTGTTATAGGCATCAGTGAAATCGGTGGCTTTTGCTGCGTCTGACCATCCCCGTGTTAAATAAACCTTTGATAAAAGATGTATGGCAGCACCCTTTGCGGCCCTGCCCGGTGTGGGTGATGCTTTATCTGGTAATTCAGCAGAAGCCTCTGTAAGGTCTTTTACAATCAGGTCATATGCTACGGAAAGCGGGTCGCGCACAGCTGAAGTTGAAGGTTCGGTAACAAACTTGGTGGTTACGGTAACCGCGCCAAAAGTACGCACCAATTCAAAATACCACCAGGCTCTTAAAAATTTGGCTTCAGCCATCAATCTTTGCTTGTCTGCGGCGGAGAGCGGGGAAGTGAGGCCAAACTCAAGCACCCCGTTACAATTGTTTATTGCCTGGTAACCATTATTCCAAAGAGAAGCCGAAGAACCTTCATTGGTTTGTACGGTGTAAGTGCTGAAATTAGAGCTTGTTCCAAATCCTCTTACGGCATCATCTGTACCGATCATTGTAAGATAAGCACCGCCCTCGGTGGTATATATCCAGCGGATGATAGAATAAGCTGCAATAACACCCGCATCCAGGCCTCCGGCAGTAGCAAAAAATTCCGGTGTTATATTCGACCTGTTTGTTTCTTCCAGGGCTTTTTTACAACCTGAATTCAGAAGCATAAACCCCGCTAAAGACAAAATCGCAATTTTATTGAAAGTTTTCATATATTTTTTTTGTCTGTTAAAATTTTAAATTAAGTCCAACAATTATCTCCCTCGTAGGAGGTGTGTTTATTGAAACAATAATAGCACGTCCGCTGGTAGGAGTAGAATTACCGCCACCTGTTGGGCCCAAAGTAGTACCGGTTCCCGTTCCTTCGGGGTCAATGCCATAGCCATCTCTCACAAATGGAGAGTAAAGAATAAAGGGATTGGTGGCACTTACATAAAACCTCGCAGAGTTGAGATGAAATTTATTAAGCAGCCCTGAAGGGAGTGCATAACCGATATTTATGCTTCTTATTCTTGCAAATGTTGCATCGTAATAACCTAAAGTAGAAGCATAGTTATCGTTATTGGCAAAGCCTTCAGGGTGCGGGAAATCATTGGTTGGATTTGTCGGCGTCCAGTAATCTACTTTTAACTGGTTTACCCTTCCCTGCATTAAGAAACCATAACCGCCGGTACCTCCATTATTAGACTGGAAGTAAGTTGCGATAAGAGTACCTCCCCAGCGGGCAAAAGTAACTACAGATAAATCGAAGTTTTTATATGAAATCCTGTTGGTGATTCCTCCAACCCATTTAGGTTGTGAGCTACCAATGATTGTCTGATCGTCAGCAGTTATCTTGTTATCATTGTTTATGTCTTCAACTCTTATACGTCCTGCCGCCTGCGGTGCACCATATGTAGCTAATAATGCGGCATCTTTCGTTTGCCATATTCCGATCTTCTTAAAATCGTAAATAACATTTAAAGGTTGTCCCACGAACCATCCATTACCCACATCCCTTAATTTTCCGGGCTCTTCCAGGGCCGTTATTTTTTCGCGGTTAACACTCCAGTTAATATCCATCGTCCACCTGAAACCGTTTAAGTCATCAATATTAACAGTGCTCAGCGCAATTTCAATACCCTTGCCTTCTGTTTTGGCAGCATTGGTTATTACGGAAGAAGCGCCGTTACTGATAGGAAGCGCTTTTGCCACTAACAGGTCTTTTGTTCTGCTCTGGTATAAGTCTATGCTACCTGTAATACGGCTTTTGAAAAATCCGAAATCCAAACCTAAATTAGATACTGTCGTACTTTCCCATTTCAGGTTCTTATTGGGCAAACTGCCGACGAAATATCCGATAACGTTTGTATTTCCAAAGTTATAGTTGTTGGAGGAAAGGCCACCGAGGGTTGCGTAAGGGTTTACTGACTGGTTTGAAGTAATGCCCCAGCCCGCTCTCAGTTTAAGGTTCGAAATAAATGCGGCTTTTTGAAAAAAACTTTCTTCACTCATGTTCCAGGCTGCGGCAAGGGCAGGATAGTTGAACCATTTATTACCGGGAGCTAACCGTGAAGAGCCATCCCTGCGAAAAGTGGCTGTCAGATTGTATTTGTCATTAAAATTGTAATTAAGTCGTGCCATATAAGATACCAAACCACTTCTCACAAAGCCGTTATTTGTGGAGCCTGAAGGTTGTGTGACGGTTGTAGCCTGGTTAAAATTGTAATTCTGGATATAATCTGCAGGTATGCCCACTGCATTAAATGTGCTGACAAAATTTTGGTCCTGCTGCATACCAAACAGGCCTATAAAGTTGATTTTGTGTTTGTCGGCGATTAATTTATCAAATATTATCTGGTGATCGATTGCATAGGTCCAGGCTTCACCATTCTGGGTGGAGGCTGTATTTGATTGGAAAGGGGTACTGCTTGCAGAAGTTAAGACTGTATTTGCTCCCCTGTAAGTTCCATAATTATCATCCCGAAAATCAAGCTCAACATTAACCCGGTACTTTAAAGATTGTAATATTTGCAGCTCACCGTACAAGGTATTATAAGTTCTTATTCTTCTCCTCCTGTCTTTGATGGCGTTTTCATCCCGTAAGGTTAACGGGTTTAGTCTTACACCGACGTCCTGGTGGGGATTACCCCCGCCCATGGGCTGTATCTTTACGGTGCCATCTGCATTGTAAGGAGTTACCAGCGGACTTAGCGCCAGTGTATTATACATGGGATTAACACCATCGCCATCCGTATAGCTCAGCGTATTCATGGTATTCAACCCGATTTTAATTCTTGAGCCAATTTTTTGATCAATAGAAGCCCTTAGAGAAAATCGTTTGAAGCCAATACCGGGTAGAATACCGGTTTGGTCCAGGTAGCTGGCGCCCAAACCATATTGGGTAACATCAGTACCGCCTGATAAACTGAGGTCATTGGTAACAATATGGCCCTGGATAAATAAGATCTTGCCAGTCCGTATTGGTACCGTTAGCTATGCCAGCCTGTTCATCAATTGTAAAGGCTGCCGGCGCGGTGGCCGATCCCGCACCATAATGAGATTCTGATTTAAAAGCTGCAAATTCCGTCCCGTTAAATACCCGGTACTGAGCGATGGGATTGCTGAAACCGTAAGTGGTATTAAAGCTAACAACAGGCTTGCCAACCCTGCCTCTTTTTGTTGTAATAATTATAACGCCATTCGATCCTCTTGAGCCATAAATTGCCGTGGCCGATGCATCTTTTAAAATATCTATATTGGCAATATCATCAATATTTAAATCATTGATACTTCCACCAAAAGGCATTCCATCCACTACTATCAGCGGATCATTTGTAGCAGACAATGAACGGTTACCCCTGATACGGATTTGTCCGGCTGAACCAGGCCTCACACCGGTCCTGGCGATATCTACGCCGGCAGCACGGCCCTGCAATGCTGTGGTAAGATTAACAGCCGGCACCTCATCCAGTGCCTTTTCTCCAACGGATACTATTGATCCTGTAACATCTTTTCTTCTTTGCGTGCCGTATCCAACCACCACCACCTGGTCCAGGTCACTACCGGAAGCACCCAGTGAAATATTAAGCGTTGACTGGCTATTAACATTCATTTCTTTAGGCGCATAGCCAACGGAAGAAATAACCAAAATAGCGTTTGAAGGGGCAGAAATTTCAAATGTTCCTGTACTGCTGCTGCTCACACCGGTGTTCGTACCTTTTATAGTAATGGAGGCATTAGGTACACCCTGGCCGGCTTCGTTGGTAACACGGCCCTTGACAATGTGTTGAGCCTTCACGGGCAGAACAAGAGCCACTGTTAGGAAGAGGAGAAAAAAAGTGAAGATCAGCTTATCAAAAGGCAGCCGGGAATGCGTCGAAGCTTTTGGTAAGGTTTGGGTAACCGGAATTTTCATAAACAATCGTTTTTAGAAGTTTTAATTTTTGAATAGGCAGTAAAAGAATAGGGCGTACAATTTAATGCTCTGAACGCCCTGCATGTTCGTTTTAATAATCAAACTTATTTAGTAAGGAAGTTTTAATATAGTGATTGATATATTTGGTTAACAATTGTAATTATGGTTATCTAAATCAGAGCAGATAAGATTCTCTATTTTAAAAGATAGCATCTTTACCAAGCCTGTGCAAAGTGGCCTGGTGCCTATTCGGTAAAAAGTCTTTAGCAATGGAGGATATGAAAGATTCCGGTTACGGCAAATCACTATAACAATCGTTGAAGTCATGCAGTTAGCGTCTAATTATGTCTAAATTTAGAGAAAATATTCAGAATGTAACCGATTACAAAAAATATTGTTGAAAATTATTATTATTTTTTATCTTCAGGATGCAAGCGATTGCACTATTTCAAGACATAGACTATCTGAAAAAGGCTGCAATTGCCTCGAATTTATCCACCTGCCAACGCAAACAAGAATAAGATATCATTTAACCTCCTCTTGCAGAGCGCGATAGAAAATAATTGCAGCTTATCTTTTACTCACTATTAATTCGTGTAATTAAATACACTCTTTAAAAAGTTGAAACTGCGTGGCACCCAGGGAAAAATGAGAAAGCTTGAATCAGTCTTTAACAGTTACACAAAGACCTGCCAATTTGATAGCCCTCATAGATAATATTATGTAAGGGATTACAGTTTTTTTCAAAAATTTGTCTATTTTAGCAATCGGTTCGATTACGCAACCGATTGTATTAGTTGGAGGTATGAAATATTGAATCGTAAAACTACTTGCTCCTGTTCCAGCGACGGGGTTGCCGCTCGTAAATTTGCCATTATGAAAAGACGTATTTTGACTATAATATTATTGGTATCGATTCAACTCATTGGCGCTGCCCAAAAAATTGCCGGTTTTGAAGTCGATCTTTCCAAACAAACAAACGGGTTAGATGAGCCTGCCAGCATAAACCTTGACAATGTTTCCTTTGTCCCGGATTCTTTGCTATCCCTTGTAGAGGTTACCGGTTCGAAAAGAATACCTGTTCCCTTCCAGATCAGCCAGGAAAAACATAGAACATTATATTGGATGATACATCCCGGTAATAATGAAAATAAAAAACGTGTGTTCGAGCTCGTTAAAGCCGTTCCCCAAAAATTCAAACAGATCAACGCAACTATAAAGGATGGTTCACTGACCATTGAGGCAGATAATAAAAATTTATTACGGTACTGGTACACGACGGTTAATCCCCCGGCAGGCATTGACTCATCTTTTAAAAGAAGCGCTTTTATTCACCCGCTTTGGACACCCCACGGGCAGGAACTAACCCGCATCCAGGCCCCCGACCATTATCATCATTATGGTATTTGGAACCCATGGACACATGTCTTATTTGAAGGCGATACCCTGGATTTTTGGAATCTTAAGGGAAGAAAAGGTACCGTAAGATTTGGAAAATTTGCCTCCGTCACTAACGGTGCAATATTTTCAGAATTTAAGGCAATTCATGAACATGTTGCTTTCAAAAAAGATAAAACAGAAAAAGTGGCATTGAATGAACTGCAGACAGTACGTGTATACCGGCCGGAAAATAACCAGGATTATTTTATGGTAGATATTACCATTGAATTGAATTGCGCCAGTGAGAGCCCGTTCCAGATCCTTGAATACAGGTATGCGGGCCTTGGTTGGCGCGCCACCGAAAAGTGGAAGAAAGATAATAGCGAAGTGCTTACTTCCGAAGGAAAAACGAGGAGGGATGCCGATGGGGCAACTGCCAGGTGGTGTATTATCCAGGGTGCCCTTGATAATGATTACGGAGGCGCCGTAATGATGTCCTACCCTTCCAATTACAATTATCCGGAACCAATGCGTATCTGGCCGGAGGACTCGAACCAGGGCGAAATGTTTGCCATGTTTGCTCCCACAAAAAATAAAGACTGGTTGCTTAAACCCGGGCAGGTGTATGCGTTAAACTACAGGTTTGTTGTTTTTAACGGGAAGTTTTCCAAAGAGAAAGCGGAAAGCGCCTGGCAGTATTATGCGGCTCCTCCAAAAGTTACTATCAAATAATCTTCAAATAAATTATTCACTTTATCAATCTTTAATTTATGCAAAAAGACACAGCAGCAAACAATTCACGAAGGAAATTTTTGAAAAATGCGGCATTGATCTCGCTGGCGCCGTACATCGTTCCTTCCAGCGTATTTGGAAAAAATGCGCCAAGCAATCGCATTAATGTCGCCGCTATCGGGGCAGGCCGCATCTCACGCATACACGACATGCCCGGAGTGTGGCGGTATGATTATGCGCAACTGATGGCTGTTTGTGATCTTGATGCTAAAAGAGCCGAAGATGGAAAAAAACTGATCAACGAATATTACACAAAAAAGAACGGGTCGCCTTACGACGGTGTGAAGGCGTATACTAATTATCATGAGTTGCTGAAGAATAAAGATATCGATGCCGTACTCATAAGCACACCCGATCACACGCATGCAATGATTGCAGTAGCTGCGGCAAAAGCTGGCAAACATGTTTACATGCAAAAGCCTGCCTCTCTTACAATAGCGGAAGGACGAAAAATGAGCAATGTTATACAAGGCACCAACATTAAATTCCAGGTAGGCAGCCAGCAGCGTTCTTCTGAACAATTCAGGCTGGCCGCTGAATTGGTTCGTAACGGTCGCATCGGGCAGTTGAAGAAGGTATATGTGGGCCTGCCCGGAGATCCTCCCGGCGGTGATAAAAAAATAATGCCTGTTCCTGCCAATTTCAATTATGATATGTGGCTGGCTTCAACACCGGAAGTTTATTATACTGAAGACAGGGTACATCCGCAGGTGGGATATGGAAGGCCGGGCTGGTTGCGTTGCGAACAGTTTGGCGCCGGCATGATCACAGGCTGGGGCGCCCATCATATCGACTCTGCGCACCAGGGTATGGGAATGGAACGCTCGGGCCCGGTTGAAATATGGGGGAAGGCAGATTTTCCTAAAGAAGGTTTATGGGACGTGCACGGTATCTTTACAACGCACGCGATGTATAAAAATGGGGTTGAGATGATAGTTAGCAACGAATTGCCGAACGGTGTGAAGTTTGAAGGAAGTGAAGGCTGGATATTTGTATCACGCGGCGATTACCAGGTTACCGCTACTGATCCCGGTGCAAAAGGCACGCAGGCAAAGAAGATAGATGCCAGCGATCCGAAGATCCTTGGATCGGTGATCCTTCCCAATGAATTTCATTTGCCTGTGAGCGCCGAACATCACGGCAACTGGCTTGAAAGTATCCGCGATAACAAACAACCCATTGCTCCCGCCGAAGAAGGGCACCGTTCCTGTTCTGCCTGCCTGCTTCATCATATTGCCATGAAGCTGAACAGGAAAGTATATTGGGATCCCGAGAAAGAGCAATTTAAAAATGATGACCAGGCGAATAGTATGGTGAGCAGGCCGCAGAGGAAAGCATATGCGATCTAGAGACTGAAGCGAGGCCTAAAAAATATTCAACATTGAACGCTCAATAAATTCATTATAATAATCAATTAAATATTGAGCGTTAATTGTTGATAATTCCTATGTGTAACCTATGTTCGCTATGTGCCTATGTGGTAAGAAGGCGTGCTTTTTATTTACCACATAGGCACATAAGAAACATAGGTTGCGCATAGACGTTACTATTGTAAACCACTCTCTATTTCCAACGCCCATTTTTTCAGCCGGCCCACATCCTGCCGGTCTCTATCCGAAACACGTAGTATCCAGTTGCCCTGCATGGGCAATCCAATCAGTGTGCTTAATTCGCCGGGGCGATTTGAATCATAGGTTACTTCCAGGTTATCGCCCGAACCACCCTGCCGGGAATGCAATACCGCCCGGCGGCCCGATGGTGTAAGCAACTCTATTATGAGGTCTCCTACATATGTGTGCAGAATATCCACCTCAACTTTAATTCTACGAACCAAACCCGGCGTAGTAATTTCAATGGTACTTACGGCCCCTATTGCAGAATTATCAGGAATAACCGCATCTGGAAATTTTTCTGCGGTAACTATTTGCGGAGCGACACCCAGGCCAACGGTAAAATTGATGGTGCTATCTGAAATGGCTATATCAGAAACTTTTAAACCTGATTCACGTCCGTCCCATTCTCTGGTGCTTGGCCGTGAAATGCTTGAAAGAACTGCGCCTGCTACCGGTCCGAACAAGTCGGTGCTGTCTCCCTGGTTCACATTATCCTCCAGGTCGAGCCTTCCATCGGATTGAAGGAGGGCACATTGATAGTGTTTTTCAGCCGTTCCCTGTTGCAATTCATTTGACCCAAAAATATCACAATGATAAACAGCCAGACCATTGGAAGGCGCCGCCCGATCCAGGCCTGTTTTTGTTCTGTTCTCTAAAATAAAATATTCATTGGGCTTGCTGGACTGGTATTTCATCACGGTGTTATAGTTGCCATGCACGGCTTCATAATTGCCGGCAACATTTAAATCAATCACATTGTCGCACCAACCTGCCAGGTCGCGGAGATATGCGCAAACCGGCGCGGGGCTCCGGCCAAAGTCTAAATGATTTCCCGCTCCCATCAAACAATAATATCCTATACCGGCACTGTCTTTATCGTCCTCATCACGGCTACCATAGTCATACATGTCGGGAAAGCGGCATAAGAGGTGGCCATTTTCGTGACAAAAAGTTCCAATAGACAATTCGTTCGCGTTTCGACCGAGCCCGGTGAGCAGGTACAAATTTGTTTTTATTGATCCAAACTGCAGGTCGATAAAATAGTTGTGCGGCCACAGTTCTCCCTGGTAAAGACTCTGGCCGGCGTAAAGGACGTTTAAGGCATCTATTAACCCGCCGTTCCTTGAATCAAATTGTTTTAGATCCAGCCCGGAAGCAACAGCAAGTGTCAAGGCTTCTTCTACCAACAGGTTATCTATATAAAAGCTTCTTGGCTTGCTAAGAGTAAACGGGCCAACCACGGTATTTGTATAGTCTAATTTGCCAGAAGAAACTTGTGAAAAGTATTCCCGCACAGAACAGATATTTCCGTTACGCGTGTAATTGGTACCGTTTAGCATTTCTTCAACATCAGCAGCCGTGGTAGTGCTGGTAACATCATTAAAGTTTACTAAAATGGTGAGTCCGCGCACGCTGCCAATTGAAAGTTGTCTTCCTTCAAGCAGTCCCTGGTTTGGTCCAAAGGTGCGAACAATTCTTTCGAAGGCCTCTCCTTCAGGTGAGC
>Ga0181464_1000146_pt1 | contig 23285 bp, 24 predicted proteins | sample InSIn2gowninarea_FD_119074 | JGI IMG/M metagenome (GOLD analysis project Ga0181464, IMG submission 119074) | Clean room microbial communities from NASA Spacecraft Assembly Facility at Jet Propulsion Laboratory, Pasadena, California, USA -... ...
ATATCTTTTGAGATATTTTAAATTTTATTCTTTTTAATTATAATAATAATTTATTTTAGATCACATATCCCTTCTTAAGGCCTTTTTATCCCATAAAAGCTTTAAGATCCAAATAGTGAAGAAATGATCCCTAATATAATTTTTTGTTCCTTACTTCCATCAACTTTATCCTCCTAACTTGAATTTCTTCATGGATCCAAGTACACCAAAATATACAATTAATCATGTCCTAATGTGATCAATCGCTTTGCTACCAAACATGATTTGTAAACTTTAGTTTTGTATGACTCTATCTAGCTTAGGTCTTTCAAACTTGAAATATAAGAGCTTCCAAATAATTTTATACAACCGGATAGGATCATCTAGCTCCTATATGGTTGCATATTTCTATTGATAAATTAAAATATTTCATTATGAATAACCCTATTAGTGATGATAAATCTCTCATTTATACAAGGACTTAAAAAATATTTTAGTCTCTCATTTCGATAAGGCTTTCTCAAGAGAATGAATTCATATAGTGAGTAAATATGCCTTTCATTTCTACATCAAGGTATTGTCTCATTTCTATATTTCTCTCTTATTACAAATCTTCTCATCCTCCAACATTTTTATTCTCACAATATTGCAAAATATATCCCTCTTGAACCCTTCCATCTCTAAGAAATAAGTATCAAGATGCCATAATGTTATATCTACCATACTTAACATTATCTTACTCTTGATGAAAATTACGACCTTAACACTAAGTGATGTCTCTATAGATAAGAAAAGAAACTTCAACTTTAATATTTTTATAATTTTCCTTTTATGGGAACTTTTATTTACTCCTTTAATGGATGATCTCTCTCCATTGAGAAGTATATGCTATCTTAATGAGATGTTTTATAAATTGCTAAAAGCATCTTTTTATAGGCTTCAAATGGCCTCATAATGGTATGTGGTTTACATCTTTGATAAGTACCTATGTTATTTTAAAATTAAACACACTTTTACCTTGTGTTTTATATATAATATATCTATTTAAATAGGCATTTAAATTGTTAATTTTACAAAATAATAAATCTCGTATAGCTTATCACCTCTAAAATGGGTAGTCCTAATAAACTAGTGACATGTAGTAAGTTGAAGAATCAAAGTGGGGAGTGGTCTTATAGAATATGGATGCTTCAACCACTTGATCCATGTACTCTTAAAAAATCCCAAATAAGTTCACAATTCATAAGAAATATGGGCACCCATAATTTGCATACCCACATACTTGTATTATATAGCAAGCTTGTTGATCTTAGAGAATAAAGATTATTGGTTTATGATGGTATATCCTTAGCTAGTTGATCCTTAAAAGGATATGATTTTATTTTCTATCCTTGATTTTGTTAGTAAATTTTAAGAAAATCATATTTCATGCTATTTGGATAAGTGTTTATAAGTTAGCACTTGATATCAGTTCCACGAATGATGAATTCTTGAATTTGGTATGCCTCGAGACATCAGGTAAAATTAGATATATTTAGGAAATATTATGCTCTGTTATTTTGTACCTTGCAAGCTAATGCAAAATATTTTTTATTTTTGACTATGTGTAAAGTAGAGTAACAGTATTAAATTTTTCTTCTTATACTTAACGGATATTTATTTTTTTCTCTTCCAAACATAAAATAGTGTTGGTTATACCTTACTTCATTATGTCACAATTTAAATATTCAATTCCATTAAGATTAGTGGAAGGAATATATTATATTATCCAATTTCTGATAGTTGCTTATAGAGAAGATTAGTCTATTGATGCTTAAGTATCTTGATTGATGGAAAATTACCATGTTCCCAAGAGTGTGATATTTCCTATTTAAATCCTAAAGTATGAGAAAGAAAATTTGGATATTTTTACATTATGCCATATTTTGAAATAAATGACATCAACATATATTGTGTTGCATTATGGCAAAAGAGGTATAAGGATAAAGTTTAGTTCAATTTTGCAATCTTTGATGTCTTACATCATTTCACATATTTCTAGATTGTAGAAAGCTATTTTTAATATGAAATATTTATTTTATTCATTTTCTAGATGATAATATCCTCTTTCGTTATTTATTTTTAACTATGTTCTCTTGAAATCTTACCTCTTTTAAGATGTTGATGTTATAAGTTTTGATACTGCACCTTGGTATATTATATTAAATATAATTTCAAGTGCTTATCATATTTTTGATGTAATTACATCACCTTATATTTTCCTAGATTACGATTAGATACATCAAGTTGTTTTAATAATTAACAATGAAGACTTAGAATGGTGTAGTAATCTAGTTCAAGACTCCATGATGTTGTGGCAAAGTATGATAAGTTTCAAGATGATTTGGCATGAGGAAATAATGACCTAGAAAGGATTAGAGGATATCCATGCACCCAATATGGCTTAATATTAATTGATACTATGATAATACCAATATGACATGCCACCTTTGTTGGAGTGTGAAGCCTGTTATCTTGGGAGGTGGATATGCATAACTGTGTACGATGGAGCATCCCTACGATCCCTAATCTGCACACGAGTTTGAGTTCACAAAGCATATTTTCTTGCATACATCAATCCCAATAGGGGGGTTGCAAGGGGCCATGCAGTAAACTTAATAAAGATGATTTCACAATTGAATTTGGGAAAACTCTAAGAATTTAACAAAAAGTTCTATGGTGATTGCTATAGGTAAATTAGTTGGTATATTTTATTTTCTCATAGACTCATATATCTACACTATCAATTTTGTTGCTACAGGAGAAGATGCAAAGATGTTGTAGATGCCTAAATATGATTTATTATTAATTAATAATTTATATTTATTGCATTAAATAATATTATTGTAAAAAAGGATGTAAATGCACCACCACCAATGTAATAAGTAAATATCAATTTAAAAGGTGTAGATCTCAAGAACAAATAAATCTATAAAAGAAGATCAAAGCAAGATATTCCATATGCAGGAAAGTCCAAGGAATACGCCACAACTAAAATAGTGTCCTTAGAAACCACCAATTAACCTTGGACTTATTATGCCTTAGTTGTGGTGATCATATTCTATTCTTTGCGCAAGGTCATATTCTTTATATTTTAGGTCATTAACAATGTGCATTATGCATGGTATATCATCATGTTTGAAGTTGGATCTGTAATACTCTTTATCTTATTCTACATACTTCAATTTGTGTGTATAAATCTACATATTTTAGGTCGATAATAGCGTGCATTTATTATAATGAGTTATTGCAATTGATGTATGATTCTTGTTATTTTATATTTATATGGATCTGATGAAGATATTTCATTTATCATGTTCATAAGGATTCCATATTTATAATATATGAATTGATATAAAATAGTTGAAAAATAGTTCTTTGATTTATTATTTATGCATTATTTGAAGTCTATAGATGTGGCACTACAAATTAGACCACATGAGTGAAACATGAATGAAGTTTTTGCACTCACAAAAATTACTACAGAAACTTAAGGAAGTTGATTTGGGTTTTTTTGAGGATTGTATTTATGGTAAATAGACTCATTGGTAGTGAATGGTCATCAATCCATTTAAAGGGTAAGATTTCTAAAAGTTGGAAAAGAGAAGAAGATAAAAATGTTGGAGTTGGTTCATATGGATATATGGGGACCGACTCAGATAACTTCTCTCAGTGGTTTAAATTATTATGTATCTCCTATAGATTATGTCATAAGAGAAAAGTGGATTTACTCTATTGGTAAAAACCTTTACATCTTTGATGCATTTCATAAGTCAAAGGTATTAGTGCAGAATGAGACTAGTATAAAAATAAATTGCCTCAAGTCAGATAATGGTGATGAATATTGCACTAATGATTTTGATAATTATTATTCTATTAATATAATTAGAAGGATAAAGGTCACCCCAAGAAAATAGGACTTTTGAGAGGATGAATAGGACCATCATGAAGCGTGCTAGATGTCAAAGGATACATATTGGATTGTCTTTATATTTGTGGCTAACTATGTTGACAATGTTATCTATTTGATCAATAGGGGACCTTGTACTGATTTAGATGATGGAATTCTAAAAGAGACATGGATAGGTAAATCTATGCACTACTCCTTCCTTAAAATCTTTGAGTGTGAAGCTTATGTTCACATAGATAAAAAAAAAAATAGAAATAAACTAGATGCTAAGACTAGGAAATGTTATTTCAGTAAATATGGGATAGATGGCATGGGGTTCAAATTATAGGATTATAGTAGCAGGCAATTCATGAGGAGTATAGATATTGTTTTTAATGAGAAAAGATTGCATGAGGATAGATTGTAGGTTACTGAGTTGAAAATGGATGATACCAAGTACATTATATTTAATGAGCATAAAGAAGAAAATATATCAAAGGTGCAAAATGAGAACCTTCAATCATAAGAAATAATAACACCAATACTGTGAGAAGGTATCAAAGGGTTAGTAACCCTCCTGATATAAATTCTCCTACTTTGTATTATATTTTGTATACTAATGATGGTAAGCCAAAGATTTTTGATGAGGTTACATAGATAAGTAACAAGAAGCAATGGGAGGTTGGGATGTATGAGGAGATGGATTCCTTAATCCAAAACCAAACATGGGATTTGGTTAAGCTTCCTGCTAGTAAGAAGGTACTATATAACAAATATGTATATAGGATTAAAGATGAAGTGGGAGGAAAGGAAAGTCTTGTTATAAAAGGTTATGCATAAAACAAGGTATAAACTATGATGAGATTATTTCCCTGATAGTCAAGATGACTTCTATTTGCAATATTCTAAGTTTGGTTGTAGTAGAGGATTTTCGTTTAGAACAACATGATGTAAATAAAACTATCCTCCATGGTGATTTGGAAGAGGAATTATATATCCACTAACCAAATGGTTATGAGGTAAAGGAAAAGGAGAACCTTGTTTGTAGGTTAAAGAAGAGCTTGTATGGTTTGAAATAAGACCCTAAATAGTGGTACCTAAAGTTTGACAGGTTCATGTAGAACTTGGATTATGCTAATTTTCATTCAAACCATTGTGTGTACTTTAAGAGACTAAGTAATGGGAGTTACATTATCTTTCTTTTATATGTTGATGATATGCTTGTAGATGGTAATAGTATGCAAGATATTAGTGATCTCAAGAGGAAGTTGGAAATCACTTTTTTCATGAAGGATTTGGGAGTTGCAAAATAAATCCTTGGTATCAGAATCATGGGAGATAGGAAGAACTAAAATTTGGAGCTATCTTAGTTGGAGTACATAGAAAATGTTTTGAAGAGGTTTAATATGAATAATGCTAATATAATAAGTACACCTCTTTCAAACCTCTTTAAATTAACCAAAAAGTTGTATCCAAAAACTAATGAGGAGACAAAATATATGAGAAAGGTCACTTATGCATTTGTTGTTGGTAGTTTAATCTAAGTTATGTTTGCATTAGACCTGATATTACCCAAGAAATGGGAGTTATGAGCATGTACATGAGTAACCCTAAAAAAGAGAATTGTTAAGAAGTGATATGGATAATTCAATATTTGAGAGGTGCATCCAATCATTTTTTATATTTGATGGTACTAATAATGATGTACAGAATTTTTTAGATTCAAATATGGAAGGTGATAGAGATGGTGGGAGGAGCACCATTAGTTATTTTTCCACTATTGGTGGAACAACAATAAGTTGGGTGCCCAAGATACAACAAGTTGTGGTATCATCTACAATAGAGATGGGGTATGTTGTAGCTATAGAGGCTAGAAAGTAGATCATTTGGCTTCAAAGATTGATGGAAGAATTGGGATGTAAATAAGAGAATTAGAAGTTATTTAGTGATAACCAAATTTCCATTCATCTTACAAAGAATTTATCTTTCCATTCAAGAACCAAACACATTCAACTTAGGTAGCAATGGATATAGTCAATATTGGAGTATGGATCCTTAAAATTGGAAAAGATATCTATACTAGTAAAAATATTATGGATATGTTGACCAACATAGTTTTAAAAGATAAGTTTGAAATGATGGATGTAGAAATGATGGAGTTTATATGTACAATCTCCAAATGAGAGATTATTAGGGTTTGAATCCTATTATCCTAGGAGGTTCATGTGTGCAGTTGTGTATACTAGAGTTCCCCTATGATCCCTTATCTGTATGAGAATATTGGTTTACAAAGATGATTCTCTTGTACTAGGCATAATAGGATGGTTGCAGGGGATGACATCCCCCCTTTCCCAAATAACAATCAAGTGAAATGTTTGGGTCTATTATTAGTCATTTTTTAGAAATAGTATTTTTCTTATAAAACCTATTTTTAGGAGTGGCTATTTTTAGTGGTGAATCTTGACCATTGGTATTTAGGTCATAAAGTATATTCTTTATTATATAAAAGGATTTCATATGAAAGAAATACTGTTATTTTAGTGTGTTAGGGTTTGAGCATATGGGAGCTTGATAGAGACCTTATGAGAGACTAAGGAGATAGTGCATTAGGGTTGATGAGGATTGTAATCTCTCTAATTTTTGGACTATGATAAAGATCCAATTGGTTATTTCTCCAAGACGTAGCACACACTAGATGAACCTAGTTAAATATTATGTTAATCTCTTATGTGATTATTCTTGGTTATTTATTTTACTTACTTCTAGAAGTTTTATTTTGCATATATTTTGCTTGAATATATATATATAGATATACCCAACAACTTTTTTCTTGCATTACATATTGAATCAATATACCACATATTTATTAAAACTGATAAAGCCCTAGAATACTAAAAAAATATATATTTAGGTATATGTTGATGATTGAATATGTTATAAATACTTTGGATGATTTCTTAGTGATCCTTGAAGGTAAAAAAAACAAGTTATGCCAATTGTATCTTGTACTCTAGATATTTTCTATTAGAAGTTTATTGAATGTAATAAAATTTTATTGGTACATATTTCATAGAAGTAGTTCATTTGTTAACTTTTTAGCTATAAATATAGCTCATTAAAATGCATTATCTCTCTCCTCAATATTTATTGCTCACATGGAGTTTGATTACACTCTACAAGTTTTGCTTCATAAGGTTAGATTACTCAAGGTCTTTTCCCTTTGTAATGGAAGATCAATTATTATGCTTCAAACTAAATATGGATTATTTTCTCCTTTTATTTCAATACTTATATTCTAATATGTTTAAATGGTTAAGTGTGGTAGATTTTTCCTATATCCCAGAAAGTGGTGGTTGAAATATTAGTGATTGTTGCACCTACTCTTTTGTTATAGATATGATATATAATATGAATATGTGGTTATGAGTTGGGTATCCTTCCTATGGTTTTGGTATGATTAATTATAAGCCTATGTTGGCCCCATGCTTCACCATTTACCTCTATTTCTAGTATCTCTACACTTTTATCTCTCTCCTTCATATCTCAACCTATTGTAAAATGGATCTCCATTTCCAATGGGTAAGGTACCATCTTGATAAAAAAGTGTGTGATGTTGTGGTCCTGAACATGTATTTATTTGTAGGATAGTCTTATTGGAATATTTATTCCTTATATGTATGATGATTTTCTTTGGATCCTTGTTTCATGTTCTCTCTTATCTATGATATAGCATTCCTACATGAGCTATTTCCCTATCTAAGGGAAGATAGTTCCTTTAGAAAAATGCACCCCCTTATTAGGCATTATCTTATTTACAAACAAAATATTGGTGTGGGTAAAACCATTCCATCCAAGAATGTTTTATTTTATTTAGTATGATATTTGTGCATCTTCCACCATTCAAATCAACAATCTATTATGGCATGTCCAATGGCACCTGATCACCTTATTTAAGCTTATTTTGGTTACATTATTATACCTATATGTATATTTGTATCTTTTCCATAGAAATAGAATGACTAATCTATTATTCTAGTGTACTTGAATATGGAAAACTAAAGAATCTTTATGGCCTCTTCAATGTAAGTAATGTAAGAATCATATTAAAGGGGGATAAATGTGTACCTATTAGTTCTAATGTGAAAAAAAGTAGAATGATAATTTTTGGGTTGTCATTCAATTTTATATCCACCCACCCAACCCAGATATTTGTATGTTTAGGATTAAATATTTTTTAATTTAGTCTACTTTTGATTTTAGGAAACTCATAAAGTTTTGGTTTCTTGTTACTGAGTCTTTACAAAATAAGATCTCCATGGTTGTTGTTATTCCTATCTATCCCAACCTTTGGAAGGTTTCTCCAAGGTTCCACTTATTTTATTTAAAGAAAGAATTCATTCTATCATTTGGTATATCAATAAATACATTTTTGAATATGAATGTATCATATGTATATTAGTTATATATTCCATGTGATTGTATGCATTAGCATATTATAGAGAAGGATTTTAAGTGTAAAATATTAGAAATAATGCTAAATAGTTTGTATCTTGATTATATATTGGGGAGTGAATTTTTGTTAACCCTTATTTTGGTTATTTATTTTCCCAATAACATCCTTATTTTCCCATTTGATATCAATATGTTATTTTCATACATGGATTATTAACCAAAAGTATATCAGTACCTATCATAACAACTAATATGTTAGTATTGAAAGGAATCAATCCATTATTAAATACCAATAATGGATAGAATTATTTAGAATATATTTGTGTTAACCTTAATCAATATAAATATCCCATCCATTTTTCATGAGTTTAGTTTCACATGGACTTGGTAATCTTTCATGATAAATCTTACATGTTGAGGTCCAATCAAGTGGTGAGTTGCATCAATGATTATGAAAAAGATGATAGTTTCAAAATGAATCAGGTTTAAAGACGGATAATTCTTGGTAAGGATCACATCATATGATGAGATATCTTATTTAAAATATGATCCTAAAGTTGGAGTTCATTACCTACAAATTGAGAGTTATTTTATGAGTTTTTCACATAAAATAATGAGAAAAATGTGCTTAAAAGAGTAGCAAGTTTCTTGAGATGCTTGTGTATTTATAAGTTAGTTGAATGAACATATACATATATGTTTTCTACCATGCCAAATTTTCACACCTCCCCTCACCCCTCATATAAAATGCTTCATTATATCCATTCATTTCAATCATTGTTCACTCCTTCCATGCATGTTTTCCCACTATACTATCTTTCCTATCATCTATATTTCCACCATTATGCCACCTCCCTATGGGAGTATATTTTCACCACTTATTAAAGGACCTTTTCTTTACCCATCCTATACCCCTTGTTATATTGTTTCTCCTTGTTTTATCTCCTTTAGTATTTTATGAAAGGTCCTATACCCCTTGTTATATTTTTTCTCCTTGTTTTATCTCCTTTAGTATTTTATGAAAGGGGTCTTCCTATTTTGCTCCTTTTCCCTCCCTTTTCTCCCCTTTCTCTTACCATTTTCCTTATTTTCCTTGCCTTATCCTTCCCCTTTCTCTTCCAAATTTTCCTACTTGATAGCTCAACAAATAATTAGGTGAATAAGCATCACTTTATACCTATACGATTTCATCAATAATGAGATAGGATATATTAGGCAGATTTACATAATATCAGTACATTAGTTATTCCTTAGATAATGAAATAAAGAGGGGTTAATAAAAATTAAAATTTTAATACCCCTCATCTAAAATGGACCTATAAATTCCTAACAAATGTAGATGAAACCTAATTAAATTAATAGCAAATTTCTAAAATTAATGTAAATTGATAGGTGACTTTTGAGCAGTTTTTGAAAATAGATATAAAAAATAGGTGAAATTTTTTCAATTTTAAAAATCATAGTAAATTTTTGAAAGCAAGAACTAATTAGCATATGAAACTTTATAAACACATTGAATGATTGAAATTTGAGTACAAATTAGTTCTTTTAGGCTTTCACCATGGACTATGTCTCTGGGATCCGCTCAAAACTTTAAAATATTTAGGTGCAAGGAAAAGTGAAAACTAATAAATATGCTAGAAAATCACAACATATCCATTCTAGTTATTTCCACCATGAAATATGTCTCATCTAGGTTTTTGTAATCATGGGGCACTCTAATCTGTAATCATCGGATGCTTATAGAATACTTGGATCCTCACTTATAGATTCAAACAAAAATTATTAACCATTATGAAATCATACAAATCACATATAAATTTGATAATTGAATAATGTAAATCACAAACTAGCAATCTCAAACATACAACAAGATCAACACAATGATTTACCCTTGTTCACCCAATGTGGGCTAATCTAGCATGGAATTGGACCCTTCTCTTCTCATTATATATAGATATTACAATATTACATGCATAGAAAAATACCATGAACACAATGGCAATACAATATCCTACAATTACTGCAACCTCCTACAACAAGAAGAAAATACAATCTCAGAACTACCAAATTTTGGAATGACTCTTGGTCTTCAAATCTTACAATTCTAAAATCTCAAAACTCTATAATTCTCCTTTAGAATCAAGGGGGGTGGCATGCTCTTTAATAAGCCTCGAATTGCCTTACAAATGCCTTCTTTGATATTGGTTATGGAAGCTAAAATAGTTCCTCTATCCAACACATCGATGTCCCTTTGACTTCTACTGATGACTCATCAAATTGCATGTCGATGTCAGCCTAGATATAAATGTCGATCAACTCCAAATTTTGGTCTTCAATCTATCTCCAAGAATAGGTACCTCTAGACTAAATACTACTCATGAAAAGATAACCCAATATGATCCAATTCAGATAACACCTCCCAAATAGAGAAGCATTTGGTCCCATAAATGCATAGATGAGGATGCAACTCCCCAACTCTAGACTTATCCATCCACTTGAATTTATTAGGCTTTTTTCCCTTTAACCCAACCAAACACAACTTTGTTTCACCTCTTCTTATACCATGAACCTTCTTTTCCAATATGATGTCCTCCTTGAGTTCATCCATAGTGTTAATAGCTAAGTCATCAATAGATGGTAAAATTAGATATGAACCTACTTCATCTTCAGTCAACATAGATGGCTCATACAATTTCAAAGGCTCAACATTCACAACTGAATAGATGTTCATATATTCCAAAAGGTCCAATCTAAAATCATTCTGACTTACTTGCTCAACAATCTCAAATTTTCTATACCCTATAGGTTTCAACTTCTTGGCTGGTCCTTGTAAGCTCTCCTTACTAAGATGCAACCAAACATGGTCTCCCACATGAAACTTATGGTCAAATATATGTTTATCATGTTAGATCTTGTACTTGGCTTGACATGTCTCAAGTTGCTCTTGGACTTTCAAATGAATTTGCCTAATATTTTCAACATATTTTTCAACTTGCTTTTCCTCTTTCTTAGTTGAATCTTCTTCATCCTTTTCCTACCCAAACACACAATCAAAAGGTGAAGGTGGTAAATAACAAAAATAATCCTCAAAAGGACTCTTATTAATGGAAGAATGAATTTCCCTATTGTATGCATGTTGGATATATTCAAGATGTTCATCCCAAGACTTAGGATGCTTGCCACAATAACCCCTCAAGAATTGAACTACTATCCTATTCATCACCTCTGTTTGTCCATCCATTTGAGGATGAAAGGTAGTACTCCTCTTTAACCTTGTATCCATCATTTCCCACAAACATTTCCAAAACTTGCCCAAAAATCTACTATCTATATCTGAAATAATGGAATTAGGAAATCCAAAATGAACCCAAAGATGAGAGAAGAATAAATTTGCAACATCTTGTTATGTTTAAGTCTTCTTACATGGAATCAAAACATACATCTTGCTAAATATATCCATAATAACAAATAAATAGTCATGACGCTTCTTAGTCATAGGCAATACTCCCACAGAATCCATTGAGATACACTCTCATGGATGTGAAGGTACTAAAAGTGGTTGATACAAACCCAAATTCCTATTACTTGGCTTGCTATTGCAATACAACGAACACCTCCATATGTATTTGGAAACTTGATCTTGCATCTTTGGCCAATATACATATGTTTACAAATTGTACAATATCTTTCCAACCCCAAAAATGTCCTGCAATCTTTGAAGTATGTGTTTCTCTAACCAGTCCAATCCTTTCACCTATAGGTACACATAATGCATTCAAATGATAAAGAATTCCATTTTGCAAATGAAGTTCATCCAGACCCTCATACATGGATCTAGATGAAGATAATTGCTCATACACTTCTCCAAAGTCTAGATCCTGCACATATGTCTCTAAAAATGACTCAGAAAAAAAAAGGAGAAATTTTAGCACTAAGAGGGAATTTAGTGGACCCTATTTACATGCCACTGGTGGCCCAAAAATAGTACTGCATACCACTAATAGTGTGGAATCTATAGTTACAAGTGGCCTAGAAAGAATGTCAGCAACCTTATTCAGTGTTCCTTTCTTATACTTGATCACTATATGAAATTGTTACAAAAAACTCATCCATATATAGTGTCTAGTTTGTTGCAATTTTGATTGAGTTTGTAAATACTTTAATGGTTGATGATCAATACAAATGATTATTTCTTTCGCCATTAAGTAATGTTTCTACTTTTAAATAGCTTGAACCAATGCATACATTTCCTTATCATAAGTAGGATAATTAAAAATAACCCCACTAAACTTTTCAAAATGATAGCAAATTATTTTACCTTCTTGCATCAAAATGGCTCCCATGGCATAGTCACTTGTATCAGTCTCCACTTCAAATGGTTTCTACAAATCAAGAAGTGCTAGCACAAGTGCACTAATAATCTTTTGCTTCAAAGTGTCAAAAGATGTTTGTTGTTGTTTCCCCTATTGGAAAACTTACCTCTTATCGATTACATCATATAAAGGTGAAGCGATATGAGAAAAATCAATAGTAAAATTTGTTTACAAATAGGATTTTGAGAGTTACGAAGTAATTAAAGTAAATAAACAATTTAACTCTAACATCCACAATCCTGAAAGCAAATTTGTAAATTCGACACTATGGATAGCAATTTAGTATAGATAAGCTGAATATGAAAGATAATCTCAAAAGTGCTTGAAGTGCAATGAAAACCACCATACAAAATTGGAAATGTGTACTTACCTCACAAAGCATACCTAATAATGATGAAATGAAGTAAGTGATGAAGTCTCAAATATTGATGTCACCTGCAATAGAAATCTCAGAGCTGACTGATCTTAAAAGAGGACTGTTGGCAGTGTATTTGGGTTGAAGAGGAACGCTGGTGGCCTATTTTCTTCACAAAGGAATGTCAATGGTCTTGTTCTGAATATAATCCATCTTCCACTAACTCTTAACCCCCTATACAGTCTCGCAATGATGATAGTGTGATACTCAGATTAGGTCATTTGTGTGTCTGTACGCTCGCAATGAGGAAGTATACAAAATCCCAACCTTGTATGGGATCGTATATCTTCATCTCTTGATCTTGGACTTACTACTAGATCCCTTATTTATATAGATAGTAATATGACCTACTCCTTAGGTTGGCGTGTACGTACACAAACAAGGAATGTAGTAAGTCATGATATAGGTATTAACAATATGCAAGACATTATTAATATTATTTTGATATAAGTGCAAGCAAATGTTTTATAATGTATTAAATAAATACATAAATTCATTTTTATGTGATAACATATGCCCCACTTTGGATGAAGGATCAAAAATCATTAGGTGCATTTGAGATTTTTCATTCAAATTAAAATCAAAAACATCATTGATAATCCTTGCTAAACATGACATTGATTCATCTACTTATGCTAATGTACTTTTGACAATACTATGAGAAAGATAAACAACATGTAAACAAAAGATATGATTTAAGAAACCCCCATATATGATGTTCTCCACATTGCCCCTAGTTGATATTGATATTCTCCATGAGCTCCAATGATCACCTACAAAAAGAAGATACAGCTCTAGGGTCCATAGCCATCTACCGAGAGGTCACATATGACAATTACCCGTATGTAGTTGATTTTTGTGACATACAACCATCTATTATCATTGATGGTTTTGTCTATCTAATTTTGTGGAAGCTGGACTTCCCACCAAGAGGCATGTCATAGATCTTAGGAGTTGAAACTCCACTAAGAGGTATGTGATAAAGCTGATAATCTGAACCAAGAGGTGTGATCGTTGACTTGGGAGCTGAAACTCCACCAAGAGGCATGATTTTGATCATAGGAGCTGAAACTCTGCCAAGAGGCATGATTTTGATCTTAGGAGCTGAAACTCCACCAAGAGGCATGTCATTGATCTTAGGAGCTGAAACTTTGCCAAGAGGCATGTGATAAAGCTGACAAATCTAAACCAAGAGGTGTGATTTGTTGACTTAGGAGTTGAGACTCTGCCAAGAGGCATGATTTTGATCATAAGAGTTGAGACTTCACCAAGAGGCATGTGATAAAGCTGACAATCTGAGAGAAAATGTTGATAATCTGACAAAGTTGATACTCTAAGAGGTAGTACTAATAATTTGATAATTTGAGGTGCAATATTGATAATCTAAGAGTTGAAGTTGATAATCTGAGAGATATCACTGATAATTTAAAAGATAATACTGCTAATTTAGGAAGGTAACGCTGCAAATTTGAGAGATAGCACTACTAATCTGCAAGAGACATAGCTAGTAATCTTTACTCTAATTGGCTTTGCTCATGGAATAGGACCATGGGAGATCCTTTTCTAACTAATATGGAGTGCGGGTGCTCCTTTTCTGACATCTAATTTACTTCTCATTTCATCCTTGCATCATCTATTCGTTTGCTGATTCTTGTATTATCTTTTTTCACAAACATAGATGCATGCAGCAACCCCTAGGTCACTCAGATACGATACTTCTTAAGGTGTCTAGCATTAATGGGGTTTTTGAGGACTTCCCCATCCAATGTAGACAATCTGTATGATCCTCTACCTTGTGCTTCTAATATTATGTATGGGCCAACCCAATTTGGCTCAAATTTCCCTTTGAGCTCATCTCTAGCTGTAGTGTTTGAAACATTCTCCTATAGAACCATATCTCTGACTTCGAACACTTTAGGTGTTACTTTCTTTCCATAATATCTACTAATTCTCTACTGATATGCTCTGAGGTGTTCTAAGGCATGGACTCTTTTCTCATCCAAAGCCTCTAATTGATTCATTCTGGATTCCCACACTTGCAGTTCTTTCATGATATCCTTGAGTGCAATCCTTAGAGAAGGTATCTCTATTTCAAGAGGGATTACTACTTCATATCCATAAACTAAAGGGTATGGAGTAGCACCTATTGCTATTCTCATGCTAGTTCTATATTCCCATAAAGCATATGGGAACTTGTCATGCCAATCTCTTCCATTCTGTTGAATTGTTTTTGCCAAAATCTTTTTGATAATCTTGTTGGTTGCTTCAGCTTGACCATTCCCTTGTGGATAATAGATTGAAGAAAACCTTTGATCAATCTTCATCTTTTTACAAAATTCTATGATATCCTTCCCTATAAAGTTTTCCCCATTGTCCATGATTAACCTTTGAGGTATGCCAAACCTACAAATGATGTACTCCTTGATAAAGTTGATGATGTGTTTTTGGATAGCTATTTTTAAAGATATCGCTTCAACCCATTTAGTGTAGTATTCTGTGGCAACTAGGATAAACTTGTTCCCCTCACTAGAAGGAGGGTTGATAACACACATGAAGTCCAAAGTCCACATTGAAAAAGGCCATGGTGATGTGACATAGTTCAACTCTTGGGTAGGTGTTAATTCTAAATGTGTGTACATTATTACTCTCATCTCTGTAGTTGCTTTCATGAATTATAAGGACATGTCATCATTTTCCCATGACTCAATGGCATGTATGGTATTTTCATTTTCTACTTCATAACAACTATGATTCTTCATTTGTTCATTATAATTTGATAATTCTACAGAAGCAATCCGATCAACATGTTCATCTTGTTATTTTGAAACAATGTCAAGTTCAGTGTGCTTAAAAATTTCTTTGAAAGAGGACCACCGGTGGCTTAAAATATGCTGAGAGGAGTGCAGACGGTCCTATTCTTGCCTCTTTTGAGGTCCATCCAAATATTCCCTAGGACTGATATTGTTCACATCTGCAACGGTGTATAAACCAAATCTAATGTCAATGATTTTGAGCTTCTGTAGTGCTTTTCTGTAAATCTGCTCATTCTTGGCTAGGATAGCCTCATCTTCTGAATTATAGGGGATAAACCTTTCAGGGAGCACATAATTGCATTGTCTAGATACCTGTTCATCTGCCTCCACTTTATACACATTTCCTTCAAAACAAAATGTAAAGCATCTATGTAATGTAGATGCTACACCTTCAATATCATCTATCCAAGGTATCCCAAGAATAAGATTGAATGAAGGTTTCCCATCTATGATATAAAATAGTGTTTTGAGTGTCTTCTTCCCAACTCTGATCAGGAGTGTGATGATCCCTTCACATTTCTTAGGAACACCATCAAACCCCTTAACTCTCATGGTGGTATCCTCCCTTGGAGGTAGCAATTTTGGATCAAATTGAGAAAGTAAATGAGTGTGGCAATATTCAATGCTACCCCACCATCTATCAATGATCTCTTAACTATACTACCAAAAGCTTCAACTTAAATAAATAAAGGTGGATGTAATTTCATTACATCCTTGTTAGGCTTCTCATTAGGGTAGAAAGCGATGATTTCCCCCTTACTCCACATCTCAGCTTTTTTCGCCAAGGCATTAACTGATATATTTCTGTCTATTAGACTATTCTTAAAGACTTGATTCATTATTTCTCTATGAGGTTATGAAATTTGTAATAATTCAAAGAGACTAACCTTTGCTTGTGTGTTTTTGAGTTGTTCAATTAGATCAAAACTCCTTGGATCTTTTGGAAGCTCCCTTTTGCATGTGACTGGATCTATGATTACTCTTGCTCTTCCTGTTGTTAATGCTGCACATACTTCTTCATGAAAGATCATGTTGATATCATGTTCTTCTTCAGTTTCATCAACTCTATCAGGGCACACATAAAACCCATCTTTGATAAGCCTTTGTATCCTGTTCCTAAGGCTTCCACACCCATTTGTGGCATGCCCCTTGGTTTGGTGATACTCATAGTATCTATCTTCCTTGTACCAAGCTGGTCTTTCTGCAGTAGGATCTTCTTCTCGCTTAGGCAATGGCTGTAACAATCCCTTGGTGATAAGATCCTTTAAGATAAATCTAGGAGGTATAGGAAACTTGATAAATTTATTTTCCTTCTTTTCATCGGTCTTTTCTGCCACATGGATTAACTTATCCTTCTTTGGTGATTGAGTTATTTTGTCCTTTGCCTTAGGTTTTTCATCTTCTCCATACTTCACAAGCCCTAATTTTACAAGAAATTTTTCTTTCTCTAACAATTTATGTGTCATATCCAAAAATGCTAAGTGTGTGTAATCAATGACATGTGTTGTAAAGGTAAAATGACAGCTTCTTTAAAAATGTTATTTACCTCTCTTTCAGTAAGCCTTATCTTGACTTATTGTCAAGTCCTCTTGAATCTTACGAGAAACTTATCTAACTTTTCATCACTGCCCTATCTCATAGCGCATAGATCTGACATCATGATCTCCTTCTTGATATTATGCTTATACTATTCTAAAAACAACATACTCAACTCCTTGAATGAAGTGACTGATCTCTCTGGCAAAGCATAGAACCACTCACACGCTTCTCCCTCCAAGCTGTGAGGGAAGAATTTGGCTTGCAATCTCAAATCCACACTGATTTTGAGCTCACATTCATCTTTAAACCCCTGTAAATGTCTTCTAGGATCTCCCTCTCCATTAAATTTGTAGAATTTTGGATCTTTATAATATGCATGTGGCATACACCGATGGATCTCATCAGATAATGGGCTACCAAAATCAAAAGAGTCATCCGGTTGAGCTGAACCTCTAGCTAGCTGATCGATCTGCCTTTGCATACCTTCAATTGTTGCTTGAAGGTGATCATTTTCACCCTCTCCACTATTATTTGCCCTTGCTTCTAAACTATCAGGTCTATCATGTTGAATTTCTTCTAAGAGGTTATCAAAGTCTTTCTTTGAAAGACTTCAAAGAATTATTCTTAGCTGATCCATATCTGAAACAACTCACAAAATAATTTTTAGTCCTAACTAAAACCCTAGGGTTTTAGTGTAATTTAGTTTCATGTCGAGTTCACCAAATGTTTACAAATAGGATTTCGAGAGTTGCGAAGTAATTAAAGTAAAGAAATAATTTAACTCTAACATCCACAATCTTGAAAGTAAATTTGTAAATTCAATGCTACAAATAGCAATTTAGTATAGATAAGCTGAATATGAAAGATAATCTCAAAAGTGCTTGAAGTGCAATGACAACCACCATACAAAATTGGAAATGTGTACTTACCTCATGGAGCATACCTGATAATGATGAAATGAAGGAAGTGACGAAGTCTTGAAGGTCAACGTCGCCTGCACTAGAAATCTCATAGCTAATTGATCTCAAAAGAGGACCACTGACGGTGTATTTGGGCTGAAGAGGAATGCTAACGGCCTATTTTCTTCATAGAGGAACGTCGATGGTCTTGTTTTGACTATAATCCATCTTCCATTGACTCTGTACCCCCACATGGTCTCGCAATTATGATAGTGTGATACTCAGATTAGGTCATTTGTGTGTCTGGACGCTTGTAATGAGGAAGTATACAAAATCCCATCCTTGTATGGCGGTGTCAAAAGACACCTAAAAGTGGATTGCCATTATCAAGATCGGATATGGGATCGTATATCTTCATCTCTTGATCTTGGACTTACTACTAGATCCCTTATTTATATAGATAGTAATATGACCTACTCCTTAAGTCGGCGTGTACCTACACAAACAAGAAATGTAGTAAGTCATGATATAGGTATTAACAATATGCAAGACATTATTAATACTATTTTTATATAAGTGCAAGCAAATGTTTTATAATGTATTAAATAAATACATAAATTCATTTTTATGTGATAACAAAATTTCTCAAATATTGGACAACACCTTAGAAACTCCTTACTTCAGTTACATTATATGGCCTTGGCCAATCTACTATAGCACTTACTTTACTAGGATCTATCTTAAGTTTTCCATGACCAATAACATGGCCCAAATACACCAAAGACTATTTTCCAAACTCATATTTTGAATGTTTCAATAACAACTTCACCCTATGTAATGTTTGAAACACTTTTCTAAGATGTAAAACACATTCTTCCCAAGTAGAACAATAAACAAGAATATCATCCAAGTATACAACAACGAGAGAATCAATAAATGGAAAAAGTACATCATTCATTACCTTCATGAAAGTAGGTGGTGCATTGTACAAACCAAATGGAAAAACAAGCCACTCAAATAGGCATTGTCTTATCTTGAAGGTAGTATTCCAGATGTCCTCCTCTTTGATTCTAACTTGGTGATATCCACTCCTCAAGTCTAGTTTTGTGAAGAATATTGCCCCTTGCAATTGATCCAAAATATCATCTATCTGAAGCAAAGGATATCAATTTTTGATGATGATTTTTTTTAATGCTCTATATTGAATGCATATTATCCAAGTTTGATCCTTCTTGGGGACCCAAATAATAGGTGATCCATATGGAGATGTACTTGGTTTGATCACTCCTTGATCAACCAACTCATGAATCTACCTCCTTATTTCCCCTTGCTTCAAAATCGATTATCGATACAAAGCTATGTTGGGAAATGAAGCATCAGGTAACAATTGAATATCATGTTGTATATCCCACATAGGAGGTAATCCCTATGGATTTGTAAATAGGTCAGTAAACTCTTGAACCAAATCCTTCATCTATTCCTCTCTTTTACACTTCACTGGTAGCCCAAAATTAGTATTGCATATTGCTAATAGCATGAGATTCACCTCGATCGAGGTTTCTATTTTCACCATGATTAGAAAAAAAAAATTAGAAGAATTTACAAGACATTTTACCTAACTGGCAGTGACCAAAGGTAGTTTTTTCTTACTTTTATGTGTATTAGCTAGAAACACCTTTCCATCTTTCACCAATCGTAATTTATTCAATCTTTTATAATAAATTCCATCGCTATCCCACATATAAGGGTTACCAAGAATAACACCACAAATTTCTAAAGGAACAACATCAACCACAACTTCATCAATGTACTTTGCAATAATAACAAATTTCAACTTGCATTGTTTAGTGACTTGCAAACTAGCATTGCAATGCACCCAACCCAAAGGATATGGATTTAAATGGTTGAAAGTTTCCAATCCTAAATTACTTACCATAGTTTCTGAAATAAAATTTTCTTGAGAACTCGGATCAACAATGTAATCTACTTTGGTTTTTTTAATTTGGATTTTGAGGTGGAATAATCAAATCCTTTTTTCTTCAATGTCTTGAGGTTCTTCAACCTTTTGAATGGCTGAACAATTTACTTTCTCTTCATCATTTGAACTTCCCTCAATATCATCACATCTAATAACCATAGCATTAGTTTTATTCTTATTCTTATGCTTATACGGACGTAATTCTATATGTAATTTCCATCATTTATCATCAATATGACCATCTTTATCACAATGTCTACCATCACCTTCTTTCTTTGAAATATTAGTTGTCTTAGTTTCTTACTTACCTTTTCCTTTATCTTGATATTTACCTTTCTCTTGTCATCCCCTTGAATTAGAAGCCTTCTTGGATTCATCATATTGTCTTCTTGCTTTAACATCCTCTTCTAAGTATTGTTCTTGGACACACACTTGATCAAGATTAGTAGGATTAAACAACATGATAGTCTTTTGTAAATGACTATGTTTCCTTGTTTCCTAAATTTCGTAGTGTATTCTTGAACTTTTTTCCCTCTTTTTTGTCTAAATAATTGCTATTTCATCAATTGTTTATTATGATATCCTAGTGGATAAAATTGATCTCTTAACAACTCCTTAAATTCATTCCAAGAAGATATTTCATAAAAGTGTTCATGATTAAGAGTTTCTACATGGCTTTCCCACCAAACTAAAGCATGTCCACTCATATTTAATCTAGAAAAAGAGATTTTATCAACATCATTTACAACACCATAAATTTGGAAATAAACCTTCAATTGTTTCAACCAATTGTTCACCTTTTCTGCATCAACCTCTCCTCCAAAAGTAGGAATGTTCACTTTGGCCTCCACCTTGAATGGAACTCTATTTGATGAAGATGATGAATTAGCTCTTCCAACTACATCATGATATCTTTGATTGATATTTACATTTGCTACAGTAGCCAACAACTCACCCAAATGAGCTAAAGAATTCTCCATTACCAAAAACCTTCTTTCAAAATTGACATCCATCATGGTATGTACATGTGACGGTTGCTCCTCTACATTATCCATTACATTTGCTCTACCCTTCTAAAAAATATTGAGATCCTCTGGAATTAATTCAAGTCTTTGATATCTCCTCCCAAACATCAAATTTCATGCTATTGGCTATGTGGAATTCCTAAAATTATAGCCCCAACCAGATGCTTATAGCATACTCGGATCCTCACTTAAATATTCAAATAAAAATTGTTAACCATTATGAGATCATACAAATTGCATATAAATTTGACAATTGCACAATGTAAATCACAAACTAGCAATCTCAAACACATAACAAGATCAACACAATGATTTACCCTGGTTCACCTAATGTGGGCTCATCCAGCATGGAATTGGACCCTTCTCTTCTCATTGTCTATGGACATTACAAAATTACATGCATAGAGAATACCATCAACACAATGGAAATACAATCTCCTACAATTACTGCAACCTCCTACAACTAGAAGAAAACACAATATCATAACTTCAAAATTTGAGAATGACTCTTGGTATTCCTTCAAATCTTACAATTCTAAAATCTCAAAACTCTACAATCTTCCTTAAGAATCAAGGGAGGTGGCATGCTCTTTAATAAGCCTTGAATCACCTCAGAAATACCTTCTTTTACATTTATTATGGAAGTTGAAATAGTTCCTCTATGCAACACATCGATGTCCCTTCAACTTCTTATGATGACTCATCAAATTGCACTTTGATGGCAGCCTAGATTTATACTTTTGTATGTCACTAGCATCCTAGATCTTAATGTTGATCCATTCTAGATTTTGGTCTTTGGGCTATCTCCAAGCATAGATACCTTTGGACTAAGTACTACTCCTAAAAATACAACTTGATATGATCCAATTCAAATCACACTCATGACTATATCCTCTTCATTTGTACAAAAGTAAAGAATGGACTAGCAATGGGGATTATTTGGGAATAAAGTTTCAAAATAAAAGTTAATTATACTATCCTACAAATTAATTAAGTAAAAAGAATTAGATACATGATATCTAACATGATCAAAAAAATTTAATTTAAAATAAAACCATAAAATATTATCAGTTGGTTGTTGACCATATGTAATTGAAATATTTAGAAACCTTAATACATTTTATTTATAGATAATTTCTTCTCATTCTGGGTAGTATTTCAAAATAATCTTAATCATTATTTGAAACTCTATCCCTGAATAGGTTGAAAAAATGCAACTACTTTTCCTTTGGATCATTATTTACTAAGCAGTACCTAGAAATGAATGAGAGGATGCATTAAAATGAATGATGTTTCAATGTTTTACAGAAGGGTGTCATGTAGGACTTGTCATTCAAACTAATAAATATACCTTAATTTGATAGATGATAAGATAATTTATGCATGTAAGAGATATATTATATGTGGAAGAAACATATCACATGTGGATAGGACATTTCACATGCGCAAATGATAACACATATAAAGGATATTCAGAATGCAATCGGGCCAAAATCACTCATAATACAACTTGATCATATGCACTCAGAATGCAACCATGTCAAATGCAATCATAATAAAATTAACCTAGATGCATCCAACCTAATTACATTCTAAATGCATTTGGCTTGATTATATTCTAAATGCATTTGGTTTGGTTGCATTCTAAATGCATTTGAGATGGATGCACTTAAAATGCAATTGGATCAGATGCATTACAAATGAAACTAATCTGGATATATTTTGAATGCAATCGGGCTAGTTACTTTCTAAATTCATCTAAACCAATTGCATTCTTAATGCATCTAACTTGGTTGCATTTTGAATGCATTTGGCTTGGATGTATTTGAATGGATCTAGGCCAGTTGCATTCTAAATGCATTCAAGTTATATGCATTTAGA
>Ga0181464_1000001_pt4 | contig 23192 bp, 26 predicted proteins | sample InSIn2gowninarea_FD_119074 | JGI IMG/M metagenome (GOLD analysis project Ga0181464, IMG submission 119074) | Clean room microbial communities from NASA Spacecraft Assembly Facility at Jet Propulsion Laboratory, Pasadena, California, USA -... ...
GTTTGGTGGTATCTGCGCCTATGGGTTTAGCACTATTTTTTATGTATTAGTTTTAGGAAAATATAATTTATCTGTTGCCTATCCAATCGTAATTGGTTTGACAATTATCGCAACTACAATTGCCGGGACTGTGATTTTAAGAGAAAAAGTTCCCGTTTCTCAATGGATGGGGATAGGTTTAATATTAAGTGGGGTTTGTGCGATCGCGTTCGCTAAAACTAATTAAATGTTGTCCGAGCATAATAATATAAAGCCATGAAAATAGTTAACAAAGGCTGGAGTTTTTATTTAGAATATAAGACTTACTTTAATGTATCTATATTTTTTTGGGCTATATTTGCTTTAAGTAATAGTGGTTTTGATACCTCAGGAGGCGAGTTTCATTATCAAGTTGCCGATATCAAATAATCAAGCACGGAAAACTAGGTTTTAATACCGAGCAAGCAGTTATAAATATATCTGCTCCTAATGGGAGAACTTATGGTTCGCATGAAATTGGTAATATTTTGTTTTTATTGCCAACAGCCTTTGTAAATAATTTAATATAAAATACGTTTTCTAATTTTATTAGTCAAGAAACAATAAATAGAGTTCAGTAATTTATTTTATCGTTTCAAGCTGGAACTTATACGGCATTAATTAAGTGCAGTTATTTTCTTTTTTATTGTAAATAAACTATTTTCGCAAACAAAGATAAACAGTTTTGTAGCAATATCATTATTAGTATGCACTACCTACTTTTGGACTTATGCGCGAAATTTGTTTGATGGAGTGTTATGCACAACAATTTTATTGTTATCTTTTGCTTTTTTAGTCACCTATAAACAGAAGAAAAAGCTTGTTTATTTAGCTTTAAGTTTTATATATTTAGGTTTTGCATTAATTACAAGACTATCAAAAATTCTAGCTATATTGGCATCAATTAGTTATTTATTAAGTATTGGTGTACCTTTAACTAAGCGATTTAGAGAAGCTTTGACAATAATATTTACGCTCATACCTTTTATTACTTGGCAATTTTGGTATAACAATCTTCGCACATTAATTTTTTATAAATTGCCCGTACAAACATCAGCGTGCGCAGAAAACAATGGACTTTATGGGAACATTTTTGTAGGCATTCAAGGCTTACTATTAAGTCCTGGAAAAAGCCTACTTATTTATGCACCATTACTTATTTTATATAAAAATTTTATAAAAAGCATCAAAAAGAAGCAATATATGTAGCAGCCATAAGTATTTTATGGTTGCTGCTTCATGCCAAGTTAAAAATTTGGTACGGTGCTTGGGGGCGGGGGTTTAGTCATTTCGTGACAATTTTGCCTTTAATGTTTTTACCCTTAGCTGTCACTATAGAATATGTTTTAAACAAAACTATATTAAAAACTGCTGCAATTATTCTTGCTAGTTTTGGCTTTCTTTTGGCACTATCTTCAATTATTTATAACTGGCAATTTAGAATGAAGTATGCCAAACAGCGCGGTTTACTGGGCGACGAGGTATTTATCTGGAGTTTAGGAAATGGTCAGACCATCGATATGCTTAAAGGCGCTTTTGGTAACGTAATCCGTTTGATAACCCATGCACCAGAAATTGTAATTAAAGATAGTTATTCACCAGCAAATGAGTACGCAAGCAGCACAATTAATGTTTAATACAACTCCTTTATCTACGCTGGAATGTTTTGGTACATTGTTTTTATTTTGGTAGTTCCCTTACTGATTTTGATATACTTATCTATTCAAAATATTTTTATAGATGACAATCTTAAATCTTTGACCAAATCCTAAAAATTCAACGTACTTTCCAATATTGTGCATCGAGGAAGTTGCATAATCGTGGGTACAGATAAAAAATATTATTGTTTTGAACGAGGATATTAGTGAAAGTTTTAGTTGTCGGCAATGGGGGTAGAGAACACGCGATCGCGCACAAACTACTAGAATCGAGTAATATTGAGCTTTTCTGCGCTCCTGGTAATGGCGGTACGGCAACACTAGCACGCTGTCAGAATTTGCCTATAGGCGTAGATGACTTTGCAAGCATTGGACAATTTTCTCAAGCTAACAATATCGATTTAGTGGTAGTTGGGCCAGAAGTACCTTTAGCTTTAGGCATTACTGACTACTTGCAAAATTTGGGGATTAAAGTATTTGGGCCTTCTCGCGCGGGGGCGCAAATTGAGGCAAGCAAGGCGTGGGCAAAAGCATTAATGGCAGAATCGGGCATTCCTACTGCTATTGCTGCCGTATTTACCGATGCTGCTGCCGCTTGTGGCTATGTAGAAGCGGGATCTATCCCGATTGCGATCAAAGCCGATGGTTTGGCGGCGGGGAAAGGGGTAATTATTGCCTCCACAGTGGAGGAAGCCCATAAAGCTATTAATAGTATCTTTCAGGGGCAGTTTGGCAGTGCGGGTAAATTTGTTTTAGTAGAAGAATATTTAACTGGGCAAGAAGTATCGGTATTAGCTTTAACCGACGGGATAACAATTCGCCCCTTACTACCAGCCCAAGACCATAAACGCATTGGTGATGGCGATACCGGGGATAATACGGGCGGCATGGGTGCTTACGCCCCAGCGCCTTTAGTTACGCCCCAATTGATGGCAAAAATCGAAGTAGATGTATTGCAAAAAGCGATCGCAACTTTACAAAAACGCAATATAGACTACCGGGGCGTACTCTATGCAGGTTTAATGGTGTCACCCGATGGCGAATTTAAAGTGTTGGAATTTAACTGTCGCTTTGGCGATCCTGAAACCCAAGCAATTCTACCTTTACTCGCAACGCCTTTAGAAGACTTGTTACTTGCTTGCGTTGAAAAAAGATTAGCCCAAATGCCTCCTATTGCCTGGAAACCTGGCGCAGCTTGTTGTGTCGTTGCCTCGGCGGGTGGTTATCCGGGAGAATATAACAAAGGCGAAGTAATTTCTGGGATTAAAAGCGCTGAAAATTTAACCAATACTTATGTGTTCCAAGCTGGCACAAAGCAGTTAGATACGCAATTAGTTACTGATGGCGGTAGAGTTTTGGGGGTGACAGGCATCGGCGAAAATTTCGAGCGGGCGATTTCCCGTGCTTACGCGGCAATTAATGGCATTCATTTTAACGGCATGTACTATCGCCGAGATATTGGCCATCGGGTAAAAAAATAAATTTTGAGTATTTTTCACCACCTATTTACCAATTTACTGTTAGTTTTTAATTGTAAGGATTTATTACAAAAGCTATTATAAATTTTAAAAATGGTTAGTCAATTAAAAACATTAAGAGCAGCGATCGCCCATTGGTGGGCGGATTTTACGCTGCAAACAAAGCTGATGGCGGCGGCGACTTTGGTTGTCTCTTTAATTATGAGCGGGCTTACTTTTTGGGCGGTCAATACCATTCAACAAGATGCGCGGATAAATGACACTCGTTTTGGCAGCGATTTGGGGTTGTTACTTGCTTCTAACGTTGCGCCGCTAGTGGCAGAAAATAATCTTACCGAAGTTGCCCAGTTTTCTCAGCGCTTTTATAGCAATACTTCTAGCGTCCGCTATATGCTTTACGCCGATGAATCGGGAAAAATATTTTTTGGGATTCCGTTTTGGCAACCAGAAGTGCAAACTTCTTTGAGTATCGCTCGTCGAATTAATTTACCAGAAAATTATGCCGCTAATTCCGAAATCCCAATGGTACGCCAGCACATCTCCCCCGATGGCGAAGTTACCGACGTATTTATTCCTTTACTGCATGAAGGGAGATACTTAGGAGTTTTAGCTATTGGTACTAACCCTAATCCTACGGTGGTTACTTCTTCAAATTTGACGCGGGATGTAACGATCGCCGTTTTTGTCTCAATTTGGGTAATGGTAATACTGGGAGCGGTTTCTAATGCTTTGATGATTACGCAACCAATTAAAGAGCTATCAACGGGGGTAAAAAATATTGCGGCGGGAAACTTTAAGCAACGCATCGATTTACCGCTTAGTGGCGAATTGGGAGAATTGATTTTTAGCTTTAATGAAATGGCGGAAAGGCTAGAAAGCTACGACGAACAAAATATTGACGAATTAACGGCAGAAAAAGCCAAGTTAGAAACTTTAGTTTCAACTATCGCCGATGGTGCGGTACTTATAGATGCCGATTTGCAGGTGATTTTAGTTAACCCCACTGCTAGACGAATTTTTGGCTGGGAAGGTGCGGAAGTTGTGGGAGCAAACGTACTGCATCAGTTACCTACGGCGGTGCAAGCAGAATTATCGCGCCCTCTGTATCAAATAGCCTCTGGAGAGCGCGATAGTGCGGAGTTTCGCCTAACTCTTGCCGAGCCAAGCGATCGCACGGTACGCATTCTTTTAACGACCGTAGTTAATCAGCATCGCGAAAGCATTAAAGGGATTGCGATTACCGTTCAAGATATTACCCGCGAAGTGGAGCTAAATGAGGCAAAAAGCCAGTTTATTAGTAACGTTTCCCACGAATTGCGAACTCCTTTATTTAACATCAAAACTCACATTGAAACTCTGCACGATTACGGGGAAGAATTGACAGAAGCCGAGCGTCGGGAGTTTTTGGAAACCGCTAACAATGAAACCGATAGATTAGCGCGTTTAGTTAATGATGTTTTAGACTTGTCGCGCCTAGAATCCTGCCGACTATATCATTTTGACGGCGTAGACTTGGCGCAAGCGGTGGAGCAAACCTTACGCACCTATCAACTAAATGCTAGAGATAAAGGGATTGAGCTAGTTCAAGAAATTCCCTCTGATTTACCCGCCGTATTGGGAAATTACGATTTGCTACTGCAAGTTTTTATAAATTTAGTCGGTAATGCGCTTAAATTTACTCAGCAAGGGGGAAAAATAGTCATGCGTGCTTATTTGCTACCTAAACAAGCTGTAAATGAGTATTCCCATACTTTTGTTGAGCGCGTACGCATTGAAGTTTCCGATACCGGAATTGGCATTGATGCGGAAGATCAACAAGCTATTTTCGATCGCTTTTTCCGGGTAGAAAACCGCGTACATACTTTAGAAGGTACGGGTCTAGGATTGTCGATTGTCCGCAATATTATTGACAAGCATCATAGCGCTGTTCATTTAGTCAGCGAGGTTGGTGTTGGAACAACTTTTTGGTTTGATTTAGCAGTATTTGTAGAACAACCTTTACCAACGGGTACTCTTTCCCTGATGGATGCAATTAGCCAGCCGTAGAATAGAGAGACAAGGAGCAAAGAGATTGGATTGCTAGTTTTTGCTAGAAGTTCAATAAAGCGATCGCCAAGCTGATTAATAATAAACCCAATAGCAGTAATAGTCCTTGATTCCTTCTTAGCCAGCTTTTAAGATTCCTGCGTTGGGGTTTTGGCGATGGGATAATTTTATCTACATCCTCGTACAACGTGCATTCTTGAGCATAAGGACGCTGGGGAAAATTGCAGGTATCGTCAGCATGATAAGTGCAACTATTGCATAAAAAGCTTTCTCCCTCCGCACGGTGTAAGGGAATACCCGGATGACCGAAAGCTTTAATTTCGATGCGACAATAAGGACAAGCAACCCCTTGAGAATCAATGCTTTGATGACAGCGCGGACAAAGTTCAGTTTTCAACTCACCTAGGGCAAAATGGGAAATTAGTTTAATTTTATCGAGTTTTGCAGGGCGATCGCAATTCGTCTTTATTCCACAACTTGATACTCTACCGATTCAACGATTTTATAGCGCGTGCTACCCATTTTTAAGGCAAACTGGCGTTCAATTTCCTCTAATAGCTGTACGGAAATTGCTTTCCACTCCTGGCGACTGCGCCAACGAATAACTAAAATAACTTCTGTGGGTGCGTAAGGATTTAGCCAAACTTCTTTATTTATAAACGCAGGAAACTGCGCGATCTCTTTTGTCCAAATTTCTCGATCTATTTGCAAATATTTTTCTCGATCTTCCGCCGTCACTTCAACTATGAGTAACTCAACTACCACCATTATTTAGCGCTCTATGCCCGGACAATTTCTGTATTGTAAGTTCCATCAGTAAAAAGATTTATCAATCTAAATCCTGGTTGAGCTTGCGTGTCAATAGTAAACTCTTTGCTTTGGGGTTGAAACTGCACGCAGGTAGAAGGGGAACCTAGATAGCGTACTTCGTGACGTTGAGTGTCAAACTCTTGGTGAATGTGACCAAATACAACTAATTTTATCTGCGGATAGCGATCGACTACTGCCAAAAACTCCTCATAGTTGCGTAAGTTAATCTTATCCATCCAGTCGGAATTAATTAAGCAAGGTGGATGATGCAATGCAACTAAGGTAGGAAGATTAGTACATTGCTGAAGTTGAAGTTCTAACCAATCTAAGCTTTGCTTAGAAACCTCCCCATGTACGCACCCAGGGATTAAAGAACTTATTAGTAAAAAATTCCAGCCACCAGAAGTAAAAGATTTAGTCGCATTAATTGGCGGTTGCTGTAATACTTGCTCCATCACTGGCAAATTGTCATGATTCCCTGGTAGCCAGTAAGCAGGGATGTTTAAGGGAGCGATTTCTTGGACTATGCGATCGTAAGATTGGCTGCTTTCATCTTGAGAAAGATCCCCTGTTAACAACAAAATATCTGGTTGCACTTGCAAAGCTTTTAATTTTTCTACCACTGCTTGCAATGAACGATTAGTTTGTACGCCAAAGACTTTAGGCTCAAATTCTGCAAATAAATGAGTATCGGTAATTTGAGCAACTAGCAACGAAGATACAGTATCCATAGCAAAAAGTTTATTTTTAAAATTAATTGGTGCAAGTAGGTATTACCGACTATTTAGGAAAGGTTTTAGGGAAAGTCTGTACCTTCCGCCAAACTCTGAGATTGGTAGAATTGTAGCAAGAGGCGATCGCATATCACTGGGATAGTTTAATTGCAAGGTTTATTAAAAAAGGTACAAACATGGAAAACAACAACTGGCTTCAGCAACTTGTAATGCTTGGTGTAGGGACAACATCTTTAGTCGCGGAAAAATTACGCGAAGCAAGCGACGAATTAGTTAAAGATGGCAAGCTAAACCCAGATCAAGCGAAGGTTTTTGTCGATGATATGATGCAGAAATTAAAATCGGAACAGGGAAACTGGGAAACCCAAATGCAAAAGCAAGTTAAAAACGTAATGCAAGAATTGGGCGTACCGCGTCAGTCAGAAACCGATGAATTGCGGGGACGAATCGATCGCCTAGAACGTCAAGTACGAGATTTGGAAAATAAACTTTGGCGTTAATTTGCATTATTCAAGCCAAGTGAACTAAAATTTGTTGTGTTTGTAACACTTTCTACTATTCCTTAATTTTAAGGAGGAAGAATTTTGAGAGAAATTATCATCAGTTTTGGTGTCATAGTAGTTTGTGTTGTAGTTTTGGTTGTCAGTCAATTTACAAATCAGCCTAACGCTAGTGCGGACAGACTTACATCAAACCAACCTCAAATTGCTCAAGTAACTGAAAAACCTACTCCTACTCCCAGTAATATTATGTCTGACGACGATAACAAAGCTGTAACTACTCCTTCTGGATTAAAGTACGAGGTACTAAAAGCAGGAGACGGCGCGACTCCTAAAACTGGTCAAACCGTTGTAGTTCATTACACCGGAACTTTAGAAGATGGCACAAAATTTGATAGTTCCCGCGATCGCGGTCAGCCTTTTTCCTTTAAATTAGGCGTAGGACAAGTAATTAAAGGCTGGGATGAAGGACTTAGCACGATGAAAGTTGGCGATCGCCGCAAGCTTACTATTCCCCCAGAATTAGGCTATGGCGCGCGCGGTGCGGGTGGCGTGATTCCCCCCAATGCGACGCTAATTTTTGATGTGGAATTGCTAAAAATTAGCTAATAGTTGCTATTAGGGCGCACATCTAGCTGCGCCCAACTCCCTTTAAGGCTGTTTGGTAGCGATCGCCAGTTTTGCCCCTTCTACCCGCCGCAATTTGTCCATTACAGCAATTACTTCACCGTGATTTACTTGCTCGTCGGCATTTAAAATTACTACTACTTCTTTACCACTCGGAATCAACGCTTCAATTTGCGATTCCAACGCTTCTAAGTTTGTAGATTTGCGGTTTAAAGCCAAGTTTCCCTTGGCATCGATGGTAATTGCGATCGGTGTAGATTTTTGGCTTTGGGCGGTTCCTGCCGTAGGCAAATTTACAGGTAAACTTTCCGAACGAGTTAAATACAGCGTAGAAATAATGAAAAATGTCAAGATTGCAAAGATGACATCGATCATTGGTACTACATTGATTTGCAATGGCATTTCTGGTTCATCGGGTAGCCGCATAAGATACCTCCGGGCGCTCGTAACGGCGACGATACAACAATTCTAACTGTCCGCCATACTCTTGAATTCGTGCCGTTTGCCGCAAGTAAAAACCGCGAAAGGTATTGGCAAATAACAACGTAAAAATTGCAACTATTAATCCCGATGCTGTCGAAACCAGCGCCTCGCTAATTCCGGCGGTAACGTTTGCCGTGCGGCTACCGCCTACATCGCCAATATTTAGCGAAGCAAAAGAAGCAATCAATCCCAAAATAGTACCAAGTAACCCTAAAAGGGGCGACAAGCTAATAATTGTGTCAAAGATATTGCTGAACCTTTTGAGTAACGGTAACTCTGCTTGTGCTTCGCTTTCTAAGGCAAGCCGAAATTCATCGGGGGTTGGTTGTTCTAATTGCAATGCAGCTAGAAAAATTCGCGCCATTGGCAAATCGGCATTTTGCTTCAGTTTATCTATAGCACCAATAATATTGTCATGGCGGTAAAGATTTAGAACATCGCGGACAACTCGGTTTTGACGCTTATTGATTCGCACCCAAAAAACTATCCGCTCAATAATTAAAGCGGCAGCCAGTACCGAAAATCCTAGTAGCGGAAACATTACCACGCCACCAGCCGCAAACAGATTTTGTATTTCCATTCAACTATTTATAAAATTAATTAGGCTCATGCCCGTTATTTTATTACACTAATTGATATTTATTGCTAATAAGTGATTACAAAAATTTTTGCTTATAAACTAAACTCAATGGTCATTTAGTAAAAAACAACTATAAAGCAAGCAACATTTAAAGTCAAAAGACAAGCTGTCAAACTTCATAAACATGGACTCGAGCGGGTTTATAGCGCAAAAAAATAAATGCTCTCTAAAGATTTTGCTTAAATATCAAACCTAATTATTAAGAAAAATATCTAGAGATTGTGCTTGAAATTTACTGATTGCACGTATTAAGCTGAGGAAGTTAATAAGAATAAATATTAATAGCTTATGAGCTTGTCACGCCTAGCTGTCGAGCAGAGAGAAAAAGAAGCAAAAAACCTCAACTCGTTTCTTGCATTTAGTCTAATTGGCTCCCTAGCTTTGCATATTGGGGTGCTGAGTTTGGGTATGGGCGAGTTTTTAAGTAAAGCGCCAGAACTAGAAGACGAGCCAATTGAAATAGCGATCGTAGAATTGCCCACGCCGCAAAAGTTAGCAGTAGAACCAAAAACGCAAGCCGATGGCGGTTCTATAGGGGGAGGTAATGGAGCAATACTCAGCAGTGGAGGTGGCGGAGGGTTTGGCGTAGCCGATCGCAGTGGGGCATCTTCTAAAAACGAACCTATAAAAATTGCCCCCTCAAAGCCATCAATTGCTGCAAGTGCAGTTGTAAAAGCTCCCCCAGCAACACCAAAGTTAGCTCAAAGAAGTTCAATCTCTACACCACAGAATCAAAACGTTAAGTTAGAAAGCGAACCCGCAAAAACTGTTACGCAAGCCAAACCTGTAATTGCTCCAAATCGAACACCATCAGAAATTGTTACGCAAGCTAAACCTGTAACTACTTCTGCTCCAATTTCCGTAGCTAGGGTTAAACCTGCACCAGTAGATACATCTAAAGAGCGCTCAACGCAAATTCAACAGTTAAATAATCAAAGATTAAATAATTTATTAGAAAATGCTAAAAATACCAGACAGCAAGCAACAACTAATGCTGGTACTATAACGGCTCAACAAAGCAAAATTGCCGCCAATTTAAGAAACCAAGCAGGAAGCGGCGTTGAAACTGGTAATAGTATCGGTAATGAATCGAGAAGTAGCGGCACGGGTACAAATAGTCGCGGTAGCGGAAACGGGACAGGTACGGGAAACGGCACAGGTACAATTAGTCGCGGTAGTGGAAACGGAACGGGTACGGGAAGCGGAACGGGAAATGGCACGGGTAGCGGAAACGGGACGGGTACGGGAAACGGCACAGGTACGCAAAGAGGTAATAGTAACTCACAAGGCGGCTCAACCGTAGCAACAGGCTCGCGAAATACAGAGCGCCGAACTTCCCCAGGCGAAAGCGATCGCAATTCTACAAATACCAACTCATCAGGTCGTTCAGCGTGTCGCGCCTGTAAACCCAAGTATCCAGAAAGCGCCAGAAAGAGAAAATTAGAAGGCAAAGCAGAAATTAGCGTTGATGTTGATAACAAAGGTAACGTTACAAAAGTAAGACTAGCGCGTACTAGCGGTCACGCGGAACTAGATAAAGCCGCCGTAGAACAAGCAAGAAACTGGAAAATTGACGCTCCAAATGGTTCCGGCCAAGGAGTCAAAGTCAAAGTTGACTTTGCATTTGAAGGCTCAAAGAAGTCGCGTCAAAATCGCGAACGTCGCCGCCAAAGAACCGCGCGCAAACAATCTATTGCTAATCGTCAAAATACGCAAACAACGCCCGTAGCTACAACCCCAGCAAGGCAAAATACAAATACTGCCTTAAAGCGAAGTCTTCGTCGTCAATCCACCACCTCCCGCCGACGGCGCGTAGATACTTTACCACCACGTCAAGCTTTTGACCAACCAAGGCGCAGACAACAATCTGGGGGTCAAACAAGACTGCGAGAATCTTTAAGGCGACTTCCAAGAGCTTCGTCAACTAATCAAACCAGAATTAGGCGCTCGCGATCGCAAACAACATCGCCCAATCAAACTAAACTAAGGCAATCTTTGCGTCTTCATCAGCAGAAATCGCAGTCAACACCCCCTAATGCGCCGTAGAAGCCAAGTGAGAGCAAGTGTGGAATGGCACAACTACTAAGGGTAAAAACGCTAAAAGCAACCAACTCCAAGACCACAAATTAGTTGGTTGCTCAAGAGGTTCTGGAGCTAATAGCGCATCTATTCGTATAGAGGTGCGATCGCGCACCGCCGCGCAACTAAAAGCCGCACAGCAGCTATCGGGAGGCACAGCCACCGTACTTACTACTTTTAATAATGATTCTGCCAACAGCAGAGGATCGACTTGTTGTGCGGCCCAATAATCGGCTCTGATTTCTCGTAATAACAATAATTCTTGCCATAAAGCTTCAGTGCGAGGTAGCCAACCCGTGTAAGAGCGCACCCAACCAAGCCAAAAAAACCAAAAGGTATCGCGATAATAATAATGACCTTGCTCGTGCTGAAAAACCGCTTCAAGATGCTCGCGATCCAAAGTACCCAATAAACCCTCTGTAACAATCAATTCTGGCTGCCAGAAGCCAACTAAAGCACTAAAAGGTAGAGGATTGTTAACAACGCGACTGCGTTTGCCTAGCAAGGTAATTTGAGGACAGGCGCGGATGCGTTGCCGCAATTGCCAACTTTGATAAGCTAACTTTAGTAAGCTAATTGCTGCTAGTCCCAATAGACCAGAGACAACTAAATAACTAAATCTCCCTTGCCATTGCCAAAACATCGGCTTGTCATCGGCTCCCATATACAGCACAGAAACCGCCGTCATCGTCATTAGTAATGGTGGTAAAAGAAATAATAGTAGTACCTGATGCCAACGCTGATTCCAAGTGCTTTGAGAATAAAAAGAATATTTATATCTCCATACCCCAGCTAAACCTAAAGCCGTCAGAATCATTATTAAGTGCATCGCTATTGCTCCCTAGCTTTACGGGCATCATCAATTCGCTTGGTGATCGCATTCAACCTCTCTACACTTGCGGCATCTAAATTATCGGCAAAGGCTGCTACAATTTCCGGGCTACCTACCGTTAAAAATCGGTGTAAATGTTCTTGCGCCTCTATGGCTTGCGCTTGCTGCTTGGTGATGGTGGGTCTGTAGTAAAATGCTCGACCTTCCTTATCACAAACCAACCAACCTTTTTTTGTCAAGCGATTTAACACCGTTGTTACCGAAGTATAAGCCAGTTCTCGGTCTGGATCGGACAAAATGCGATCGTGGATATCTTTGACGGTAGCACAGCCAAATTCCCAGACTATATTTAAAATTTCTGCCTCCAACGGGCCAAGGGATAGTTGTTTGGGGCGGTAATTGGGTATAGCAGTCACAAAAATTTAAACCTTACCATAATGTTGTAATTTTTTAGCTATTAATAATTGAGATTAAGCATACATAAGTTGTCAGACTTATAGTTTGACAGCCCGTCTTTTGACACCAACAGCTACTTAATTTAATTTAATACAAGCATTGATTAATTGAATAAAAAGTTGGGAATTTATTGTTCTAAAGCAGACCTAGCAAAGATTAGAACAATCTCCCGGTTTTACTATGTTTAAAATTATCTAGCGGCTAATAATTGTCTGTTAAAAATGAAAATATATTTTCTCTTGCCTAGTATTGCTTTAGTTAATTTGAGTTTAATATCTTTTGCTGTCGCCCAAACTAACCCAATAAATGTAGAGAGCGATCGCACTGGACTAATTCAAAAACTAAAATCTACTAAAGACTTCGCCCAAACTAACCCAATAGAGAGCGATCGCCAAAGACTAATTCAAAAACTAAAATCAGCCACCAGTCAACCAGAACAAAAAGCTGTCGAACTAAGTGAAGTAACTTTTCCGGCTTCTAAAGCCGAATTATTAGTTCAGCAACCCGATTCTACAGATGAGGAACTAGAAACTGAAGCAGCAGAAAATGAGGAACTAGAAACTGAGGAAGCGGAAGATGAGGATGATATTCTCGTGGAAGTAGAAGGGCAACAAGATACATTTACCCCAACTTCTGCGCCCGTTTATCAAATCACCGAGGAAGAAATTTTACAGCAAAACCCCAATAGTTTGTCAGAGGCTTTGCGCGGATTACCAGGATTTGCGATTAATGATTTTGGTTTTGGCGCAGATATCCATACAGGCACATACTTTCGCGGTAACTCTATCAATCAAACGGTGTATTTGCTCAATGGTAGACCGATTAACACTAATATCAACACCTATCACGGTGCTACAGACCTAAATAGCATTCCTGTAGGTGCGATCGAGCGAGTGGAATTATCTAGCGGGACAAGTTCAACTTTGTACGGTTCCGAAGCCTTTGGGGGCGTGATTAATATTGTTACAAAGCAAGGGCAACAAATTCCTACTTTTAACGCTTTTGCCGAGTTGGGCGAGTTCGATCAGTCGCAATATCGGGCTAGTTATGGTGGTTCTGTAGGCTCAGTTAGGTTTAACTTAGGCTACGAAGAATATTCTGCTGACAACCGCTACCGAGTCCCGGAAGAATCGGTAAATCGCGATGCTGACGGATTTTTATTTAATGGCGATACAGCAACTAGCAATTATTTCGGAAGTTTGGGGATAGATGTAAATTCTCGCAATACTTTAAGCTTGGATGCTTACAAAATTAGCAGCCGTAGAGGATTACTTTATTTTGGCTTTCCTTTGCAAAGCGATCGCCTAGACCACGATGTATTTAATGTCGGTTTATCGTGGAAAACTTTACTGGGTAATGGCGACGACTCGGTGTTAAATACCACTATTTCCTATAACCAAGATTACTTTAATACCTATGGTCCAACGCAAAACACGTTTTACCGCACCGGGACGCTTAACTCTCAAGCGGTCAGCGCTAGAGTAGACCACGATTGGCAGCTAACTTCAAATAATACCTTGCGCTGGGGAGTAGACTTGCAATCTAGGGATTTAAACGGGGATGTACTCAGCACCGCGCCCAATCGCATAGCTTTAAATGAATCAGAAACCAGAGACAGGTTTCATACAGCGTTATTTGCTGTAAACACTTGGCGAATTACCGATACATTTCAAACCGATTTTGGACTAAGACAGAATTTTAACAGTGAATTTGGCAGCTATTTAAACCCTAGCGCCGGACTAAGGTGGGCCGCTAGTCGCAATATTGCTTTGCGTGGTAGTTGGGTAGGAGTGCAGCGCGATCCGGGCTTAGATCAGTTGTATGTTTTTGATACCGTTCATAATTGGCTACCCAACCCAGACTTAGAACCAGAAACCGGATCTTCTTGGACTGCGGGGGTAGACGTGCAAATTTCGCCGAGTTTAACTGGGCAATTTACATACTTTGGTAGTAGTTTAAGCGATCGCTTAGGCATTCAAAACGGTCAATGGGCAAATATTGGGCTAGTCAAAACCAATGGTTTAGAAGCAGCGCTAAAGTGGCAAATTAGCCCCCGGTGGTCAACATTTGTTAACTACACTTACACGGACGCGAAGATTAAATCTGGGGCGGAGGAAGGATTGCAATTAGGTTTAGTTCCTTACTCTGTAGCGCAATTAGGCTTTGGCTACGGTTCGGGAGGCTGGCAGGTTAATTTGTATGCTAGTTATTACGGAGGAGCGCGGCGAGCTTTCTTTAATAACCCTGGCGAAAGTAGTACAGATTTTTCGCCCTCTTTCCTAAATTTAGACTTAGCGGCGCGAGTACCTGTATACAGAAATATTGGTTTGACGCTTTATCTAGAGAACTTGGCAGATGTGCAGTATGAAAAATCTAATCGAATCTATCACCCTGGTTTAACTTTCCGCGTCGGTCTTTCATCCAATTTTTAAGCAACCGACGACGTTAAAACTTAGATGTATTTGCCCCCTAACCCCCAATCCTGGAGGAACTAAAAATTTGCTCATCTCCCAAGCACGGAGGATTTAAGAAGTTTGTTGATTATTACCTTTTAAAGTTCAAAAACTGGGTGTACTGCGGGTTAAATAGCAGCTTAACCGTCCCTGTAGGGCCATTTCGATGTTTGGCGGCAATAATTTCTGTTACTCCGCGATCGGGGGAATCGGCGTTATAGTAATCGTCCCGATAAATCATTAATACTAAGTCCGAATCTTGTTCTAAAGAGCCAGATTCTCTTAAATCGGAGAGCAGGGGGCGCTTATTAGTCCGAGCTTCTACACCGCGACTTAACTGAGATAAAGCAATAATGGGAACTTTTAATTCGCGGGCTAAACCTTTAAGACTGCGGGTAATTTTTGAGAGTTCCTGCACCCGGTTATCGCTGGTACTGCTTTCCATTAGCTGCAAGTAATCGATCACAATTAAAGAGAGTTCGCTATTTTTCTCCGCTTGCAAACGGCGCGCTTGACTACGCATCTCCATAACTGTCATGTTTGCCGTATCGTCTATATATATTGGCAATTGAGCTAAGTTACCAAAGGCTCGACTTAATTGTTCCCACTCATTTTGACTAATTCGCCCGCTTCGCATTCTTTGGCTTTCAATTCCCGCCTCACTAGCTAGTAAGCGTTGTACCAGTTGCTCTTTAGACATCTCTAAGCTAAAAACAGCTACAGGCATATTTTTGTAGCGTGTGGCAACATTCCGAGCAATATTTAAACATAAAGCCGTTTTACCCATTGCCGGACGCGCGGCAACAATAATTAAATCCGACTTTTGGAAGCCACTTGTTAAAGCATCCAAATCGTAAAAGTCAGATAAAATGCCTGGTAAAGCTTGTTCGCGATCGCGATTTTCTAATTCTTGAAAAGTATCGACTAAAGTATCGCCAATCGCAATCAAACCTTGCTGGGGACGATCTTGAGTAATATTAAAAACTTTTTGTTCGGCTCTATCTAAAACTATGGGGAGTTCGGTTTCTGTTTGATAACCAAGTTGGACAATTTCGTTACCCGCTTGAATCAGCTTGCGCCGCAAGTATTTGTCCATTACTAACGTTGCGAGGGAGTCAATATTAATCGCCGATACGGTGCGATCTACTAACTGAACTAACTTGCTTTTTCCGCCAATTTGTGTTATTAAATCGTGGTCGGTCAACCAAGAAGTAATGCTAAGTAAATCAGTAGGTTTACCTTGACTTTGCAGTTTTAAAGCTGCTTCGTAGATTTGTTTATGGGCGCTAATATAAAAAGCTTCTGCTAACAAGCGATCGCTTACCCGACTAATTGCTTCAGGATCTAGCAAAATCCCGCCTAAAACTGCTTCTTCTGCTTCGATATTTTGCGGTGGTAATCCGCCCAAGCCTTGAAAGTTGAGTTGTTCCAACATAAATTTAACAAAGCAAAAGTTTAGGGCGGTTTCCCTCTCTTAAATATTTATTAAGAGAATTCGCCTATTAACTATGATAAGTCACAGCTATTAAAGAGAGCAAAAAATTGGGGGGACAGTTTCTTCCCCCAAGCTTTTAAAGAAAGGGGAGCAAGAGAGTTTTATTCAGCTACTACTTGAATCCGAACAGTGGCGGTTACTTCTGGGTGTAGCTTAACTTCGGCATTATAAGTACCAGTTTTGCTAATATCGGGTAAGGTAATACCGCGACGATCTACTTCAGTACCGATCGCACCTTGAATTAAAGTGGCAACTTCTCTATCAGTCACAGTCCCAAAGATTGAATCTCCTTCACCGACTTGTTTTGCTATGGTAAAGCTACCCACTTTTTCTAGATTTGCTTTCAAGCCTTGAGCTACCTGCTTAAGTTCTTCTTGGCGCAGACGTTCTTGCTCTTTGCGGCGTTCGGCTTGCTTGAGAATCCCAGGAGTAGCATGAACGGCCATTTTTTGCGGTAGCAAGTAGTTACGAGCATAGCCGGGAGCTACTTCAACGAGATCGCCTAGCTTTCCGAGTTTGCTAACATCTTTATTTAAAACTAACTGTACGCGCTTTGCCATAATCTTACCTGTAAAGTCTAAGTTATCTGTTGGTCGAATCTACGATTTTACCCAAATATAGGCTGCGATCGCAACTACTAAGCTATTTTATAGCTACTGAACTGCAACAAAATCATGATTCAGGCAACCAAAAAACTTATTGTTGAAGAATTTTTAGCTTTACCTGGAGGTGACGTAGCTCAGGAATTAATTGAAGGTCAAGCAGTAACAAAAATATCTCCAAAAAGGTTTCATGCTGGCGTTCAAAAGGCTTTACTAATACTGATGGATGGTTGGGCAAAAAATCGGGGACATTTATACCCAAAATGGGCGGTACGATTAAAACGCAATAGCGAAGACTGGATTCCCGTACCAGACATAACTTATATTTCCTGCGATCGCTTGGCGGCGGATTGGATAGAAGACGAAGCTTGTCCAGTTGCGCCAGAGCTTGTAATTGAAATTATTTCCCCAGGGCAAACTTTTGGAGAATTAAGCCAAAAAGCTACAGATTACTTAGCCGCCGGAGTTTTACGGGTTTGGTTAGTTGATTCTCAGGCGCGTAGCGTTACGGTTTTTTATCCCGATGCGCCGCCACGCAATTACACAAAATCAGCTATTATCACTGACTCAATTTTAGAAGGTTTAGAACTTACACCGCAGAAAATGTTTCACCAAGCTGGGCTACCTGAGTAGTTTGCTATAGGGCGATCGCTAAAAATGCTTGAAAAAATAACTAATTTGATAATCGTTAGCAATGTTAATAGATTTGTACTACTAACTTAGTAAGAATATGATGTTTACCTCATTAACTATTCAAAAAATTGGTAATTCGCTAGGAATAATATTGCCTAAATAAATTTTAGAAAAACTCAATGTAGACGAAGGCGGTCGCCTATTTGTTAGAGAAACAGCAAACGGTATTGAACTTACAGCTTACAATCTTGAGTTTGAGCAGGCAATGGTAGCCTATAAACAAGTAAGCAGCTTATACAAAAATGCCCTGCAAGAATTGGGTAAGTAAAAGCTTGCATTGTACCAACTTTCACTTCTCTCTAAAACCTGTCTTTCATTCCGCGCAGCCTAGCGAAAGTTTGGACTGGATCGCTACTATCAACCGCAGCTTGCAACGCTGGTTGTTGCCAGCGTAAAAATGGATTAGTGCGTTTTTCTAACCCCAAATTAGAAGGAATTGTTGCTTCATGGCGGCTACGGGCAGCTTGGACGGCAGCAAAACGAGTTTTTAAGTCAGGGTTGCTACTATCTACCGTTAAAGCAAATTTAAGGTTGCTTAGAGTGTATTCGTGGGCGCACCATACTCGCGTATCATCGGGTAAAGCTTGGAGTTTGCTTAAAGAGTGCAACATCTGCGTTGGCGTACCTTCAAATAGTCTCCCGCAACCGCCAGCAAATAAGGTATCGCCGCAAAACAACTCTCCGCTTTCGGTCGCTGTAGCTGGGAAATAGTAAGCTATATGGGCGCGGGTATGTCCGGGAACAAAAAATACAACTCCAGTGCGATCGCCAAAATCAACGCGATCGCCTTCGTTTAAAAATACCTGCTGTCCGGGTATTCTCCCCCGATCTTCCGCTCCACCATACACTACAACATTGTCAAAACGCTTGATTAACTGCTGATTTCCGCCGACGTGATCGTGGTGGTGGTGAGTGTTAAAGATTGCAACTAAATTAACCTCTAACTGTTGCAATTGCTCAATTACAGGTTGCGCCACCGCCGGATCTACAACCGCCGCAATATTTTTAATGCGATCGTGCAATACAAAAATGTAATTGTCTGTAAGTACGGGAATGCGAATTACTTGCATAATTACTTAGCGCCAAGAATCTAAATCCAAGGATTCAAAACCTTTCTTTTCGACAAAAGACAACATACTGCCTAGTTGATACCACACTAGCAAACCGATTACTAAAGTTAAAGGTGCAGCCGTCGCCGAAGCCAACCAACTAGGAAACCCAAATATTTCTAACCCCGCCGCCAAAAATAATAAGATGCCGCCATTGATGCCCAAGTAAGGAATAATTAATTGTCCTGTAGGTAATTGAGCCTTAGTCGCCGCCGCCCGATCGCTCGACCATTTTGCCACAATTAGCTTTAAAGTCGCTGCAAAAGCCGTACCCGCAGCTAAGGCGATCGCAAATCCGGCAAACATCAAAAAATAAGGTGGTTCGGGATAATAAGACATGATAATTTCTAGTTGGTGATTGAGTGAGAAAACCTCTATTTATATAAATAGAGGCTTTTTTGAGATTACTTACCGTTGAAGGCGTTAAAAACAGGTAATAAGGCGGCGGTGCGTTCTTTAGAAAAATCGCTCAAAGCACCGATGGCTACATCAAATAATCGATTTGGCTGTAATTCATCTTTAACCAAATTCCATAGACTTTGGACTTCTTGAGTATGTAGGCGATCGTCTTCGGTTAGAGCGATCAGTAATTGCTGTCTTAAATACTGTCCTTCCTCTGATAGTAAGAACTGTAAACCCATCTGCGCTGTAGGTAATAAATCAAAACTACTATCCGCGCGGGCGATCGCAATCAAGTCTTCTAAACGTTCCCACTGAAACTTACCATCTTTAAATAATAAATTCAGCAATCTTCGCCGTAATGCTGGAGTTTCGCCTTTTAACAGACGTTTAGCGATGTAAGGATAAGCAACTTCAATGATTTTGAAGTCAGGATTTAAGCTTAAAGCAATTCCTTCTTGCGTCACCAAAGAGCGAATAATTAAAGCAAACTTTGCTGGGACGCGGAAAGGATACTCGTACATCAATTCCGAGAATGAATCGGTAATAGTTTTAAAGTTCAGCTTGCTGACACTTTCGCCGATCGCATTTTTCAGCACTGCTTCTAAAGCGGGTACAATTGGGCGAATATCGGTATTTGGTGCTAAAAACCCTAGCTTGACGTAATCTTCGGCTAACTCGGTATAGTCTTGATTGACTGAATGCACCAACGCATCAACCAAGGTTTCTTTCATTTCCTCAGTTAGCTGATCCATCATTCCAAAGTCGATGTAAGCCATCTGACCTTCAAGAGTAGCAAACAAGTTTCCTGGATGAGGATCGGCGTGGAAAAATCCGTGTTCTAGTAACTGTTGCAATCCGGCGGTTACACCAATCTCGATAATTTTATTTTGATCGAGTCCGGCTTGCTTAATGCTTGCAGTATCGGTGAGTTTGAAGCCGTGAATCCACTCCAAAGTTAAAACGCGATCGCTTGTATAGCGCCAATATATAGATGGAACTTTGACGCGGGGATCGTCGCGGAAATTAGTAGCGAATTTTTCGGCGTTACGACCTTCGTTAAAGTAATCAATTTCCTCAAATAACTTTGTCCCAAACTCATCGACAATAGTTTGCAAATCGTGACCGAGATTCAGGGGTAGCCAAGGCGCAAGCCAACCCGCCGCCCAGCGCATTAAATACAAGTCTAAGTTTAAAACTGGGCGCAAGTTAGGACGCTGTACTTTGACCGCGACTTCTTCCCCACTATGCAACCGGGCTTGATACACTTGCCCTAAACTCGCCGCCGCTACAGGATTGGGAGTAATTTCGCTGTAGAGTTCTTCTAAGGGGCGACCTAATTCTCTTTCAATTGTTTGAAATGCGATCGCATTACTATAAGGTGGCAATTGATCTTGCAGCTTAATTAGTTCTTCTAAAAAGTCTTTTCTAATTAAATCCGGGCGGGTTGATAGGGCTTGACCGACTTTAATAAACGTTGGCCCTAAGCGCGTAATTATTTTTCGTAGTTGCGTCGCTCTTTTGGGCTGATTTTGTTCGGCTTTGCCGAACCATTCATCAGTCTTCATCCCCACGATAAAGCCCGAAAAAAACCAAATAATAGTTAAAATCCGTCCCCATACTAGCCAAGGACGGAAACGGAAGTATTTTATTAACGCTTCAGGATTGTAGCGTCTATTTTCTTGACTAACTTGATACTGACCCACGCTTCGATCTGCCTCTCACACTGGGAATTGTACTTTTATTGTGGTTTTTATCTAAAAATTAGGTAGCTCTTTAATTACAGCCGCCAAAACATCACCACTTATTTATATCTTTTTATTAATTATAGTATTTAAAAGTACAAAGTATTTATAAGAAAAGTAACAAATACCTATAGAATTTATTTCTGAGTTTACTGAGGTAGTGATAATTTTGGAGCATTACCGTTTTACTTTATCGGCTTTCGTCGTGGCGTTGCGATCGCCATATAGATAATGGCAAGGAACTTTGTACTATTACAGGGGTTTTATATAATTCTTGTCGGAGAACTTGAAACTCATCTCCAGCTATATCACGAAGTAAGTAGTTTAGATTACGATTTTCTCTCCAATGTTGCTCCCAGCATTCAAGATGTCATCGAAAACAGAAGTCAACAGGAAATCTTGAATTGGATTAATGCTAACGATTCAACGGCTTTACTTTTAGCTGATACAGCAACAGAAGCATCTAGTTTAAAGACTATCAGTACGAATACTACCATCGGGCATGATAGTTTCATAAAAGATAGTTCCTTCGCAGAAACAAGAACTAAATTCTCTAGCCCCTCTCAAATCGGCATAAGCAAGGTTGGATCCTCTAAAATTGACTTCACTAAGAGTGGTATCTCTAAATACGGCGGATCTAAGCTCAACATCAATAAAGTTACACTGACTGAAAGTAGCATAGGTAGAATCAGCCCCTGGCATATAACTTCTGCCAAAACCACTTTCATACATACGGGCGTAGAGGAATTTAGTAAAGCTCAAATCACATTCGTCGAACCCACTGGAATCGAAGTAGGAGTTGGAGAAGTCGGCTTGTTGGTAAATAATTCCTTTATCAACTCTATCATTCCAGTGAGCTTGAATTTTCCTGCCAGTAAAGTCTCGTTCTCCCCCAGCGTACTTTCTAATCAATTCTTCTCTATCCATGACTCAACACCTCAAATAATCAATAGAGATTGATACATCCAACGACTCCTCATCAATGCTCAAAAATTAGGCGTTAGTTAAATCAATTAGCCTAACCAAGATTCCAAATCCGCCATACTGCTAAAATCCAACAAATCCTCCGCCAAAGTCTCTAATTTTTCCAGACTTAAATCGCTTACTCTTGCAGTTAGTTCTGGTGATAAACTACCCAACTTACGAGTAAGCTGCTTAAGGACTAATTCTCTCTCTCCGGCTGTGCGACCTTCTATCAAGCCAAGTTCTAAACCTCGTTCTAAACCTTGTTCTAAACCTCGTTCTTCGCCTTCGCGTAAAATAGCTTGATACATCGTAGACTCGCGCATGACTGGACTCCTCATTAATTGCCGGATTGTCTGCTCATTTAATTGTAAGCCCGCTAAGATACTCGTGGCTGCTACTAAATTACTCTGTTCTCTTGAGTCTGCTATTTGCTCTAACTCTCTGACGACTTGCGCTAATACCCTTTCCTTATCTGTAGCTCGACTCAATACCGCATAAGGCAGCAATCCTGGCGTACTCAAGAATATTTCCAATGGTTCTTCCCACAACCGAATTACTCTAAACTGGTGAGTCATGACGGGGGTTTGATAGCTTGTTTGTCTGACTAAATCCGAACTTGTGGATTTTAGATAGATTACTATTTGTTGAATATTTTGCTGTGGAAACTTGCGTTTTAAGCGCAAATAATAATCTGCCATCCCAAAGGGCATTGTTTCATCCCCAACCGTATGAAACTCAGTATGCAGAATATATAACTTGACTCGATCGCAGTAACATGACTGAATCGGCTCTAATTGGCTCTACATTGAGTTCTGTAGGGTTGATGGTAGTTAATGTAATTGATTCCCCTAATAACCAAGCGGCAAAATCGGCGCTGTATTGCTCAATGAGATACTTGGAAATGTTGTCAATCATTGGTACAACAGCGAAATTAGAGGTTTTATCAATTTACCTTAAATTGGTTTTGAGGAATTGCGCGATCGCACTTCTACGAAAATATTTCATTACACAGGAAGATTTAGCGCGATCGCACGCTGGCGATCGCAGATAAACATCTTTAGCTTACTTACTTACTAGCTGATTTAGCCTCCAAGCTTTCTAAACGGCTTAGAAGTTGTTGATTGTCTTTTTTTAGTTGGTCGAGTTCTTCTCGCAGTTGTTTTGTAGCTTGCACTGAACCAGCTTTTGCTTGTACTTGCTGCACAGCTTCTTCCGCCATGCGTCGCACTCTCCCATCGGGAGTTTGATTAGCTAAAGCGTTTAAAACCGCCGCCGCTTTGATAGTTTCCATTTGCCCTAAAGCCACAACTACCGAAACCTGGGTTAAGAAAAACGTCTCTTGCGATAGCCCATCTAAGCGCTCTAATAT
>Ga0181464_1000148_pt1 | contig 23184 bp, 20 predicted proteins | sample InSIn2gowninarea_FD_119074 | JGI IMG/M metagenome (GOLD analysis project Ga0181464, IMG submission 119074) | Clean room microbial communities from NASA Spacecraft Assembly Facility at Jet Propulsion Laboratory, Pasadena, California, USA -... ...
ATGAAGGCCCAGCATGAGTAACGGCTCCTCGTCCCCGGCGCCATCATGCCGAATCATCAGGTCGAAAATGTATATCACAAAGCCTACATGATCCATTTTCAACAAGATCTCGATCAGAGCAAACGCCTTGTAGAAATTGTCAAAAGCTCGGCCTCTTTGTCCATTCCAAAAAAGCGAGTATGCATGATGCATTAAGTTGTTAAAGCGGGCGGCAACAGCATCGTCTGATTCGGCAGTTCGAGAGCGTGTGCTAGTGCAGACGGACCCTTCCCTGATAGCAAATACACTCATATACTGAGTCCGCATGGTCTGAAAGATGGTATCGAGATAGCGTTGTTCCGCTGGAGATACGTTGGATTGAAACACCGCGGTTTTGATGGTAAGTGTTTGGAAAGGAGGTACAGGCGGTAAATCAGATATGTTCAATGCATGTTGCAAGGCGAGAAGTTGGGTTTCGGCAATTTCGGCGGTCTATAGGCTCAAGGAGGGAGCCGATTCATCGTGAACATCCATGTCGAGAAGACTCCTGCTTGAGTCGTCGCCTGAGATGTCCTGCGGCTCACCGAGCAAACCTTCAGTTGAGAGTAACGATGTCTTTGTGTCGAGTGATGACACGTCGCTAGATATCCCTGCTTGGGATTTCAGGAGGCTTGAAGGGTCCTTTATGCCTTTACAGTTAAATAGTGAAGGGCGTCCGCAAGTGTGACCCGCTGCCCCCGGACTAGGAATACTTCATTCTTGTCGTCACCTTTCTGGTGTAAATCCTTGTCGGACGAGGTCGAGCATTTCGTGATGCTTTTTCTTCTTGTCCAGACCGCATGTGTGAAGTCGACTTTTATACATACGCTCGCTGGCAGTTCGGGTTAGTGATGAACTGGGCCATACGAGTAACACAGGTACCTAAGTGAGAGCAAAATCGAATTCCTTTCGGAAATAGTTGGCCATATCCTTCAAAGTTCGACCTTCCTCGGAGTAGAGTCGGGTGATCAAGGGGCGATGCCGTCGCCACTCGTTAGTGGTGTAAGAATTGGAAAAGTGTCTGGCAACCTTGCCGTTGCCGCGACTGGCAGGTGACGCGTTGGCAGTGGTCATCCTGGTCTAATGATTTGGCCGCGAATGTCTTGGGTTGATGTCTCAACGACGAATCGATAAATAAGGCCGCCTGGGCGAGGCCGATACGGTAATGCGCACCTTATGCGCTGTTGGACATAAGCCAAGCAAAGTCGGTAGGTAGGTAAATCTCCGAATTCTCGGATCTGTTACTAGACACGCTGCTGAAAGGGAACCAGTGAAATGGATGCAAGTACGGTTATGCGGGTATCGGAACAAGAAGTATTGATGGAGCTTTAGAAGATAAGGACTGTCTGAAGGCTAGCGGCGTTCAAGGGCTGGTGAATTGGCCTGGGCAGAAGGTAGCCTTCTAAAGTTTGGGTTGGTTAAACAGTAATCCACCTGGACCTTTCTGTTGGTCTCTATGTAGTTCTTCAACCTCTTATTGCCAGTCGATCTTGACATGTGTTCGGTAAATTAATTTTAGCACCACCCGATGTTTCAGTATCAACATCAATGGTATAGAGGGCGCTGCCTTTGGACAACCTTAGAGCGACGAACTTAGCAAAGTCGCTTTGATAGATGGGCCTTAGGAGCTCCTATCTTTCATATTCGATAAGACTGATGCCCATAAGCCTAAAAATAAAGGTATACTATACTTCCGAGTTTCGTAGTAATCTGTCTTGACGTTAGAGCTTGGGAATTTAAAAAATTTAACAGTAGCCAGCCCTTGCTAACTATAGTCCTAAATGTTTTCGACTGTCCATTGAACCCCAAGTTATCTTTCGCACGTCTAATTCAAGGTGTTTAATCACAACGTTACACTGCACCAACGTATTCTTGCGATGCATGGCCTCGTTTTACCATGATGGCGGAAGTAGCCATCGTTCAGCAGTGCTAGCACTTCTGCTGGACCCAGTCCTACACTTATTGCGTGTATGGTAATATGGCTAAATTATCGTAATATTGCCTATCTACCCATCTAATCTACCGACAGTGGCGTAGGGAGAAAGTAGATGTCAAACGCTAGTTTGCTGGTAGCAGCGTTTGCTGGCGTCTCGCAATGATTTGCGTATTTCTTCTTCCGCCACCCTGCCACTCTCCCCTCTTCTGGTGAGTTTGACCGCGCTTCGATACTACTTCAACTCTATAACGAGGGCAGGAAAAGGCCAGTAGATAGTGCAGAAGGACGGACGCCGATGCGGATGAGTAATACAAATCCATAGGCCAACACAAGGAGGAGACACTTACCGCAAGCGCGCCGGCTGTTCTTGTTGCTCTTTGTGACTGCAACGTTACTGATGCATTGAGCTGTACAACCAACTACATACTTTTCCACGACTGTTCCAGCTTATCCATTTTCTGGGCTTCTGCACGTCCTTGGCGCGGCCGCTTAGGCTGATGACAATGGCTGATGACAATGGCGCCGTGTTGCAATGTGACAATCTATCAGCTCGGGGTGGAATGAAGCTAAGATGTTGAAGTATTGCATGGCTGGTATATGCGGCAAGAGGCTGTAGAGTCCTTGTAGTCGGGACCGTGATTGGGTATCAGAGGCAAGTATCCATAGTAGTGGCGTACAGCTACAGCACATGTTTCACGCGACGATTTGGCTGTATATGGTGAGAATAATGCGGCTTGTAGGGTTTCTACATGCCTTGTCCTTGACCTAAACTAGATATGGAGGATAAGTCGCCCTTACTCGCGCAACTGAGGCATCTACAGCGATGCCCGAATAAGATACCAGCAACGTGGGACTTCTGTCCTGTAATTCAATGACGATGGTTTCTGAGAAATTGTCTAACAAACTTGATTTTCACGTGCCCGTACACGTGCAATTACTAGACTGACTGCGCATAACCTTTGACACATCTCTCCAGCACAACCTTCTTCAGTGCCTGTTGCTGGAGGGATCAAACTGACATCTTGCACATGTTTTAAAAGTCTCCAGGAAGCGACTCAGGTGGCACAAGCGTAGCATCCCGAGTAGTTAATGCCGTTGCCAGCCGTAACGCAAAAGTTCCGTCTTCTATCAAGTTCGACCAATTGACGACGATGCGGACTTGGAGCGTCACCTATTTGTAGGAGCAATAGCAAGTTAGATGGTAATGGCGTGTCACCAAATTCGACAGGGTAGAACTCTAATTAATAAACTTGGACGTTAGAATGCGTGGACTAAGCCTACTGAACTCGGTCAGGACCGAGCGAGGCCACACGAGAAAGTAATTAAGGACCGAAACACCATGAAACGCCACAAATAGCCCTGCTATTAGCATTATGAACGACAGCTATCGAACACCTTCTGGGATTGAAGCAACGATCTCGCTCTCTATGCACTGCCGGTACATTCGTACATCGGCCTTTTCAATAACCATGTAATGTGTTATTCTTGTCTTCTCGATGAACGTTCCTCGAGTAGTAATATATACTGTCCGCTGAAAAGAGACAAGCACCCAGAACCCACTTCTTCGCCATGCTGTGCATTACTAAGAAAGTATGTTGAAGATCGAGGTCATCGGCCTGATGTGCTTGTGACTGATAGTGGTGATCAGAGGGGTATTTTGACCATCGGTCGAGTTCCTCATATGCGGAGATATTCGTAAGATTGCCAACCTCCGTTTTGATGCTTCCCCCGTCACAAGGCGAAAGAACCTGGAGAGAGACATCGAGAAGAGTTCCACTGCCATTGACGCAGGAAACCTCGTCTTCCCAACTGCTGGAGATTTGTCAATTGGCCAACTCCGAACTGCGCCGATATGGCATTTCCTTCAATAGTGGCTCCGGCGACCACCACGATCTGATTCAAACAACCTTCACCTAAAGACCAAGGTCGAAGAGGGGTCATGGGTTAATGTGCTGAGTGGAAGACTGCCGGTGGGGACAAAAAAACAAGTAGCGCCAGTTGGTGACCAGGTTCGATGACCTCTTCATGCAAGGAGAACTAGAAACTCTCACCAATGTAGGCGCCCAACTGACTGAGTTGCGCGATTAATTAGGCATCTGGCCTCGGTAATGGCCAGGGTCGTGAATGAAATCAAGGAAGAGGTGAAAGTTCAGAAGCAGACAGAGGCTGCGGGTCTCGAATGGAAGTAATGTCCGAAATCCCGGGTTGAAATACCGACTTAATAATCCTCGCAATAGGCTTTCCCCCTTACCTTCACATCCTCCAAATACGCGTTACTACCTTTTTCACAATATTGCTCGTCGCAACAAAAAACCGCCCGCATCTAATTCAAGGACTTAGAGAAATCAATTACCGACCTAAACTGTTGGACCGGTGGACAATGCCGTCCTAAGTTCGGACCTCGTTATCGACATGAATAGACAAAGCAGACGAAGACGACCGAGTGGATAACCCTACTTGACAGAGAACCAGGAGCCCGCGCAATTGCCGCACGTGAGATCTCACCCCAAGAGTCTTTGTGCATGCGACAATCGTGGAACAATGCACTGCCCCTCAAGGGGCAGTCTTTACTGGAATGTCTCGGGGCACCAATCTTGGCACCAAATAATATTGACAGCAAACTCCGCAAACGCCGTGACATATCAACCACATAGTAAATGTATAGGGATCTCATGCACACTGGTTCAACCATTCATACCACCTTTCTTACCAACCACCTCGCCGGCACCACTTTTGAGATAGACGTCCTTGGTATTGATGACTCAGCCTTATCAGTCTTCAGCCTCGTGTGCCTCCTGTGACTCGGCAATATCCCCCGCCACCCTTGCCTCCTGGTATCGCCTAGTGTGAACTCTCCTTGTCTTCTCCCTACTTAGTTTGGTGGTACCGTAGAAGTAGGAAGTCCGTCCTTAGGCTACGGAGGAGGTACGCTCGGCGATCGTGGTGGAGATGGGGTTGGCGTGCGCACCCTAGGCCTCGGTCGCTTCGTCGTCGTAGGCGTACGAATTAGTAGTTGTGACAGCTGATTTAGAAGAGTTGTAGGTCTCTCCTAATGCTGTATCCTATACTCAAATTATAAAGATAGCGAGTCTAGCCCCGCTTAAGCAGCGTTGGCAGGAGTCGACTCTGTCAACTCCGACTCCTTGGGAGGCCTGCCCTGAGTCGACTCCCGACTCCCGAGTCGACTCCTAAGCTTACCACATTAGGCAATACGCTAACCCTATATTGATCTTTAGGAGGCACGTAGGGATGACCAATACCTCGCCAGGGACATCTAATACGCCAAGGTATGCCAAGGCTATATATTTGTAAGAGGAGTCGATGGGAGTCGACTCCCTGGCGAGGGCAGTGATTCGACTCCCAGAGTCGACTCCTGAGTGGGAGTTGGTAAAACAGGAGTCGAATCCTGCCAACGCTGCGCTTAAGATATCTCCTCTATACTATTTTGTATAGGGTTAGCTATTAAGAGCGGCTCCGAGCTCGTCGTCGCTATATCTTTAGCGGTATTATAGTAGTTATCGATCACTACGATTCAAGGAGTTATGTAACTTACGTCTCTATCTTCTAGTGAATTAACTTCTAGGGTACGCCAATTAGTGGAGTTAACGTCGGATATAGTGAGTAGTAAGCAGTGATGTATAAGTTTTATAACACCAAGAATATCTATACAAGATTTGCGACAGTGAGATTGAGGTAGAGATACAAGATGAATGCAAGGTGGTGAGTACTTCGAGGTAGGTGGCGAGGTACAAGTATCTACTAACAAATTGGGTAGCAGGGCTTGTACCCAGCCACATTAGGAGATTTGGCGTGAGAAATATTTGGTGCCAAGTTTAGTGCCCCGAGACATTCCCAATACATCTCAAAGTGCGTCCGCTAGTACGGAGGTGTGCACCAAGTAGGCTGACTAGCGCCAAAATTAGTGAGACAGCTAAGCAGGGATGATGTCGCGCGCCCACCAAAATTTATATGTCTCTTCCATAACTTGAGAAATATTTCTCACTTGACAGCACTTCAACCACACTTTTTGCTGTTTGAAGCTACTAACCTCGCTAGCGCCTTTCTTGATATAGAAAGCCTTAGTGTTGTTGTTTTGATGCCTTTTGAGTGTTGCCCCAAGCGTTTTGGCCCTTTTGGCATTGATTCAAGCCTTGCTGTCATGCTACCCTGTTCTCTTTCACTATGGGCATCCCATACTGACCATGAACACAGTTCCATAGTGTGAGATCTACTCATCATCCTCCTGGTCTTCGAGGCCGTCGTCTTTAATGTCTTCGTACTCGTCGTCGATCGTCGCGTCGTCTCTTACCTAGGAGTGCTTAAAAAGCTCTTCGATCTTCCTACGGCTCTTATATACTCTCTTCGATTTACGACTCTCCTTATACTCATTACCTCTCTTAAGAGTAATTATCTTTTAAATATTCGCTATTACTCCCTTAATTCACTCTTAAATCTTTTCCTATAGTATTTCGCGTTAGGCCTTACTCTGGACTATTACTATAGAGGCTTTAGTAGAAGGAGAATCGTGAAAGATAGTTATATGTTTTAGCTACGACTAGGCCTTTTCGATAGCTATTAAATTAGGAGAGTTACCTAGCTAGAGAAGTCATTAAACTTCTACTACCGAGTAAATAGTAGGAATATAGGCAATGGTGTATATACTTTAGAGCGTTATCCTTCTATACTAATATATTAGGGCGATTACGCTCGTATTCTCGAGTAAAAGGGATTATTTTAGGAGCCACGATTAGCTATACATCGTTAGTTAAAGATTAATAGAGAAGATATAGAAGTTAAACCTTCTAGTAACGATATTAGTTAATCCCACTCTTTTTACCTTCTCTAACGAGCTTATCTATCTTCTTTTTGAAATTCCACTGCGGCTTTCGCTCTAGTCGATTACGTAGATCGAGTCGTTCGATATCTATATTTATCTTCCACTATTACCTTATTATAGGCTTAAGAGCACTATTTAGTCACGTATATCGATCTTAGCTTATACGGTCACGGTTTCGAGCTTCTAAATATAAAAAGAACCTTTCTTATCGTACAAGAAGAAGCTCTAAAAGAGAAATTCTAAAAAGCCTTTCCAACGATTCCTAACCACCGATTTCTCAAAAGCCTCAAGAGGCATCCCTCCAAATTCGCTGCCAACCTCTTCTTTGGCCTAATATCACGCTTGTCTCGTCGCTCCAAATCACCTTTTTCCAGTCCTCTAGGGTCCAATCTTTGTGCGCTAAACACCAGTCATATCGGGCTCTCTTTTGAGCCAAATTCAAGCCAGGTTTCCGTGTTACTTTTACAGGCGACAAATTCCACTTACGCAAGATTCGCAGGATAGAAGAAGTACTGATACCATGCTCATAGGCTAAAACTTCACTCGATTTCTCTCTTGACGACCTATCTACCTTGACCGAGGCGATAATCTCCTCCTCCTTATCCTGCGTAATCTCTTTTGCCCGACCTGAAGACTTCCCGTCTTCTACGTGGTGGAGCAGAATTTGCTTGTCCTCGCTCCACGGCTCAAAACCTCTCGATCTCGCCTTCTCAACAATACGAAGAGTCTACCGCGGTGGTACTCGAGCGATACCCTAAATTTACGTAGTTATAAAGTTAACTAAAAAGAGAGAAAGAGCTTAGATACGAGAGATAATTAAGTATCGTATATCGTAATCTTCGTTAAAGGACACTCAGTACCGACCTCGCTGCCACTGCACGACTAAGTTCATACATAACTTATGGTTTGTTAGGGACTAGCGTGAACATTTTGACCAGCTCCTAGACGTCAATAGTGAGTACGTAGTCAGGGAGCTATTCATACGATTTAGTAAATCGAAAAAGTTTGTTTCTTACCCATTAAAAGGCTTACATAATGCGGGAGATAGCGAGTTTTGTTTAGGAAACATGAGTTCCTGCAATTTGAAAACCGTGCCACATCATTTGCATAAAATTTGTCAGGTAGGGGGCTAATATGAGTAGGTCTTCTAATCTTGCACCTTGGTATGTACAACTACGTTCTCAGTAGCCAGGAGCAGCTATCTTGAGTAGTTGCCGAAGCCTTTTCCCGGGATTATGTGATTTCACGGAGGACCTGTCATTGCTCAAGGGCCGTGGGGCCTTGTCAGACTATAACTTTCCGGAGGTCCTACATTGATGTACGACGCGCTCCTGAGTCATCGACTGTCGTTGACCGTCATTACATCCCTTGGCACCGCCAGAAGGCTTAATAATCACAATTAGTGCAACTCCCAATCACGTGAGCTTGGTGAGACTGGGTTCGCTAAGACAATAGAGACTGTTTGAGGACGTTTCTACAGCCGATGCAATATCACTCACTTTTTTCTAGCTAGTTTAAACAAGTTAGTACGGTGCCAATCTGTTGCTTTAGCAATCCAGTTTGTATGTTGATTTTATTTGCGTAATTTCAGATCGAGAGACCCCGAGATAGACGAAGCTTCCGGTCGAGTTCCTTGGTCTGTTTGGGTGGTTGACCATAGACACAGTCATGAGAGTACTAATAGAAGTTCTTGGGGAGATAATCGAAGAAGTACGGAGGTGTGCACTAAATAGACCGACCGCGCTAGTTTTTAGTGTTGACAGGGGTGTGCTGAGTAAGGCTTTTGAGGAAGGGTCTGCAGAAGCGGTGTACGGATCTCTTAGTGATTTGTATGGCCATTCTTACAGTGTTGCTGGAATACAGTCACAACTAATGTTAGTAAGTATAATAATCACGTTTTAGTGTTAGTATAGCTACTTTTTAGTGTTAATACTATCCTCTTTTTATAGCTATTACATCGCGTATTTAACCTCCCTATCGTCTCTAATCTTACGGTGAAGCTTTATAGCGTTCGTAGGCTATATATTAACTATGGATAATAAGTTAGAGAAGTGTCTTCCTTAAGAAGATTAGTCTTCGTTCTAATGTCGTCTTCTCTTTCTTATATAGCTATAGAGATCGCTAGACTACGAGAGAGTAAGCGGCCACGAATTAAAGCTTACACTCCTCTTTAAAGGCTAATAACTAAAGTAGGCTACGGCTGACAGCGAGATTATATGGGGATAGCAAGCTTGACATTCTCCGTATATCGTATACCAGAGGCCGCTGAGTCCCGTTACAAATTGCGGTACGACGTAGCAGACCGAATAGCTGCCCTAAGGCATTCCCTCTTTTTAGAGAGAAAGACTTTCTCACTCTTTCTGATTAGCTCACTAGCTTAGTCATACCCAGTCTGAAGTAACCAGACAGAGTCTAATCTAGGCCACGGGGCCCAATGATGGACTAATTCAAGCATAGCGTGGCTTTAGCAGACTTATACTAGACCACATTGAAGTGGCCATTATAAGCACTCGATAGTGTGGTTATTGATCACTTGATTGGCAACTACCTTACAGTGCTCTACGAGAAAGGTGTAAGCCTCGAAGTGCAAAATGCTAAGCTAGTCCAGATTAGGACTAGTGCAGTGACCACTGCCTTCAACAGCCATGGTCAATGCCGGCAACCTCCCTTTCAAAGTCATTCCCTCCTATTGCGTCAGTTCGAGTTCTTTCGGTTGCATAAGCGCTCGGGGAGGATTGGTGTGCCTGCCCAGAGTTAGGAAGAGTTTGAGTCACCGATTTTTGATTTCAGTGTTTCTTTCCGTAGCCACCGCGATAAATATCTACGAGATAAACTTGTGCTCTTTGCTAGTCCCCTCTGGATAATCGCTCCGTCAGGAATGACCTAATAGTGAAGTGCTCGATATCAATTGCGATGCCGTCAACGTATGCAATATGTACAATATACTGCAATTACAAAGTTGTGGTATCGAACTACTTTTTACTTTGATAGATGCCTTCTAGTCTTGGCATACTTGCGTGTTGAGTAGTCTGATGTTTATCGGTGCCCTAATAACCTGTATGAGGTGCACTAGGAGATGTATAGGAGATTAATGTATGGCAATAATAATCTCAATCCCGGAACGCTAGAAGCATTTCTCTGTCTCCAGCCAATCGGGCGGAGTTTCGGGTGCGAAGAGATAGCACTACCCCTAACCAATTTAAAGTTGTTTTATACCTATATATTTGAAGATAGGTATAAGGATAAGGGACTTATCAATCGTTACTATAGTAGGCGTCGATACATAACTACCTAAAGGTATATTCGACACTAGGTTTATTAAGAATATGTATATAGATCTTCTCCTCAGAATTCAAGATACCTGGCGAGCCTGCCCCAGTATAATTCCGAATATTTCGACGGATATTCTCCTTCACGTCAGATCTAGACTGTTCCGGTTACAATGGTGTTTCCTTGTGTCCCAATTACACCTTGTTGAACAGGAGAATCCGGACTTCGACAAATTCTCGTTGGGGTTGTCTGACAAATGCTTTTTTGTCTGTTAGGGGCAGGATTTGTCTATCCCTTGGCGCAGTTTTCGAGGTTATGTCTATCGATAATGTCCGCTTATGTAACTTCCTTATCGTAGCTTATCTATTGGCCCGGAGAGAAGATACTGTGCTCCGAGACATGTTAAAATCATAATTTTACAACACCACCCTAGTATGCACTAATGCTCATGCACAATCAATAAAGATCAACACCACAACACCACCACTACGTCAATCTTACTCCTGAGTACGGCAATATAGTTAGCCCTCGATATACCCAAAGTATCCGTTAAGGTTATTCGTGAGCAATGGGTGCCGCTGGTGGTCGACGGCGTCAGAAAGGTAGGAGGTGCCAGCCGCATTCCACACTAGGATGGGTAACATTTCACAGCCGGAGTTATACAGTGCAGATACTGTGGCTGGGCGTTTAAAGGGCATGCCACTCGTCAGGCTGCTCACGGCCGTCCAGGAAAGGGTAAGTATTCAGGATGCGAGCACTTCCCTGACAGGACCGTGATGCGTGTCAATGGTCGACTCCGCACAGAGTCTGAGGCGGTCGCATCTCAACCCATCCGACGGTCGCCTCGAAAGCATGCCTCGTCTACGAATGCATCAGAAAGTGGTCAAACCCAAGCCCTCCTTGACGTCTATTATGTCTCCTCCGAACAGGGAAAACACCTCGATCATCTAGCTGCGCTGGCCGTCTTTGCAAGAAATCGATCCTTCTTGATCTTCTAAGACCCGTGGAGGCAGAGCTATATTATGGCTCTCATGCCTGGCTACAAAGCGCCTTCTCGATGGACTCTATCAAACACCTATCTCCCAAAGCTGTATGAAGAGACGTTTAGCGAAGTTAGAGCAGATATCGATCGATCGGCTACACTGGGCATCATTCTCGACGAGTCTACCAACGTGAGTAACGATAGAGTCCTGGCACTCTCTGTCAACACTAATAAGCTTGCTACTTTGTTGCGCTGGTTGATTTAGGTCCTCAAGACGTAACTACGGCTTTTCTCTGCCAAATGCTACAAAACGAGCTTTTACGTACAATTGGCGCCGACAATATTGACAAAATCACCGCATTCTCGACCGATACCTGCCCTATCATATACAGTCTCCACAGCGAATTAGAAGCTATCCCTACATTCGGTAGCGCGCCCTCTTTGTCCCTTGCGAATCGCACTCAATTCAGCTACTGATCAAAGACGTTCTAAAACTTGAAGAATTCAACGATATCATGAAAAAGGCGTAGGTTGTGGTTGCATTTTTTCGCCATGCTACCAAGCAGTACGCCCTCCTACGAGTACACCAAATGAAGCACTATTGGAGACGCATTTCACTGATCATTTCAGTAATTACAAGATGGGGGACATGATTTAGACAAATTGAAAGACTTGAAATGATGCAACAAGCGCTCATGAGCTGGTGTCACGATCCTCAGTCAGAAGCGCTCCTGGAAGGCGACGGTCTCAAGCAAGTTAAGGAAATCAAAGAGATTTTGCAGCAAGCACAGTTTTGGCAGCGACTCAATGTCCTTTCTCGTCTCCTCAAGCCGATTCATGAGCAACAGATTAAGAGTGAGGCAGGCAAAGCCCATTCAGGTGGCGTTTACCTAAGATCGGAGAGCATTCGAGCTCACCTTCAGCGTATCATGGATGACAAGGATTTCCCAGACGAAGAGGAGGTATTTTGGAGCATTTACAAGAGACGGCAAAATCAACAACTGAAAGACGTACACCTTCTCGCCTTCTATCTTACGCCAGCTCCCTTTACCGAAATTTGGCAAAATCGTGAGTACAGCTTACTATAAGGCTCAGATAACTGGTAAGTTGCCAACTATAGGAAAACACCAAGAGATTTGCGTCAAATGCATCGAACGGCTATTCCTGCTCCTCCTTCCTCCTCATTCTCGACTCACGCTCAAATTTCTGATTCAGCTATCAAAGAATTTCTACACTTTCCCTCAGCGTATCGATCAATTTGATCGTGAGAGAGTCATATGGAGAGTGAGCGATTCCGCGCTTCTTTTCTGGCGTAACATGCGCCAGGAAAGTCCTACACTGGCCGATCTTGCATTGCGTCTTTTCACGACGGCATCAAATTCCTGCTGGGCTGAAAGGGGGTTTTCAGCAATGAACCACATTCACAGTGATCTCAGGAATCGCTTGAGTCTACGCAAGACTGAGCAGCTTATGACGATCTCTATCAATCGCCGCGCACTCGACGACCCTCGCAAGCAAGTTCACACTTTGACGGAGAAAGAGATAGCGCAAATTGAGGCCGATTTAGCACTCCTTACAGTTGACGAAGATGAGCCTCAGGGCGTCGAGGATATCACTCATCAGGAGCTAAATGCGCTGTTTCGCCAACCAGGTGGGCTTGCGACCTTTCATGCTCTCGAGCATACGGAGACTCAAGTTACCAGCCGCGGCGACGGCACGATGATGCACACTAAGTGGACGACGGTTATGCCTGTAGCGCCTTCAGGCCCGATACAGTCTGGATAGGCTGCAGGACAGACCGCGTAAGCATCATAGAGGTTATGCAACTGGCTACAGAGACAGCCTGATCAGGAGGACCCATTTGGCACTGCACCGAATGCATCATTTTGGTAAATTTGTGGAATTTACTGAAAACAGTAAAAATGATGCATTTGGTGCACTTGAATTGGCCAAATCGTATTTTGGCACGCCGCGGAGAAAGACAAGGTACAGCAAAAGCTCTTCATTCTATGTATATTACGCCCTATGGGCGAGCCGCAGAGATAGCAGTAATCTCAGCATTTAGCACCCGGACACCTAAATTTGTCAGTTTTGACAAAAAAAGACGATTTGTCTCTCGACAGAATTACAGGGTTTTGTCTATCAAGTCTGGCAACTGACAAACCCATTTCCCCTAGTGCTGTCCCATACCAGTAATCGGGTTGCCCGGGAAAGTGGAGTCATGGCTGGGAACACTCCGACCCTAGGGTACCACAGATCCTCGCGGGCGTGCCAAGTATACCCACAGCTGCCCGCGGATCAACGCCTCTAGGTACGAGCTAACTGGCCATCACTGAATTGTCCTCTTTGCTTGTCAGTTTGAAAGCCCATGACTGGTGTCCACATCATATATCTACATATCTACAACTCACCCCTGAGTCCTGACCTGTCGCCTTCTTACTTTTTCCTCTAATCCTCAGAATTTTCCGAAGCCATCAGAATTAATCGAGATAAATCCCTCGATCTTTGACCCACGACATCTCACACGATCAATATGGCTTCGATGAACCTGATCCTCCGCAGCTCCGATAAAGAGGACATCTCTGTTGGTATCTTAAAGCCTACAAGTATACGCCGTTGAACAGCTGACAAGTCCACAGACTGCGAAGTCGCAGGGATATCTGTCTTGATAAAGAACATGGTCGGCGATCTCGGCGAGGAAGCGACGAAAGAGCCAATCCCGATACCCAACGTCAACGCTGCCGTCCTCAAGAAAGTTTTTGAGTGGTGTCAACACTACAAGCATAATCCTCCATCCATAAACGAGGATGAATCAGATCCAAGAAAGAAGACGACCGCAGTCGAGGAGTGGGATCAGAAGTTTATGCAGGTCGATCAAGAGATGATTTTTGAGATAATCCTGATATGTCTATACAGATTTAGTGTATGATTAAGGCTGACACTTACTTAGGCTGCGAACTACCTTGATATTAAGGCTCTTTTAGATATTGGGTGTAAGATAGTCGCAAACATGATTAAAGGCAAGTCCCCAGAGGAGATTCGAGAAACCTTCAACATTCAGAACGACTTCACTCCTGAGGAGGAAGATCAAATCCGCCGCGAAAATGAGTGGGCCGAAGAGTGAGTGAGGCGGATCTCTATTAACTTACCTTGCACTAACTTACTACAGTCGCTGAACGCACAGGGGCTGTCGGCTTTCGGGCATGTTCTGGTGATAGCATTATGCGTTTCAATGACGACAATATACATGTTAAAGAATTTTCATGGTACCAGGTATCCTGTGTGGGAAAGTCTGAAGTTACTCTTGAGTATGGGCGGATAGGTCGTGCATAATAAGCCCCTCTAACGGAGGCAGGAGATGACTGGGTATCGGCATGACCAGTGATGGCAGCCATCACGCGAATACAGGTACTTATGGGTGTGGTGCTAATACATAATAATAGCAAACAATATGGGGCTGATGGATTGTTCTCTGGTTTTTATCTTTCATCCTGGTATAGCACGTCTATTACGGCGATGACTTTCTCGGGTTGTACTTCCAATATTTATTCATTGCGACTCAATTTACACCGACCACAGCAAGATGCTATGCGGCTTCGAAGGGCTGTTACGATTTTCTGTCTCATTAGCGTGAACTGGAATATCCCTATAGTGATTTTTCATGCCTTGCAGCTAAAACTGCCACGACCTTCCTCTTTGCCATCATCGCGGCACGTGTCCCTGCTGGTCTAATGAAAGTCGAAACAGGATTCGAGATAACCTCGAAGCCTAGGGATGATATGGAAGCTGCCAGATAAGGAGAACGTATGACCACGACCGAGCCACTAGACGCTCCTGCCGTAACGTTAGTGAGAATACTTAGATCGAAGGTACACGAGACCTCCCCCTGGTGATCTACCTGATATATGCAACTGTAACAAACATTGTTGACAGAGGTAATGCATAATACTTGCTCAAGAACGAGGTTGTAGGTTACGATGTTCTAGAAACTCGTCACGGTAACATCCACCGCAGTCCTCCAAGCCATAGCAAAGCACTTTGTGTAATATATTTCTACTGGTATTATCATATCATCATGCTGAGGGCTCAGCCATATGGTATTAGAACTGCTAGACTCTGATATAGTCGTGAGTTGGAGGCGCCACAAGTGCGCAAGAGACACGAACGGGCGCGGGGACAGACATGGTTAAAGCAATGGTAAAACACTCTGTGAAAATCCGAGATAATGTAGTTCGAGATACTTCAAAGCTAATTCATGGCTACAGGAGTCGAGGTAAAGTATACTCGTATCGTTAAGATCGTAGCGGTAGGTAGCTAATTACACTCTATAGATCTAGAGCTTTATAACTTATGTAGGAAATATAGTTGCTCTAGCGTTCAGTATAACTTTCGTTAATGAAATAGCTATCGTCTCGCTTTTACGGATATATATATAAGCTCGATATACACAAGAAAATAGTAAGCGCACTATCGGAAGTCTCTTTAAAGCAAGGCGACTTACCTACAATATATAAGGCTAATACCGCGGCCTGTCCTAATATAAGAAGGGTGATTTACTAGGTACGACGTTGTGGCAATAGCCTAGCATGCCTAACTAGGGAAGTAAGCTTCAGTAAAGTAGTCGTATCTCTATGACAGGTTATATCCATCCACTGAGACGACGTTTCCGTTTCGGGAAGCCATTCGTTGCCGTCGTAGTTTGTTTCCCTCTTGCAGATTCGCTATCTCCTGCTGATATAGTGGTTCATTGCGAAGATTGAATGGGGCATCCTCATCCAGTGGCTCCACGCCGTTCACAAAATCTGCTTGCGAAACCGCTTCTGCTTGAGAGGTCTTGTTTTCTCTGTCATTCCATCGGATCCAGCCACACCTTAACCGAAATATACTCGCGGGCATTGGCTGTGCATTTCGGGAGCTAAGCAGAAATTGAATGCCACAACTGCCAGGGTCGTTGAGTGTTCTATCCGTAGGTCTTAGACCAGTATACATCTTTCGCAATCTCTGATCGTAGGTGGGATATGACACGAGTTTGAAACCTCTTGTCTGAAGGCACTCAGTATGAGTAAGCGCACTCTCTCCACTGCTGCCATTTCCTGGGAGGATGATGAATTCCCTGATTGCTGTGAGGACATGATATGTAGAGAAGGCGCCGATCCCGGTTATACAGCATTGTGCAGCTGATATTGGTAGGTGAAGAACATTTTCCAGCGACGATACTTTATCCGACCAGCTTAGTCTTAAGACATAACTTTTGTTGCGGCTGGAAAATCCTAAAGCTTGGTAGCTATTTTCAGCCACTGTTCGCCTTTCTTGACTCCAATGTAATCCCATGAGACCGCTGAGCCGCGCGAAGTGCTCAAGCTTAGCAGGATCAGAAGGTCCAGCGAATGTCCATGGATCGTCCGTATGGCTTGAGCCTGGAGCAAAGTACTCTAGAGCTCTGAAACCATAGAGTACAACATCTGTATCCCGCATTACATGAAGTAGTTGGACAGGATTTTTCACTAACTTCGATAGAACTATAGTAGGGTTCAGATGTTGATTCATTCGTTTTTTTTTTAACTCGAGCAGTACTGGGATAAGCTGGTGCTTTGTCGCTATACTTGGGCTCTCAAGACATTGCCCAAGCACCAGTAAAGCTTTTGTTATATCGCGGATATCCGTCGTATCAAGGATACAGATCAGCACTTTCAAAGGGAGTAAAGTGGTAGGCCTTAAGCTTGGCGAAGACATTGAACCTCAGGATGGACGAAAGTAACAGAGACTAAGAAGGAGTTATAGGTCCTCTTCAGATATGGTATAAAAACTAAAGATATGTGAAGGTGACGCGGACAGAAATCTTGAAAGTTGTGGATTTGTGATGATCTAACTTTATTCTTGGAAGAGGACTATAGTCGTCAGATACGATGCTAGTAGAGCTTAAAACGGGGGTCGACAAGAGGCACAACATATCAATTAGGGCCTCACATTGCCGAATAGTGCTCAAACGGCCTAAAATAACAACGCTGTTCTATCCAGTAAATCCTCACGCTACGCCTTAGGTCCATCTTATCACTTTTCATGCTTTTGCCACCCTTATGAGATGGCACTAACCGGATGCATAGCGCTAGACAAAAAAACAAGGTACGACCGTAGTATGGGAGCCGCACCAAAATCATGCTTCCTTATCTCTACGATACTCAACGATCCTCTATTATGTTATTGTCAATAAGCTATGGTATTGAGTAAGAGTACTACGGTAATTCTGCCCGCTTAGCCGAGGAGGGCCAAGGGCCCCGTGGGCTTAGCAGTACCACCTGTCGGCCTCCTGGGCTAACGAGGAATCGATGGGCTTCCTGGGCCAACGAGGCAAGACCTGGGGCCTGCTGGGTGTTAATCTTTGTCCCATAAATCTTCGATGGCCCATGGTTCTGCGAGTGATGTCGTGCCTATGTGAACCGCTTGTACGGCCAGCGTTCTGAGTCATGCTTTGCCTTACAGTTGTTCAGTTCCTGCATGCACTGTAGGTCTTGTTGTTACCATAAGTCTCCAACGTTCGTTAGTGCCTCCCACTTGTCGCAATCCACGGAGTTATGTTTATACCTACACGACTTGACCTTCCTGTTGACCTTGTCGTACTGTGTGCGCTATGAGTTCGTCAAGTCGCCCAATGACCATGGGGACCTCGAGGTCCATATGAATAATTCTCGCTCCCATGACATCTAGTACTTCTGTTGCTCCTATGCCCTCGAAGTATCACCGGGCGTGCAGATGCGGACGATTCGTACGACCTTCTATGGCGTCATATTTCTTGAACTAACTAACCATGCTATGACATTCTGGGCTGTTATAGCATAATCTGACCACTTCAACTGTTCCACCAGTCGCCATACGCTAGTCTGACAAGTTATCCTCTCCCACCCATGCGCAGGTATGTAGTCTTGTCCTATTCGAGTCTTGTAGCGCCTGGACAAATTTCCGCACCCCATCATCATCAAAGACCAACGTCGCCGGCCCCTTCTCTGCCTGCTCCACCCAGAGCCATATCCACCTCTTTGTAAGGAGTCTATCGTTGTCTGCCTTCTCTTGTGCCTGCTTTGGCAAAGCGCGGTGAATGGCGTTGACGAGCACATCAAGTATCGTAATCCCGCGCAATTCCACATGGAGGATTTGAGGTGCATTTTCCGAGTCCCATGATAGGTTGTAAACTTGTTCGGCTTTGGATCGTACCATGCTGCATACAGTGCGATGCTGTTGATATCATTAGCCCATGACCGATGCTTTTGACAACCGAATGTACATACACCTTTCTCTGAACGCTTTTCACTCTTACTTGCACATTTCTGTTAGTTTTTCCACTCCTATAGGAGATTGGGAGCGCCGCTTACCTGCGTACCGTTGAGCCCACCCACTGGCTTATCCTGCTCATCTGCCAGCACGTCTTCGTCTTCCATCTGGTTCTGAGCGCGTGAAATTTCTTGGTCATTCATCTTGTAGCTCTTGTGGCATATATTGTCTATATGCCGCGGAGTATACTCAGATCATCCTTGTGCGGATCCACCTCCGGCTCCTGGTGGTCGACCTCACCATCCATATTAGCAGCGAAAATATTCATTCGTCCGGTCAGCACCTGGGTGATTATCCGTTGCTTCATTTTGTGCTGTTGCTTCCACAATTCTTTGAAGCGGTCGTAGAGGACTGAATAGTATTGGTGATGTACTTCTCTGGGTATCTCTGCTTACGCTCAAATTCTTTGTCGGTGTCTTTCCTCACCCAAAAACCTGTGGAATACTCTTTCATACACCAGGCTAAACAAGTCACCATGTAGTAGATCGTCTCTGCTCTGAGAGGGTCAAAGTAGTGGTGGGTGCCGGGCTTCCGTGCCACACCAGATTCCGCTTCGATAAAGAAGACTCGGTGGATGAGTCTCACAATCCACTGGGATGGGCATCGACCCGTGATATCAATTTGTAGCAACTTCAGTTCGCACGGGTGCGATTGTCGGAGTTGCTCATATACCTCCGCGTCTTCGCCCTGCTTGTGTCCCGTCCCACACATGCGATGTGTTTGGAGATCGGTTATCTGAGACACCTGCACACATCGATTACAGGGTTTGGCGCGCATTGAACTGTATCCGGGAGAAGGACGAGTTCCAAGATGATTACGTTGAGGATAAACCGCCAAGCTCTGCCGAACGCCGTGTCTTCGCGCTTTACTCACTCTTGCTGAAGGATTTTGACAATATACCTGATACAACCAATTTCCAGTGGTTGGATTTGGATTTTGCTTTTGTTGGAACGACGAGTGGAGGTCGAAGATGGCCAGTGTATACTCGGAGCTAGCAAAACACTCTTCCATAACGGAGATTGCCCGCTTCTGGGAAGAAAATTGTTACAATCTTGACGGCATATTCGTCACCAAGGAAATCGATATTTCTCAGTTCCAAAAGGCCGGAATCTCCTTTGGTCGCCCGAATTACGCTGACCTTGGTATCTACCGTCTGATGGTCGAGGTGCAACACTTTTAAATGGGTACCTTCTGCGCCTGCTCGGTGTTCAATGGCTGTGAGTGCAAGCGATTTCCTGAGTCAAGACTTAGTATTGAAACGGTGGGACACTATGGATTCGACATGCTGAGTCCCCGGGAGCGATGGCAGATGATACACTTGTACGCGGAGCTGTTCAAGACAAGGAGATTTGACGTTAGGGAAATATTGGCCGCCAGGAGGAACAAGGACCCGAGTGCAATGCAGCGGTACGTGGAGAGAATGGTGGATGTCAGGAAATACCAGAACAAGTATAAGACCGGGTCGCTCTTTCCCGATCTGAGAGGAAAGATTATGAAGGGCACGAGCGTGCTCCCTCAATATTAATGTATATGTTATTTTAATGAGAGTTCATGTCTAGCTTCTTTGCCTGGCCGAGCCTAACACTCTGAGCTTCGGAACTATGACGAGTGGATTTAGTCTCCTCTTTCTACGACGACGCTGTCAGAAGGTACGAATGATGATGACGCATGGAATTCTGGCATAGAGATCTAACACCAACAAAGACTGTTGAATCTATGTGTTTCATGAGATTCCGTTGGTAATCGTAACGTTTTTCGGCTATCTACAGTGCGGTTCACCCTTGATATGAATGGTGCGACCGTGAGATTTGTACAGAGATCCAGGCTAGTGGTGTTTATTCTGAAGAGCTTTCTTTAAAAGAATCATCCCCTATGTCTTGTCGCTTGGATACGTGTTCTTCAGCCTTGGCGCAGGCATCTTCGTCTCCGTCGTCAAGCTGCTCTTTGGGAGTCTGTGTTCGCCGGCGTTTCCTTAAGCGTAAGTTTGGTTCCTGCCTTGTGGATCCCGCACTCTTCACCATGGCTTTAGCTTCTTCTAGATACTGATACATCTCGTCGCACGACACGGAAATGTCTCTGTGTAAGTCCTTGAAATATCGGCACGTCTCTTCATTCGCAATATCCTCTAGGTGCAGTCGTAAACCGAGGGGTTTGTCTGTATTTGGTTTGCCCTCGTCATTGCGGAACACCTACTGTAGTCAATCTTTTGCCAATCAGTAGATTCAGCCAGACTTACTTGATTTGTGACCGTGGTGCGACAACCCAAAATATATCAGCTCCAGAGCTCTGCTCTCAGACGGAAAAGACGGCCTTTTTGCTCTTGCTGTACTCAATTTCCACTCCCACCACAACCCGAACCACCAGGTCGTTTCCTAAAACGTACTCCTCCGCAACGTGCCTCAGAACTTTCCCATTCTGGAAATGTGCTACCTCGATGATCACGGTGGGTCATGACGATCTTAGATGCTGGAAAGAACAGTCGGGATCGTGGCTCCCGTAGTCTAGGTCTCGAGCCCTTATTGTGGCAGACCCAACGTCTCGGACATCTTTTGAGAAATCTACAGCGGAGGACAACTCGCAGGATAAATGACATAGCTGCTCGCTGATACGCCCGCTAAGGCTCCGTAAGAATAGCTCGTAACTTTTGTAGGCATGCGCAGGAAAAGGTGCTCGCTCGAGGGAAAATAATCAAAACTAAATAATCAAAACTATGCTTCGAGGTTATTGCCTTTTCCTGAGGACTCAAGGAAGTCTAACATACTGTATCTTGTCGTCTCGTTGCAGCCACTCTTGCACAAAATTCCACTCCCTCCTGCCGACCCTGCCTAATGTCTCACTGCGCTGTCGGACCTGTGATTTGCGATATTCTGCCAGATGGAGGGCCTGTCACGCGCAACCTTCTCGTCTGTTGGTGGTGGAGAGGGTGGATTGTGGAAGCTCGGGAAGGGGGGGGAACTTCTTCCTTATAGTATGTTGGACCACTCATCACAAATGACTGCGAATCTAGGTGGTGTGCTGTACTGTAGCTCTTCTGGAGAGGTTTGCTGACATCCTTTCCGGGCGTCTGAAGCAAGGTTAATCCAACACGGTGACGCACTGTGGGATATCTTCGGCTATCCTGGGTTCAGGTAACAGTGTCATAAATTCCAGCACGTGACAACTTGGGTCGCGCTCTCCAATGTCGAACATTCTGGAAAACTTGTAGCCATGGTGGCTGCGACCAGCGACCTGCGGATTGTGCATGCGTTCTCCCTAACCCTAACCCTAACACTTGCTGCTCGCCACTGACCAACTGCCGCAAGATCACAGAACGAGCTTTCCAAAACGGTGAGACTAAGTCTCGACTAGCATGCAGCGAGTACTGAACAACATCGTGGCCATGAGGCCGAGTGTGAAACGGTCCTCGTAGAGAACACGTCAGAACCCTGGGAAAGAGGCGAGCCTTCCTCAACTGAGTACGAGGCAATGTTCATTGAAATGTTCTAGGGGCTTGAGAGCACCAATAGCATAGGTGACATCAGGGCCTGAGTTGATGCTCGGAGCCTATGAGGTTTTGTCCCTGATCCGCTATACCTATCTTAGTAACATTTCAATGAACATTGCTTCGTATAGGATACTGTTTCAGCAGCCACGGCGATCTGGATGCTGTCTGGTTTGTTCGCCAACAGGCAACAGAGAGAACGGGTTACGATCAGTACCGGAGTACTAGGGCCTAGCACTCGTGGTGTTTGGCTCCTCGCTCTTTTGCTATCTCAATACCTCGAACGGCGTCTTCTCAACTGTGACTAGCGTGCTCGATGAGTAGTTTAGTACTATCCGAATCGTCAAGTCTGTAACTCCTACACAAGAGTCATCGAGCTCAACAATCATTTTTTCGCAACGTACTATGAACTTACAGACAGAACAATGAAGATAACTCCTGCCCATTCGCTTCTGTGCTGACATACTAAAGAGAGAGCGTTCAGGGCTACATGATACCGTTATGTATACAGATCCACTGAATCGAGCTACGAGTTTTCTGACAGAGTACCACCGGCACTTGAAAGGTCTCCGATAGTGGCACAAGTTTATCGGTTCGATTGAATGCTCGTTTTCGGCCGCGGGTGCACGCCTCCGCACCAAGTGATGAAGCAGTCACAGTAAAAGCGTCCTATTGTATCTAGGACCCATGCGTTGTATCCCTGTGGGATCGGTTACTATGTGAATAGATCTGCTAGAGGACCGAATCATAGCCTCGTTCACTGAAACTCAAGACGAAGGTGTAACAGCGTGGTTACAATGGCGGGTTTTCCAGGAAACAGGCTCGATCTTAAACTACCAAGGGTCCGGTGGGTCTTGAGTTTGTTTAGTGTTGCAGGATAAAAATCGATGGATTTGCTCCCAACGTTGGCGAGTTACAGACTGTGCCGTGGAAGCTCTCCTGTAGTCAGAGATATCCATACTCGTGCATGTTGTTGGATACGTCTCTCACGCTCATAGCTCGAGCATTCGTCGCATTTACCAGAGCTACGAAAAAGGCCTCCCCAATAAAACGCAGGAATAGGGTAGATGAGTCTCTCCCTGTCCAATTGACGTGGAATGGTGTGGATCCCGCTTGAACAGGTACTGATTGGTCCAGCAGGGTTTTGACAGCGGTCGGAGCCGCCTCAGCAACCAAGGGCGTCTCTGGCACAGGAGAGCCTGCTTCAGGCGGATCCTATTGCTCTTTTTGGACTTTTTGGCAGGAACCAAACTTACGCTTAAGGAAACGCCGGCGAACACAGACTCCCAAAGAGCAGCTTGACGACGGAGACGAAGATGCCTGCGCCAAGGCTG
>Ga0181464_1000101_pt2 | contig 22954 bp, 26 predicted proteins | sample InSIn2gowninarea_FD_119074 | JGI IMG/M metagenome (GOLD analysis project Ga0181464, IMG submission 119074) | Clean room microbial communities from NASA Spacecraft Assembly Facility at Jet Propulsion Laboratory, Pasadena, California, USA -... ...
AGACTTTGAAGTATCTCGTTGATGCTTTTCTTCATGTCAAAAGGGTAATCTCATTAGATCCACTTTCAAAACAAAGGGGTATTATTCTAGCAAACCACTAGAGCTTGTTCATACTAATTTTTGTGGTCATATGAGGGCATAAAGTATAAATGGGATAAGTACTTTATGTTATGTATAGATGATTATTCTAAGATGACATGGATATTATTTTTGAAACACAAATCAAAAGCACTTGAAAAATTTGAGACTTTCAAGAATCAAGTAGAAAATCAGGTTGGAAGGAGGATCAAATGTTTGAGATCGGAAAAAGGAGGTGAGTTTATTTCAAATGATTTCAATGAGTTTTGTCACAAGTACAGTATTAGGAGATAATTTTCTGCAACAAGGACACCTCAACAAAATGGTGTGATGGAAAGAAAGAACAGGTCAATTCAAGAAATGACACAAATAATGTTGACAGAAAGCAATATAGCTAATAGGTTTTAGAAATAAGTAGTCCACATGATGGTTTATATTTAGAATAAGTGTATGTTGAGGCCCCATGAGAGTAAGACATCCTATGAGTTATGGTTCAGAAAAAAAGCATCAACGAGATACTTCAAAGTCTTTGGGAGTAGGTGCTACATCAAGAGGATGGAATAAAATCTTGGCAAGTTCAATGATAGAGTGGATGAAGATATATTTCTTGGTTACACAACAAAAAACAAGGCTTACAAATGTTAGAACAAAAGACTCAGAAAAATTGTTGAGAGTGTCGATGTTAAGATTGATAAAATGAGAGTACCTTCAAAAGATAATGATGAATTTTTTTTTGGTTTATTAAGAATACATTGAGGTAAATGAGGTAGAGGAAAAACCATAAAAGCAACCAAAGAATGGCTTTGGTGACTCACACAGTGATTCAAAAATGGAGAAAAATTAGAAACACAAAATAAGTAAATGGCAAAAGGATCATCCAAGTGATCAAATAATTGAAGATCTAAGTATTGAAGTTCAGACAAGGAGAAGAACAACAAGAATGTATTCCCTTATTTCAAGTATAGAACCAAAGAATGTTGTAGAGACAAGTCAAGATGAGAGTTGAATCAAGGCAATGGATGAGGAGTTAGATCAGATTGAAAAGAATCAGAATTGGGAGTTGGTACCAAGGCTTAATAAAAAAAATGTGATTAGCACCAAGTGGATTTTTTGCAACAAGCTTAATGAAAATGGAAAAGTGATAAGAAATAAAGTAAGGTTGGTTTGCAAAGGGTATGCTTAGGTTGAAGGTATTGATTTTGAAGAAACCTTTGCTCCTATGGCTAGATTAGAGGCTATCCGCATGTTTCTTGCTTTGGCAGTGTACAAGAACTTCAAGATTTATCATATGGATGTAAAATCAGTAGTTTTGAATAGAAAGCTTGAGGAGGAAGTCTACATTGAGCAACAAGATGGATTTTAGATAAGTGAGAATCCGAATTTTATGTGCAAATTAAAAAAAAAAGCACTTTATGGTTTAAAACAAGCACCTTGGGCATGGTACTCTAGGCTTGATGCATATCTTCATTAGTAGAGTTTCAAAAAAGGTATGGTGGATAGTAATCTCTACATTAAATCTGAAAACAATCATCAAGTTATAATTATGGTTTATGTATATGATATTATTTTTGGAGGTGGCAAGTATGAAATGTGCGAAGACTTTACTAACCAAATGCAAACAAAGTTTGAGATGTTAGTGATAGGTGAACTTTTATATTTTCTTGGTTTGCAAGTTAATCAGTTGAAGAATGGCATTTTTATTTCGCAAATCAAGTATGTAAAGGAGATGCTGAAAAAGTTCACTATGGAGGATTGCAAGCCTGTGAGCATTCCTATGATGATAGGTTGTAAGCTTAGCAAGGATGATAAGTTCCCATCAGTCGATCAGACTATGTACATATCAATGATTGGGAGCCTATTTTATCTGAAAGCTACTAGAACTGACATACTTTAGGCATTTTGCGTGGTTGCATGGTTTCAAGCAAATCCAAACGAGACACATGTGATCGCAGTAAAACGAATTTTTTGATACCTCAAAGGTACAATGGACTACAACCTATGGTATTCCAAGGGGAAGGATTTTACTTAGAACCAAAGAACATAGCAGCGATATCATGTTGTACACAGGTTTTGTGAATGAAATAAATGATGAAGGATCTAGGTATTCAGATCACTAAGTCCATTTCAATTATGTGTGATAACACAAATGCAATTAATATTTTTAAGAATCTGATCATGCATTCAAGAACAAAACACATTGCCATTCGATACCATTTTTTGAAGGAAAAGGTTGCAAAAGGAGAGGTAGAGTTAGAATTTGTTCCCACATCAGAACAAGTAGTGGATATCTTCGTTAAACCATTATCTAAGGAAGTTGTTGAGTACCTGCAAAAGAAATTAGGAGGGGTGACATTGCCCAAGCATTGACTAAGTTTTGGATGCACAATCTCAGGGGAAGTAATTTTGTACTTTCTTATCTTTTTACTCCTATATAATTATGTTTACTTATATATTGATTTACACTTGCGTATTATGTGTATGGACTTAGGGAGAGTCCAAGGCATCCCTTTCTATTTTTTGTCAAAAGAGGAGAAGAGTAACAAGTTTTTATGTATGTGTTGCCAATAATTGCAAAAGGGAAGATTGTTGAGTACAGTGCAACAATGTTTTCATTATTTTCAACACGAAAAGATCAATGTGCATATAGTTCCCATGGTTGCACATGTCAAAGGAATGACATCGACAAGATTTGCAAAGTTGTCGAATGCAAAAATAACAAATGGATTAAAAGTTGTCATGAGGTACCAAAATTCGTCAAAGGGGTCAAAATGCAAATGGAAGGAAACGACCAACCCGATATGATTTGGATCAGTTTTTGGGGTGATAAAAAAATTGTGTGCAACATTGGAATGGTTAGATTCCATGTCAGTTCAATTTCATGAACTAATGGATTTTGGAGTAGTCAAAAATCTAAGTGAATTTGGCTTCGTGCAAGTTAAATTACGAGCAAAAAGTGATGAGTTAGAGGCTAAAATTTAAATCATATATAGTAATATATACCAAAAGGATGTGGTCCAAATTTCATATCAAGAAGATAATAAAGGAGAAAATGGTGCAAGCTATAAAATGCCACTTCGTAACTTTTTCTAATTTTTGGCATGAATTTTGGCTGTCATGAAAATAGTTGGATGGTTGTTTCAGGCTTTCGAAGTATTAAAATTTCAAATTTCAAAGTTTTTTTACACGTATAACTTGGTGAGATGAGAAACTTTGTATTTTGAATCATCTCGATCTGAGGTCCCGAAGTATAAGAATCTCTAATGTGCACCAAACTAAGCATGTGTATTGTTTGACAAAATGTTTTCAAATCTTCATCAGAGGTTACTTTACAATAAGTGTTGTGTGCAAACCATGAGAAGTTATACCTTAAAATGTTGATAAAATGTAGTTAGTTATATGAAGAATACTTAGTCCAAATTTCGTGTTAAACCATGCAACTGGGAATAAGTTATGGCTCTTCAAAAATGCCTCCAGAGCTCTTTGTTCCTATTTTTCCCAGCTTTGGCATGTGTTTTGTTTGACGAAATGCCTATGAAATTTATATGGGTAATTGACTATTCTTTTTGTGATGGAGAAGGCCAACAAAGTATTTCATTAAAATAAAGGTGTTGAAGAATATTATTTTTGATATATATTTCTTGAGTATAATGAAAAGCATGAATTTATTTGTAATATATGGCACAACAAAATAAATGGTACAATAATTTAAAAATAAAAATAGAAGAGGTCGATAAGATTATAAAAATAAAAAATGATTTTGTGAAGAAAAAAAAGAAGTGTTATTAAGAGAAGAGCAAGAGTTATTGAGAGAAGGAAAATAAAAGTATAGCCTAAAAAGGGAGTCTCATAGTTTTGGTCATAACTCGAGATTTCGGAGTCCGATTGAGCCCATTCTTTCTACAAATTATGCAAAATTTGAAGATTTACAATTTTGGCATACCATGAAGGATAGAAAACAACATGGTATGGTGCAAATTTGTCATTTGCTTTGAAGAGTATTTTGTTGAGTTTTGAATCGGAGGGTTTTGTTGATATTTGGACAAGAGGATTTTGTTTTGCATATGAAGTATTCAGGTTTGAAATATTAGTAGGTTTTAGGTGAGAAATTTTTTGCAGAAAAAAATTTGTGAGCTAGACCACTCAAGGTCTTATTGACAGAATTTAAACTATTTTCAAATATTTATATATTTTTCAAGTTGGTGCTTGGTAATAGGGGTTGGTACTTCTTACAGTTGGTACTGCTAAAGATTAGGTTTGTTGATGCCACTCCCCATAGTGGATGCTGTGAAAATTTATAAAGTTAGTGCTTTGTAAAAGCTAGATTTGGATGGAAGTACAAGCAATCATTTCTAGGGATGTAAACTAAACGGTGAACCTCGTTATATAAGGTGTTGTGTGATTATCTTTTAATGTGCTTATTTTGTTTTGTTTCAATTTCTTCACTATATTATTTTAAGTATTCTAGGTTTGAAGTTTTAAGTTTAAGACACTTATTCATCCCCCTTCTGAGTGTCACACCTAGTTTAACAAACCTATTACTTAAGGATTTGCATGGTGGGCTTCCTTGGATTAGTGGAGTGGTTGGTAATGCCAAAAAGATTCAACAATTCATTATTAATCATTCCGAGTCTCAAACTATATATAGAAAATATGCATCTTTTCAATTGCTTAAGTTTGTGGAGATAAGATTTTCTTTTCAATTTATTATGATTGATCGCATTCTTAAAGTGAAGCAATCACTTAGGGAAATGGTTGTATCAGTTCAATGGAATAGATGGAGGATTCATCCTAACACTAGCTCCATTACATGTGATGAGATATTTGATCTTATCATTAGCACTGAATCAACATTATTTTGGAAACGGGCACACGATGTTTTAACACTTTGCTCTCCTATTTTTGAGGTCCTATGCCTTTTTGATAGTGACTAACCATGTATGGTAGATGTTTTTAAGAGTCTTGATCAGATGAGGGAGAGACTTGAGGACATTTTGAATGAGGGAGTACCTTCATTTGATTGAGATATAAAAGACTTAGTATGGGCTTGCAGTGATAAGAGGTGGAGGATGTTGCATAGTCCTCTTCATTTTGTTGGTTTTTTACTTAATCCAAAATGGTTCCATAAAAAACCATGGATAGATGATGAGGTGTCCTAGGTATGGAAAAATTATGTTGATAGATGTTATATGGATCGAGAGGATCATGCTCAAATCAAAATAGAATATGGTGAATATATCATATTAGAGGGAAATTTTGCACATTGAGATTGTGCATTGTTTACAAATATTTTTATAAATGCAAATAAATAAATTGTCCATAGATCTAAAATACTTGTATTTGAGTTATAGATAGCAATTTATAACAAGAAAACTTAATATATAAGATAATGAATAACTAAAATCAAGATGACATTACCAAACAAGATTGAATTTGTATACTTACCTCACAGAATGTACTTGATATCGATGAACTAAAGATAATGATAAACCTCGATAACTCACAGAATCTACACCCGAAGTCGTGGAGCAAGATGATCCAAAGAGAGGGTTGCAGGCAATCTATTTCATGCTCAGAAGAGCATCGACGGTCTGTTTCATCTACAGGGGAGTGCCAATGATCTTCGTTAGACTGTAGTATGTTCTGAACCAATTCTATGCCTCCACATGGACACTCGATAATCGTAGTTTGATACTCAAATAAGCCAACAATCATCAGAACACTCACATAAGGAAGTACACAAACTTAGCTTTGAACAACGATGTCAAGAGACAGCTAAAAGATTGCCATCATCAAGATCAGATATGGGATCTTGTATCTCCTTGATATGGACTTACTATTAGATCCCTATTTATATAGATAATAATATGACATACTTATTAGGTCGACATGTACCTATATAAACAAGGATATATTAATTCGATGATATATATTAACGATATCCAAGATAACATTAATATTCTTGAACTAGATGTGTATTAGTGCAAGCACATATTGTCTAATGTATTAATTTAAATGCATAATTTAAATTTAGGTGATAACATATGCCCCTCTTTGGATGATAAATTGAAAATCACTAGGTGCATTAAAATTTTTCATTCAAAGTACAACCAAGATATCATAGCAATAAAATATTGATAAGTATTGACAAGCATAATACCAACACTAATCAATCTATTTTAATACTGAACTATGATAAAGATACAAGAAAAGGTAAATAACATATTGACAAAAGGTATGAGTTTAAGAAAACCCCCTTATATGATTTCCACCATGTTGCCCCTTAGTTGATGTTGATGTGCTCCTTGAGCTCCAATGATGACCTACAAAATAAAAGAGTTCTAGGGTCCATAGCCATCTACCAAGAGGTCATTGATGATAATTACCCATATTTTAATATATTTTTGATATGCGAAGTACAACCATCTCATATCACTGATGGTTCTATCCATTGATCTTGTGGAAGCTAGACTTCCTACCGAGGGGCATACTGATAGATTGGGAGCTAAAAGTATGCCAAGAGACTTATTGCAATGAGTAGTGAGAGCTAAAACTCTGCACCAAGAGGCATTTTGCAATGAGAGGTGGAGGTGAGACTCCGCCAAAGGGCATGCAAGCTAATAATCTAGGAGCTGAAACTACGCACCAACGGGTATCTGATGATTTTTATTTTTGCTATTTCTGACTATGAAATAGGACCATTGGTGATCCTTTCCTGCTAAATACGGAACACTAGCACTCCTCTTCTGATGTTGAAATGACCTTCTATTTTGATTTTGTACCATTTGTTCAAATGTTTATTCATGTAGTAACATTTGTACGAAAATAGATGCATAGAGCGACCCTCGGGTCACTTAGATGTGATACTTCTTTAGGTGCCTAGCATTGATGGGATTTTTGAGAACTTTCCCATCCAATGTAGACAATTTGTGTGCACCTCTATCAAAGACCTCTATGATGATATATGGGCCAACCCAATTTGGCTCAAACTTTCCTTTAAGTTCATCCTTTGTTATAGTGTTGAAAATGTTCTCTTGAAAAATTATTTCCCCAACCTCAAATGCTTTGGGTATCATTTTCTTTCCATAGGCCCTCTTTATTCTTTGCTGATATGTTCTAAGTTGTTCTAGTGCATTAATTCTTTTCTCATCTAGTGCCTCTAGCTAATTTAACCTTGCTTCCCATTGTTGTGGTTCCTTTATGATATCTCTAAGTGCAATTCTTAAATAAAGGATCTCGATTTCAAGAGGAATGACTACTTCATCACCATACACAAGAGAGCATGGAGTAGCACTTATTGCTATTCTTTCACTTGTTCTATATGCCCATAGAGCATATGGTAATTGATCATGCCAATCCCTACCATTCTTTTTTATAGTTTTTACCAATATCTTCTTGATTATTTTGTTTGTTGTTTCAACCTGTCCATTTCCTTGGGGATAGTAAACTAAAGAGAATCTTTGTTCAACCTTCATCTTTTTATAGAATTCTTTGATATATTTTCCTATAAAATTCGTACCATTATCCATGATCAACCTTTGTGGTATGATGAATCTGCAAATGATATATTCCTTGATGAAATTGATAACATGCTTTTGTGTAGCTAATATCAAAGGAATTGCCTCAACCCATTTAGTGTAGTATTCGGTGGTAACTAAGATAAACTTGTGCCCCTTACTAGATGGAGGATTGATAACACCCATAAAATCCAAAGCCCACATTGAGAAAGGCTATAGTGATGTAACATAGTTCAACTCTTGAGTAGGTGTTAATTCTAAGTGTGCATGCTTTTGACATTGCTCACACTTCTTGACATGCTCACAACAATCATGTTCCATGGTGGGCCACCAATAGCCCATCCTAATCAACTTGCCATAAACTGATCTCTCATTGAAATGACCTCCATATGCCCCTCCATGAGCATGCTCTAATGCTATTCCAATCTCCTCATCATTAAGATACCTCAAAAGAATACTATTAAATGATCTTTTATAAAGTATATCACCAATAATGACATATTTTGTAGCAAGCTTTTTCATTATAATTTGTTCTCTTTTATCAAGTGTGGCATCAATAAAATTATTCCTCAAATATTTAAATATGTGTTGGCACCAAGGAATTACTTCATAACCAACCTATTGAGCAACAAATACCATTTTCAAGTTCTCATCAACAATTGATGGAGTTCCCAAGTTTTTGATAGCGAAAGTGGTTTCCCTACGTTCCACCTCAATCGGTATAAGTGAAGCTGCACTTGCCATTGCATTTGCCAACCTACTGTTGTTCCTTGGAATGTTTTCTAATTGATACTCTTCAAAGCAAGCAACGAGTTTTGCAACAAGGTCTTTATATGGAATAAGTTTCTCATCCTTGGTGTTGTAGATCTCATTGATTTGATTCACTATCAGCTGTGAATCCTCATAAATGTGCAAATGTGTAACATCAATCTCTATTGTTGCTTTCAATCCTAATATAAGAGCTTCATATTTTGCCATATTGTTAGTACATTCAAATGATAGTTTGTATGACATAGGAATAATATCATTCTGAGGTGATATCAATGTTATTCCTGCTCTTGATCCTCGTATACACCGTGATACATCAAAATACATTTTCTAAGGTTCTGAAACTCCTAAAAAAGGAGCATCCATGGTCTTGTTTTCTTCAGAAGAAGATCATAAGTGGTCCTCTTTTGTACATTCTATGGTTTCTGCCAAAGCACATTCATCATGGAATTCTTCTTTGAGCTTTGTACTATCTTTCATGGGAAATTCTACAACAAAATCTAGGACTGCCTACCCTTTAACTAATTTTTATTTCACGAACTTAAGATCAAACTTCTGAAGTAGCATGATCCATTTTGCTGACCTTCCATTGAGGTATGGTTTTTATATCTGATATCTTGATAGGTCTACCTGAGTGAGTACATGTGTTGTGCTATTGATCATATAATACCTCAACCTTTCAGTAGCAAACACTATACATTGACATAACTTTTCAATAGGTGTATACTTGATCTCATATTCTTTCAATGTCCTATTGATAAAGTAAAATGCTCTCTCTTTACCATCCTCTTCTTTTTTTGCTAACATTACCCCAAATACATGTTCTGTAGCTAAGACATAGAGCCAAAGAGGTTCTCCATGTCTATATGGAGCTAATACCAATGGATGTAGCAAATACTCTTTTATTCTATCAAATGCTTCTTGACATTTAACATCTCATTTAAACTCAACTTCTTTCTTAAGTAAATGAGACATAGGAGCTATCTTATCTGTTAATTGACAAATGAATTTTCTAACAGCTTGAATCTTACCTTGGAGACTTCTCAATTGCTTGAGATTCATAGGGGAAGACATTTTTGTGATGGCCTTAATCTTCTTTGAATCTACCTCAACCCCCCTCCTAGAGATAATGTGCCCCAAGAGTTTTCTTGATGATATCTCAAATACACACTTTTGAGGTTTGATCCTTAGCTTGTATTGTTTCATCCTTTCAAATGTTGTTTTCACATCCTTGATATGATCTTCTTTATTCTTTGATTTTATCAAGATATCATCTACATAAACCTCTACTATTTTATGAATGAAGTCATAGAACATGGTTGTCATTGCTCTTTGATATGTGGCCCCTACATTCTTAAGACCAAATGGCATTCCCTTGTAGCAAAAGTTGCCCCAAGGAGTTCTAAAGGTAGTTTTATGTTGATCACTTTCTTTGATTTTAATTTGATTATATCTTGAAAATCCATCCATGAACGATAACATTGCATAACTTGCCAAACTTTCAATGATCATATCTATGTTGGGTAGTGGGAAATCATCTTTCGAACATGATTTGTTGAGATATCTGAAATCAGTACATACTCTAATTTCACTTGTAGGTTTTTTCATCGAAACTACATTGGCCATCCATTCTGAATAATCGATGGGTCTAATGAAGCCAACTTCCAATAGTTTCTCAATTTCCTTCTTAACTAGCAAAGAAACTTGAAAAGGTATCTTCCTTGGTTTTTGCTTTACAAGAATTGCCCCTTTCTCAACAACCAAGTTATGTACTACAAAATTTTTATCTAATCCAAGCATATCTTTATATGACCATGCAAACAACTCGGAATAGTCATGAAAGGATTGAATCAACTCATTTTGCAAAGGTTCCTCAAGGAGCTTACCCATTTTTAAAAATCGCAATATATCTTGAGAACCAATGTTAACCTCCTCTATCTCTTCATTAAACCAATTCATTTCTGACTCTGATGGTGTGGGGAATGGCAACTCTCCCAACCTTTCGATTTTATTTTTCATAAATTCACCAAAGTAAGCATGTGTATCTAGACAATGTTTGAGTCCTCTTTTCATGCTTAGCTGGATATTCAATTCTGGCACCCATAGATTTTAAGAAGGCATCATCATTCTCAAACAAGTTTATAGCATGTATTGCATCTTCATCATCTATTTCACATTCAATAACAAAGCAATTTTAATCATTTCTTACCCGTTCGTCTTCTTTCATTAATGACAAAAAATTGACTTGATCATCGTCACTATCTCCATGATACGGAACGATGCATAAATTTATTTTTCTCTATGATTTCCTCTAAAGAGGACTGCTAACGATCTTCATGAAGCCTAGAGGAGCACGAGCATTCCTTTTCCTGAGCCTCCTACCATCCATCCAAGTCTCTCTCTGGACTAATGTTGTTGACATCCGCGATGGTGTACAAACCGAACCCGATATCCTTGATATTAATCTTTTGTAATGCTTTTCTATAAATTTGATCATTCTTGGCTAAGATAGCCTCATCTTTTGCATCATATGGAACAAATCTCTTAGGAAGAATATAATTACATTTCTTGGCTATCTACTCAACTGCTTCTACCTTGTACACATTTCCTTCGAAAAAAAACTTGAAACACCTATGCAAAGTGGATGCTACTCCTTCCATGTCATTTATCCAAGGTCTTCTAAGAATAAAATTGAAAGAAGGTTTTCCATCTGTAATGTAGAAGAGGGTATGAAGTACCTTGTTTTCTACTTTGATTAGAAGTGTGATGATTCTTGCGCATTTCTTTAGAACACCATCAAACCCCTTAACTCTCATGTAGTCTCTTCTCTTGGAGGCAATAAATCCATATCAAACTATGAAAGCAAGTGAGTGGTGGCAGTATTCAAAGCTGTCCCACCATCTATCAATGATCTTTTAACTGTGTTTCCAAAGACATTCACTTCAATAAACAATGGTGGATGTAATCAGGTCACATCCTTGCTAAGCTTTTCACTAGGGATAAAAGCAATAATATCTTCTTTACTCCATATTTCTACCTTTTTCGTAAAAATAGTGATTGAGATATTCCTATCTATCTGACTATTCTTAAAAATTTGATTCATCATTTTTCTATGAGGTTCTAAAATTTGAAGCAATTCAAACTAACTAACCTTGGCTTGTGTATCCTTGAGTTGCTTAATGAGGTCAAAACTTCTTGGGTTTTTAGGAAGCTCTTTTTCACATGTAACTGGATCTGTTGCTACTCTTGGTCTTCCTCTTATAAGTGTTGCACACACTTCTTTATGGAAAATTATATTGATATGTTGGTCTTCCCCTATATCTTTAACTTCAGTAGGACACACATAGAATACTTCCTCTATAAGTCTTTGTATTTTGTTTATTAGGCCACCACACCCATTAGTGGCATGCCCCTTGGTTTGATGATATTCACAATATCTATCTTCCTTGTACCATGCTGGCCTTTCTGCTGACTCATCTTCCTCTCATTTGGGAAAAGGTTGCAATAGTCCCTTTGCCATAAGATCTTTCAAGATAAACCTGGGAGGTATAGGAAATTTTACAAATTTTCTTTTTTTCCTTTCTTTTGACTTTTTTGCTATATGAATGGATTTCTCTTTCTTTGGTGATTGTGTCTTTTTGTCCTTGGCCCTAAGCTTGTCATCATCTCCATATTTCACAAGCCCCAATTTCATAAGAACATTTTCTTTTTCCAATAGCTTATATGTCATATCAGAAAATGCTAGATGTGTATAATTAATGATATGAGCTTGTAAAGATAATATGAGAGCATCCTTGAAGATATTATTTACCTCTTTTTTCATGAGCTTAGTTTTGATTTGTTGCCATGTATTTTTTAATCGTACAACAAAATTTTCAAGACTTTCATTATTGCCTTGCCTCATAGCACATAGATCCGAAACCATGACTTCATGCTTGATGTTATGCTTATACTGTTCTAGAAATAATTTGCTCAATACTCTAAATGATGTGATTGACCTTTTGGGTAAAGATTAGAACCATTCACGAGCATCTCCTTCCAAAATATGAGGAAAGAACTTTGCCTATAATCTTGAATCCACACTGATTTTGAGCTCACACTCATCTTTAAACCTTTGCAAATATCTCTTGGGATCTCCTTCCCCACTGAACTTATAGAACTTAGGATCTTTATAATCATGTGGTGGCATGCACAAATGGATTTCATCACATAAAGGGCTACCAAACTCAATTGAATCATCTGGCTAAGTTGATCCTCTTGCTAGTTGGTCAATTTATCTTTGCATACTCTCAATAGTAGCTTGAATGTGATTATTGTTACTTCCATCACCATGATCGGCTTCTTCATTAGATGCTTCTAGTCCATCATGCTAAATATATCCCAAGAGCTCATCAAGATCTCTTCTTGAAAGACTTCTTAGGAATAATTTTAGTTGATCCATGTCTGAAATAACTCACCAAATTGCTTATTAGTCCTAACTAAAACCCTAGGGTTTTAGCATAACTACTTATGTAATTCACATCAAGTTCACCAAATGTTTACAAGTATTTTTATAAATGCAAATAAATAAATTATCCATAGACCTAAAATACTTGTATTTGAGCTACGAATAGCAATTTATAACAAGAAAGTTGATATAAAAGATAACAAATAACTGGAATTGAAATGATATTACCAAACAAGATTGAATTTGTATACATACCTCATGAAATGTACCTGATATCAACGAACTAAAGATAATGATGAAGCCTCGCCAACTCACAAAATCTACATCCAAAGTCATGGATCAAGATGATCCAAAGAGAGGGCTATGGGCAGTCTATTTCATGCTTAAAAGGAGTGTCGATGGTCTATTTCATCTACAAAGGAGCGCCAGCAATCTTTGTTAGACTATAGTCCATTTTGAACTGATTTTGTACCTCCACATGAACTCTCAATAATCATATTTTTATACTCATATAAGACAACAATCATCAAGATGCTTGCATAAGAAAGTACATAATCCCAATCTTGAACGGTGATGTCAAGAGACACCTAAAAGATTGCCATCATCAAGACCAGATATGGAATCATGTATCTTCTTGATATGGACTTACTATCAGATCCCTATTTATATAGATAATAATATGACCTACTCCTTCGGTCAGTATGTACCTACATAAACAAGGATATAGTAAGTCGATGATATATATTAACGATATCCAAGATAACATTAATATTCTTGAACTAGATGTGTATTAGTGCAGGAACATATTGTCTAATGTATTAATTTAAATGCATAATTTAAATTTAGGTGATAACATGCATATGATTATGGGGCCTTGGATATTTTTACATTTTGGGATTAGCATGGGATAGGGACTCCATTACTGAAAAATATAGCCATTCATGTCTTATCTCAGGTATAAATTATGTGTTTTTATTAGCTTATTAATTTTTTAGTTTAAATGTTCAATTGTTAAAAAAAATTATTGATATTTAAATAAATATTTTTCTTTTTAGGTGTCTAGTGCCTCTTCTTGTGAATGAAATTGGAGTGAATATGCATTCATCCACTCTATAAAATGTAATAGGCTAGGCAACAAAAAATAAAGGATCTTGTGTTTGTTCATTCAAACATTTGTCTTATTTCCCAAGCTTCACCTAATTATAAAATAGGCCCTCATAAGATGTGGGATTATGATGGATCAATGGATGATGGTAATTATGAATCTCCAATTGAGGTATTGGAGCATGATGCAAAGGGATTGCTAGTTGTAGGTGAACATCGTGGTTCATTTGTTGAGAGGCATAATAGTGATTGTACTACCACTCCTTCAATATCAAATTTACAACAAGGTTTCTAGCACTTCATGATTTTGTTATGTTATATGTTGCATTTGAACAATTTAATAGTACACTACATATTTCAACACATGTAATTTAATTGGCCTAACCAAAGAAAAACCTATGTTTTACAATAACTAGGCTACATTTATGAATACATGTTTTTATTTATGGCATGCACATAAGCGACCATTGATCTTGTTTAGGCATTATAAACAAACAAGCTTTTGTTATAATCAACAGGTTAATGATGGACATATATGTTTAATGTGATGGGATTACAACATATGGCTTCTTTTTATTTCAACATATTTTTAAAGTTTAACCTTTGGATGAAAGAAAACAATAAGAACGAGAGGTTACTATCATTTTTTTTTGTGTTATTTTGGAAAAAATATATTCTGTTATGCTAGAGTATTATTTTTTGCTAGCAATATAATCTGAATTTTACATCAATTCAATAATTTGGTTCTACTTGTTGTCGTGAGCTTCATGGTAAAATGCAAAAAGTGGCAAAAGGAATTCTCAATTATGTTGAATTATGTTATGGATTGTATATTTACATGTTTAGTAATTTAACTCTAAAGAGAATGCATGTTATCATGTGAGTTGGAATATAGATCTCCAATGAGAGATTTCTACTCCTGTTCCTTAGTACTTATTACATATGGAATGTTTGCAATTATTTAACATTTTGTGTTGATTCTTAAGTTTTATTGTAGCAATTTATTCTATTTAGTTTCTTTAGTATAGAATAGAGAATGAAATGTCCGAGATGATTTTATTTTAATAAATGAGATTCTTTACAACTTTTATGGTCCTACATGGATGTTAGAATATGGGACAATTATACGCTTTCTTTACAACTTTGATGGTCCTACATGGATGTTAGAAGATGGGATAATTCTAAGCTCTATATAATTATAGATGTCTTTAGACTTGTTTATTTTGAAAGTATTTTTTTATTGCTACTTAGATTTTTATTTTTATTTTATAAGTTCCTAGTTCTGATTTTGTAGCATGTTCAAATGAATACAGGGGTTCAATTGTGCATCAAATAGATCACTAATCAAATATCTACATTGGTTTCTTCACATTCTGATCAATATATATATATATATATAATAGATGGGTTTTTATGTATGTGGGCTTGTCAGTAAGATCTTGCAACTCTACATTCCAAACTTCCAATACTGTTCTATTACAAAGTAAGTCACCTTACAACAAGATTGTGCATTGATATAAGGAAGGGTCAAGTATTGGTATATAAGGATGTAAGAATTTTATTTCTCCAAACCTTTTTCAACCTTTAATTGATGATTATGGTTGGCTACAAAGTGCAACCTATGTGGTCTCTTATTTCTTGTCACGTTGTCATTGCCATAACATTTCCCGTTTCTTGTTTCTTGCAACTATGGATGGTAACAAAGCACACATTTGATCCACATAGTCAACATCATCCAACACTATCAACATGATCATAGAGCTCAAATATTTTTCCATAATTGGCATACCTTCCTCTTTATTGTTGAATGGTTGATATGTATGAGAAGGTCCTTCAAGAGTCTTTCTTGCAACTTATGCAAACTGTTTGTTGAAGAAGCATCTCTAACATTAAAAAGAAAATTGGATCTACTCATGAAGGACTATTTTTTGTTATACACTTCTTTTGCTAGTGTGATTTACCGATTCCTCCCATTCCAACGATCCCAACAATGTGCACATTTTCGCTCCTAGTGGAAGATCCAAAATCTCTTTCAAAGTCCTCTACTACTTTTTCAAGTCCAAAATGAAACCTTGCAACCTCTAATGGTACTTTTTTCATCTTGTTGAGTGCAGTATCCACAATCTTCCTCAACAATTTCCCCTCATCATTGAACATCCCATGCAACATAAAACTACTAAACATACTACTCATCAATGTAGAAACAAAATATTCTTCTTGAAATAACTTGAAATTTTCATTGAAAATGTATGATACTAATATATGAAAATCCACAAAATTTCATAAGTAAATTCAAACATATAAAAAAGATATGGTCGATTTAATCTTAGCCCTTCTAGATCTTAGAGCATTTACAAGGAGAACCCAATGTTCTTCTTACAAAATATTCAATATAACTCCAAACATTTTGAAATTTAAAGTGTTACTCTTGAGATACAAATATGAAAACCCTTTAAATTTTAACAGCAAATTCAAAAGGATGAAAAAGATATGATCAAATACTTTTGCTCTTTTTTCATAATTCTAGATCTAGGGATTTTAAAGGGAAACACATATCTTATCATAAATATATCAATACAGATCCAAATAATTTGAAATTTTTATATAATTATACTTTTATCTATACCAAACTTCTCCAAAAATTTCAGAAGCAAAAACCCTTATTTCACCTTATACAACCACTTTATTATGAAAAAGAAAATGCTTATAAAATCTGTAAACAAGATCCAAAATACCTAAAATGTTAACTTATCTTTTGTGACATGATTCTTCGTAAATCGTCAAAATTTTAGAATAAAATTCATCCAAATGTGTGAGCTATAAACAATTCAATTCAAGCCAAGCAAAACAAAAACCCTTCAACTTCTCCAAACCCATAAGTGCCAAGACCATGCTCTGATATCACTTGTTAAGAACCCATTATTTCATAATAACTATATTATTCATAAATATACATAAAACCACTCTAATATACAAAATCATTACAAATGCCACTTACTGAAGTAAGCTAATTGTTTGCACCATTTTGAGGGGGCACCTCCTAGAGAACAAGTTCTATCCTCAAATGAAATATATTTCTTGTTTGATTATTACAATAGGTAAGGACTCATATAATTATCCATTTGTGACACTTCACCTTCTAAAACTATTACATGTGGGATAAATACTAATATAACATAAATAACATGTTATGGGGTCATAACATTGTCTCCTACTTAAGCAAGTTTTTTCCTCAAAGCTTGTACACACCATATGTCAAAACATAATAACCTACATATATTAACATGATATCACCACACATAACCATAAAATAGCCTACTAATCTACTAAGGACGGTCATTACTTTCTCCATTATGTGCCACCAAGGGAAACATTTCTCTCCATGAATGCCTAAATATTTTCCACATGCCAAATCATAACTCCAAGTCTTCTCCACTTGCCACCATATCATCCATGTATGCTTAGTTACCTTTGACCATAATAATGATTTAAAGAAATAAATAATGACTTAAAGAAATTGCCATCACAAAATATCAACCATAGTTACTCCCCCTTGAGGGAAAATTCTTTCAAGCCTAATCTATTTATAAGATAACAAAATTTTGATTCTTACAAAGTTTTTGTGAAAATATCTTAAATATTTTCATTTGTATTGCAATAAGAAAGTTGTATAGTTCCATCCATTACCATTTATCTAATAAAATGAGCTTGAATCTTAATATGCTTAGTTCTTTGGTGTAAAACAAGATTTATAGCTAAAGCTATAGAATATTGATTAATAGAAAATAAAGAAATAGATCTTGCTACTCTTAAATCCCATTTCATTTAATAATATTTGAAGCCATATTGCCTCTTTACAAGTAAGTATAGCATATTTATATTCTACTTCAGTTGGAGATAAGGCTATTGTAGGTTATTTCTTGCATTAAGAAATCATTCCTGAACCTATGGAAAAATAATATCCACTCGTAGACTTTCTATATACATTTTCCATAGCACAATCACTATCATAATATCCATATTTACCTTAGGATTAGAAGAATATTCTAAAGTTAAGTTAGATGTACCTTTCAAATATTTGAGAATCCTATTGACACCATTCAAATGAGCTTCATAAGGCTTTTGAATATATCTAGCCATTACATTAATTGAATATGCAATATCATGCCTAGATATAGTCAAATACAAAAGGCTACCAATAATTTGCCTATACTTTCTCATTAACAAGTTTAGAATCTTTATGTACTTCAAATTTACTAGAAACCATAGTGTTGAAATATGCGTGACACTGAGAGGGGGGGTGAATCAATGTATCAATTTTAATTACTTACACTTAAAAACTTTAACTAGTCCAGCAAAAGAAAGAAATCAAATAAACAAGCACACCAAGGAAGCAATCACACAACATAGGATATAACGACGTTCACCAATGTGGCTACATCCTTGAATAAGATTGCTTGGACTTCAATCCAAATCCAACCATTGTAAAGCACCAACTTTACATAATTTACCAGCACCAATTAGAAGGAGCACCAACCCCTGGTTTACCAGCACCAACTGGAAGGAGACACCAATCCCCTAATTTACTAGCACCAACTGGAAGGAGCACCAACCCCTTTTGCCAAGCACCAACTTGAAAAATTTATGAAGATAGAATAAAGGATTAAAATCCAATTTTCCAAGACCCATAATGTCTAGCTCAAAATCTTTTGCTCACACGGCTATCTGAATCATACACTCTATCTTATTCTGCTTATACCATATTAGCTCATCTTTCTTCTGTAACTTCAAACTCTCTCTTAATTCATGCATGATTTTTGGATCACCTTCTTCTTCTTCTCAAGCTCATACACTAGCTCTTCTCACTTTTGTATTTTCAACAACCATCTCATCAACAACACTTATTCACATTTTATTCCTGCTCCAAAATGGATCAAAAATTGTTACTCCACAAACCCTAAATACTACAAATGTTTTTATCAAGGAGATGCCCAATTTTATGAGCATTCGTTACTCATACAGGTCCATTACACATTATGTTATTTATGCATTCCGTTATCCATACATTCTTAGTAGCAACCTGCTTCTCTATAACCGTTCGTTTCTCCGTAACTATCATTTTCTTTGTTATCGCCAATTTCTCTGTTTCCACTTGTTTCTTTGTTTCAACTCATTTGCTTGTTTCTCTATTCCCACTTGTTTCTTTATTCATACAAATTTCTTTGTTCCCACTAGTTTATTTATTTTTGCTTGTTTCTCTATTCCTACCAGTTTCTTTTAAAATTTTTAGGCTGACATCATCAAAGATGAATTACATTAGCACCCGGAGAGAAAATGGAGTGACATCAACAATTTTCTTTTCATGTGCCGGGACACATAATATAAGTCTTTAATGTGTGACATCAGCAAGTCTATAACACATCGAGCATCGGAGAGAAAAAGCTATGACATAAGCTAAATATTTCAAGCGCTCTGACCAAGGTAAGAATTAAGCTCGATGAAGGACACATGGTAGAGATCTTACCATCAAGAGAATCACACTAAGGAACTTGCCTTAATAAATACAAGTCTTTGAATGCAGCTACCAGAGTATGATGCGTGTTGCTCTAGGTGACAAAAGCATGGGCAAAATTACAAAGAAAATCAGAAGGAATAAGCCATGATGTAAGCAAAAGGTCTCCAACATTCTGGCTAAGTAAAGAGTAAGCCTAATGATAGACACATGGTAGGGATCTGACCGTGAAGAGAATAACACCGAGGAACATGCTTAATAAATATAATTCCTTGATTTGTGATGTCAATGAGTCCAAACAATAAAGAGCATCGGATGGGAAAAAGCTGTGACATAAGCAAAAGATATCTAATGCTTCGGCCAAGAGTAAAAACATAAGGCTTCCGGATGGTGACACGTGTTGATCAATATGATGTCAACTAAAAGTAACTTCAAAAAGAGTTAAATCATGGACCTCGCTTGATAACTTTCACAAGCTAGCATGAGGTTGTCAGAGTAAGACACGTGGTGGATACATTGACATCAGCAGATAGGCAAATACAATGGGAGTCAAATGGAAAGGGAAAATGATGTAAGCAGACTGTATCAAGCGCTCCATCCAAGTAAAGGATAGATCACGGAGAGAGTAAAGTCATGAAGCTATCAGAGTGAGACACATGACTACCCGAATGCAAAGAGACTTAACTAATTTCACACAGAGGCTTCGTCCAAAAAGGGAAATCATGATGCTACCAAAATATGACACGTGGCACATGAGATGATGTCAGCAAGAGGGAAACTATAAAGGAAGCTGGATAGTATAGGTCAATGATGTCACCAACTTCAAACAAGGGTTTTGGCCAAAGAGAAAAACATGAAACTCTTGAACTGCAACACGTAGCAGAGAAAGGGAAGGGAAACTTTATTAATTTCATGTAAAGGTTCTGGCTAAGGAGAGAGATCATGATGCTGTCAGAATGCGACATGTAGTGGATGCGATGATGTCAACGGAAGGGTAGATACAAAGGGCACTGGATGAAAAAGGTAGTGATGTCACTAGTTTCAAACAGAAGTTCCAACCAAGGAGGAAAATAGAGAGGCTATCAGACTGTGACATGTGGTAAATAAGATAACATCAGCTGAATGGAAACTTCAAAGGAAGCCAAATGAAAAAGGTAATGATGTCATTAGTTTTAAATAGAAGTTTCAGCCAAAGAGGAAAATAGAGAGGCTGTCAGACTGTGATGCATGGCAAAGCAAATGTAGAGTGACTTGACTAATTTCACGCAAGAGTTTCGACCAAGGAAGAAAATAGAGAAGTTGCTGGAGAATGACACATGGCAAATCGAAGTGACACCCATAAACACTTAACTTTGGCATTAAGGTTTAACACATTAAATGATACATTGAATTAACTACAGAGGTTAAGGATCAAGCCATTAAGCAAAATAATGATTTTAGCAGGAGTGATATTGCAAAGGATCCCGGAAGCTTTTTATGATGATGTCACACTTTCTTGGCAAAGGTTTCGGCTAGCATTGAGAAAATACATGAAACAAAATACAATGATGTCATTACCTTCCTTCAACAAAACTTCACTAAGCAGAATAGAACCAAAAATATCAGGTATCACAAAGAATGTACTGCTACTACTCACGCACACAGAACCATTCGATCCATCGTGTATTGCAACCCTATTGCTGCTACATCATGTTGCCAACAATGAAAACCCTGCACTTTGCTGCTACACACTCTATCATATTGACAACAATGACAACCCTGTTGAAACATGAAGACTGTATCGTGAAGACTATATAGTTTTTGCTCATGCACATAGAACCATTCAATCCATCATGTATTGCAACCCTGATACTGCTACACCATGTTGCTAACAATGACAACCCTACACTTTGCTGCTACACACTCTATCATGTTGATAATAATCTCCCCCTTTGGAATTGTTGGCAACACATACTGAGCAACACATACTGTCCCTCTTATGCATGTCACTATTCTTCTCCCCCTTTGACAACAAATACAAAGGAGTGTCAGGGACTCCCCCTGAGTCCCTATACATAGTATCAATCAGCGATAGGAGCAAAATTACTCCCCCTGAGATTGTCCACCCAAAATCTAGTAAAAAAAGGGCAATGTCATCACTTCCAATTGCTTTTGTAGATACTTAATACCTGCTACTTGCTTGCTCTGTAAAATGAATACCATGACCATTTTTAACCATTTTCTTCAAGCATAGTGCTTGAGTGCAATATGCAATTACCGAAGTTAAGAATAACAAAAATGATCATATGTGTGTACAGCAGTGAGCATCAACTTCAACAATGGCAACCATGTAACTCAGATCAAGCTAGTTTTCATCAAAAACCGCAAAGATTTATGTTCCCCCTTACTTATTGTTCACCATCCTTAGGATATTCTTACACATGTAGGAGCTCTAGAATTTTCTTGCACATCCTCCCCCTAAGTATGTGCTACCACTTAGCCTTTCAATGTTTTGGAAGTGTGCTCACTTCCAACTTCTGCTTCTCTTGTTCAAATTTGCTCAGCTGACCAATGAGACATGTTTCTTTTTCAATTTTCCTTCTCCATACCTTCTTATTCATGGGTATGGATCTATCATCAATTTTATCTGCTTCAACATTGCAACCATTTCCCTTTGGTCATTATATTTGATTCATTCTTTGACCTCTGTATTATCTTCTTTCTTGTCTCTGCTTCCTTCTTTGAGGTTGATGGAATATATTATTCTACCTTCTATCAGATGTAAAAGGATTTCTACAAAACCTTGCCATATGCCCATAAGCCTTGCAGTTCAAACATTATATATCTTGTTCAATTTGAGGAGCACATAAACCTCTACCAGAATAATTATTTATTCTAATGTTTGCTATGCAATTAGCTTCTTTATGACCATACTAGTGACACCTAAAGCATTGCTAATTATCATCTGGCATATACATAAATGATCTTTGTCTGATTGAATCTCTATTCATGACACTTGACTTACATCTGGTTGCCTTATGACCATATTGATTGCATTTGAAATAGTAACCATAAAATGCATTATCATAGATAGGATGAGATGGATAAAACCTCTTTTGTTGATTTTGACTTGCTGTATATCTTCTTTGATATCTTCTTTGTTCTTATGGCCAACTTGATTGATGGTATTTATGAGCTTCTCCTTGATATCTTCTCTTCTTGTTATTTGGTCTTTTGTGCTCAACTTTCTTATCTTTTGCCATAGCTTTTGATGATTCAACTTTATGCTCCTTGTTTCTTGTTCCTGCAACATTAGAAGTCTTCTTTTCTGTAGCTTTGAAGGATGATGATGTTCTTTGTTGTTGTGACCACCTTGTTTGTTGGTGTTGATGGGATGCATTTCTACTTCCATTATGGAATGATGTTGTCCCTTTTTGATGAGGCCTTTTATTCTCTAGCTTATTGTTTTCACTCTCATCTTTAGGCTTCTTTTGTGCATACTTGGAAGTAGAGGGTTGTTCACTTACATATCCCAAACCACTTTCTTCCTTT
>Ga0181464_1000161_pt1 | contig 22722 bp, 16 predicted proteins | sample InSIn2gowninarea_FD_119074 | JGI IMG/M metagenome (GOLD analysis project Ga0181464, IMG submission 119074) | Clean room microbial communities from NASA Spacecraft Assembly Facility at Jet Propulsion Laboratory, Pasadena, California, USA -... ...
GGTGAGGTCGTTTTGTTGTTGTTTACGTTGAAGAAAACTGGTGGCGTGTTGGGGTGTGTTGAGAATCTCGTTGATGTGATGTTGTTAGGTATGAATTGATGGAACGTCGTGTTGGAAATAGTGGGAGATGGTAACTGTGAGGACAAGTAGCTTGAAAGGTAGCCAAAATGGTTAGAGACAGAATAGAGTTCCTCGTATGTTGGAGTCATTTTCAGAGTGGTTTTCCACTGATCCGGCATTGATTGAGCCTCCATGTTGATGAAATTCGAATGTGTTTCAACCTAGCAGTAGATGGATGACCTTTGAGCTTGTGCTCTACCGCCACAAGAAGCTTGAGAGGTGTAAAGCTGGTTGCTCTTGTTTCCCGTTATGCTACGAGAGATTAACTCAGGGGAGGATAATTTTGTTAGCAGTGATGCATGGTCAGAATGCTGTTGATGTGGATGAAGCTTGTTGCACACTAGAGCCTCACCGTCAATGTTCGGGAGAATCGATGCACGATCCAGAGCCGATCTACATCTTGATTCGATTGCCGGCGTAGATCTTGTGTCAATGCCGTCAGCACTTCTGCTGAGTAAGCCGACTAGCAGTATCGGCGTAACGTTAATCCGCACTATACTCCTGGCTTTACGTCAACCACATGTTTTGCATCGAATGCCCCTTGACTTACCGTAGTGCAGGCATAGTTGAAAGCAACATAGGAAATTGACCATGGCAATGAAGTTAAGATGTTGACACTATTACAGCAGCCTACAATCTCGTCCAGATCACATCGAATCACCTTCATTCTACCATCTCCTTGTGATTTGGTAGATCTTCATCCTTGACAACTTCTCTAAGAAAGTACTCACCATTGGTGTCCAAGCTAAGCATCAATTTGCGCATTCTCGAACCAATACCATCGGCTCCAACCACGAGATCGAAGCGTCGGGTTCCGCCGTTGGTGAAGTTGCCATCGATGGCATCAGTATATAATTCAAAGCTTTGGACGGACTTGTTCAAATGTCGTGTATACCTTTACCGGACTTGTCTGCCGGAAATCAAGCCCACTGTTTACCTTCACCTTCAACTAGACGTGAGCCTTGTTCTGGTGCCTATCTGGTTCGACAAGTTTGGTCGAGTTCCGGAAAGCTTCATAACTTCAATACCGTGATCACGTAGGTCGACTAGTAGTCCTGTTGTTCGCAAGGTCGAGAAATGCTCAACGATTGTGGCTGCATGACCGAGTTTGGAGAGCTGAAGTACGAGAACATTGCCTACTATACCGGCACCGACGATGAGAATTTGAAGTGGTGCCATTGAATGCGTACTCTACGGAGGTTTCGTTGATGAGGAGCAAAAGAAGCAAGGTGCTCGAGTCGACTTGTCCAGAGACTGATAGATTGTGTTCACCTTTCCCGGTCTTGTTTTCGATGGCCAATTCACATTTGATCTTGCGACGTCGGCAATGGAAACATAATAACGGTGGTCGTCCACGACGGCGAGGTTGCTCTTCCATTGCAGCAAGCGGAAAGGCTTCCCAGATTAGGAACGAGCATTGCAAAACGCATAAGGCATAGCCTCTGAAGCTAGAGTTTGAACACAGCAGCGACTGGTGCGGAATGAAGACTGCCGAAGTTACCAAGATTTCATCACGAATCATCTCTGGTTGAGTTGTGAAAATTAACGTGCGTATTCTTGGGGGGCAGACCTGATGCTGGGGACGTACGACTTAGCACAAGAGACCATTTTGAATCTTCTATGATTTTTGTTAACCACACAGAGGTGGTGGATGGTCAACAAGTTTTCAGCTCAAATAGGGAGAAGCCAAGTATAGGTATCGACCCGTTCCACTGGGTCTATTGTCAGGTGTACTTTCGAGCCAATGATACGAATGTATAGGCGAACGAGCTGGCCAGTCAGAAGGTGATTCAGGACCCGTGTTTAAAACTCTTTCGAAACAAACTTGCCAGAGAAACCGCTGTGATTGAGTGAAAGCACTGTGGAGTGAGATTGGGGGCGGCGGCCTTATTACCCAGCGATCTTCAGGCGAGCCAAAACACACCTTCTTACTGAACAGCTCGTTACTGAAAGGAAGGAACTACGCTCCAAAGCAAGTACCTACTTTCCCAGGTTGGCGTTGAGCATCCGACATGTGCTAAGGTATAAGTATATCTTGGATCCGCTGGTTGATCTTGCGTTTGTGGCATGTTGATGCTTGACTGGCTAAATACGTGATATCTTGTCGTTGACTTCGATTTATCATCACGCTTCCATCACAGTCGTGTTCGAATCAAAATGTCGTACCAAGGATATCAGCAGGGTTACAACCAGAATTACCAGCAAGGGGTCCAACAGAGTTTTGATCAAAATTATGCTCAGACTGGGTTCCAGACGCAAGGTACCAATAACGAAGCTTGAGTCCTTGAAGAATATTTGCTGACACGCGTAGGTCACCATGTTCAACAGCAAATTCAACCAGGTGGCCAGCCATCGCATGGCTCCGGTGCATGGCATGCCAGCGACAGCGGCTCATTCAATGGAGGAACATACCAGATTTCTCACAGGGACACAAACAGTATCTTGTCAGTCAGTCTTCAGCAAGGCGGTGCAGTCAAATCCAAGCCTGGCGCCATGATCGAGATGGCTGGAACCATCAAACTAGAAGGCGAGGGTAAATTCAGTTTGGGGAAGATGTTGACTGGTTCGATGTATACGAATTTGTATACTGGAACTGGCGCTGTAACCCTAGCACCTATTTTGTTGGGTGATATTGCTACCATTCAGGTTGATGGGAGTGTCCCTTGGAGGATCGGAAGGGATGCATTCTTGGCTGCTACTCAGGGTGTTAACAAACAGTCCAAATCACAAGGTTTCGGCAAGGCCATGTTCAGCGGCGAGAAGTTGTTTGTGTACGAAGTGAGTGGCCAGGGATTGATGTGGGTATCCTCATTTGGTGCGATTACCAGACGCGAAGTGAGTTGAACGCCTGTCTCAAACGTGGTTGACCAAAGCTAACATAGAGATCAGATTCCTGCCGGTGAGAGCCACATCGTCGACAATGGTCATTTGGTTGCCTGGAATTGTGACTATAAGATTGAGAAAGCCGGTGGTGGCTTCTTTACTAGCATGAAGACAGGAGAGGGTGTTGTTTGTCGGTTCACTGGGCCCGGAACAGTGTATATTCAGACAAGAAACGTGCAGGACTTTGCTGACTTGATTGCCGAAATTGCAGGCGTCGAAAAATAGAGATGCTGAAGAGTGGTTTGTGTGAAGATAATGAGTTACAGATCCACAGATAATAATATCTGACACCTTGAGTTCTTATTAACCTGGATTCAACCCAGTGGTCGTAGGGTCGTCCTGCATTCGAGGAAGAGAGCTTCATAGAATTTCGAGCAAGCAGTATTCTTGCATCTCATCAAGACTTGCAATCAACATTCGATGCGAGATCTGCCAGTCCATTGCATCCTCAACGGTAGAGTACCGTGACGTGAAGTTTGGACTCTGGACTCGAAGTGAAAATCGAAAGAAACGCATTGGGTTGTTCATACCCCTATCACGATCTTGTGGAGAACCATGTGGTCGAAGGGAATTAGTATGTTAATTGTATCAATCGTGAGAAGGAAGAGTGAGGAGATATGTTGGATCTCATGCGTTCATGAGCCTGTGCTTTGATCTCTTCAATATAACAGTCAATCATTCTTTACACTCACCTCTATGCTTTTGGCTACAGTGATACATGTCCTGCACAACAGTGCAGAGTTCTCACCCGACATATATGCTCTTTCTTGAAACATTGCATATACAATGAACTGGGTGGTCCAAATTTCATACACCTGACACTTCAATTCCACCACGTGTGAAACTCTGGAGATGGCTCTTCGTTGAACCTCTCCGTCCTCACATATCATTTCAATGAAAATACCACGGCGTTAGTCAGCTCGCCCGCTCACAGCATCCGCTACTTCTCCATGTTGGGTGACAGTACAATCGAGAAGAGCCAAAACTTTGGAAGATCACGATGGCAAAAGGTTGGATGGGCCAGCACAGTACATATACCACTTAGCTAATGCGTCACAACAGCAACGAATGCTGCTGTTGCCTCTCATGCGATATCAGCGTCGTGACAGCTACTGAGGCGACAGCAGAAGTCCTTGACTGGACAGAAGGCTTGGTGGTGAGTCTGGAAGCAAACACAGGCGGTGTGTCTAGGCCACAAACAAATTGGTTACTGGCAGAGTGAATGGTCAGCATCGACATCTTGTTGTTGATTGTCGACAGTAGCAACACTCGTGGACGCCTATCGAGTTGAGGCGTCGAGAGATTCAATAAGTGGAATGATATGTGCGGTCAGTGGCGGATTATTCACGGCACCACTTGTCGGTAGCTATACTTGAATGGGCTTAGTGTTTTCATGGTCGAAAGCAACTCCAAAACGAGCAATGATCACATTTGGAAGCATTGATCCATTTCGGATGATATCACGATCATGTTGGGGAAAGCGTGTGTCCTAATTTCCCTTCTGTTGACCACCGTATGCTCCGTATTTCCTATCGCATTCTGCATCGCAAGCTCCGAATTCAACGGCCAATTATCGATTAGTGGGAACTGCAGGAGCATACCATACTCCGTACAATTAGCCGGATCGGCGGTGTGGTGTAAACATGGTCATCAACAATCAGATTTTCTCAAAGCTACCAAAAAACTTGAGTACCATGGAAGAAGCATTGCTCTATTTCAACTTTGTTTAACAGTGAAGATGTTGGTTTGTAACTGCAAGTTCTGCACCTGCCCGAGCTTCCCCAGATTTTTCGAGGTCTAGTCAGACACGAAAGCGACCATTTCTGGGGTGAGCTCAAGCATCAGCTAGACTTGAGCTCCGGCCCTGACGTGCCTAAAAGTGCCCAATCAAGGAAAGAGTTGGTTCCGAGGTGGAGCTGCCGATACAAGTTCCCTTGCCTGGATACCCGTCATGTTCTCCCAGCTCGGTTGGAGCTCTGATTCCATCATCATACATCTGCTTTCACGCCGTGTTGTTCGTTAGCATAACTCAAAGGTTCATGAAGACACGGCCATTGGCAGCTCTGGTGCTAACGAAAGGATACGGCTAGGACTGGGCCGAGACAAGAGCTCTTGAGCAAACTTCACTGCATCGAGCTGCTCCATTCGCCGGGAGTCTGTCGTACAGGACCACTCGGTGGGAGCTACTCGTATGTTGTTGTTTCGATCATCATGACGTGCTTTGGTAAACACAGGGACCTCTTCGAAGACCTGAGATGTTGATATAGCTGGTGAGAAGCTCGTCTAGTATTCATATCTACCCTCCCCATTGCACAGTTGAATCCACTTATCACAGTCGTTATCACACTGCCACGATCACCATGTTTTCCGCAATCGCAGTCGCTGCTCTAGCAGCTCTCACTCCTCTCGCATCCGCCGCAAAATGCACAAACCTCACCATCCCAATAACCATTTCCGCCCGCAACGGCGCCTTCAACATAACCAACCCAACCACAAACATCGCAGCCACAAACTTCATCCTCAACCTCTCCCGCCAAGGTCACAACTACACCAACGAAGTCACCACCGGTTTCAACACCGTCTCCGGCAGCTACAACATCGCCGCCACCTACTGCGAGCCTGACGCCGGCCCCGCCAAGACCGTCCAACTCCTCACCCACGGCATCGGCTTCGACAGATCCTACTGGGACTTCTCCTACGCAAACTACAACTACAGCTATGTCCGCGAAGCCGTCGACCAATACGGCTACAGCACATTCTCCTGGGACAGACTAGGCATCGGCATGTCCAGCCACGGCGACCCAGTCTCTGAAATCCAGCTCCCCCTCGAAGTCGCCGCGCTCCGCGCCCTGACAATCGGTCTGCGCAACGGTACAATCAGCGGCATATCCACGCCATACAACAAAGTAGTGCACGTAGGCCACAGCTTCGGCTCCTCGCAAACCTACGCCCTAACAGCAATGTACCCATCCCTCTCCGACGGCGCAGTCCTAACAGGCTTCTCCAACAACGGCACCTTCGCAGCCTTTTTCGAACTCGGCTCAGATTTCGTTATCGCAAACACAAACCCAGCCCTCGCATCATACGCAACGGGTTACTTGGCCCCCGCCAGCGCAACAGGCGTGCAAATCGACTTCTTCGCTCCCGGTGACTTCGACCCAGCAGTCCTAGCAACAGCATATGCAACAGGCCAGCCCGTAACGCCAGGTGAACTCCTCACTCTAGCTGGCCTAAGCGCAAGCGTCAATACTTTCCCTAAACCCGTCCTCGTCATCACTGGTGGTAAGTCCCTAATCCCCACAAAAACGTCCAATCACAACATCGAACTAACATAATTCTAGAGCGTGACATCCCCTACTGCGGCGGCGACTGCCTAGCAACCGGCAACCCCTCTCTCCCCTCCATCCCCGCCGCATCCGCCAAATTCCTGCCCAACGCCAGCCCCTTCCAGGCGTTCATCGTGCCGGGTGCGGGACATGGGTTGAATCTGCAGTACTCGCATGTGGTTACTTATGGCACTATTTTGAATTTTTTGGTGCAGAATGGGTTGAGCAGTTCGTAGAAAACTAGAGAATGAAAGAGAAATAAGATGGGGCGCGGTGGGAGTGTATATATGCGTGGCTGCTAATGTGTCTGTCATGAGCATTGGAATACATTAATACCCCATCTGATACGTGGATATGAAGAAATAGATATCAATGATAATGATAATCATGAACTCATACATAACAACTATGTCCATCTGACACTGCTGTAGCTTTGCTGTAGATAACCAACTGACCATAACAATCGGATTTGTCAAAACACATATCCGCTTCCCAAGTACCAAGGATCAACTTCTCAGTCTACATTCTTCGTTGCGGATATAGATGTAATGCTGTATTCCGAAAGAAAGAACTTGTTTGAGTGAATTGTTATTGAGGCTGTTTGGTTAATGTGTTATGTAAGCAGGACAGCACATTGAGTGTGGAGGTAGAACATGTACTAATATTTAACAAACGTAGCATTTCGAGCCAGGATATCGTAAAGCATGGCATGATCTCAACCATGAATGACAGAAATAACGCACCGTCCTCACACACAGCTCGGTAGATACACGAAAATCAAGCAAAAGCATTTCGACGCCTATATCTCCATGCTATGCTTGAGAAAAAAATAGCTCGTAATTCGTAGTGTAGATTCATTTTACGTCCTTGCTTCGATATAGTTCGAGGGAAACATTCCAGTCCTACCATCTTCAGTTCGTCCAGTCCACCAATCAGTCTTGTTGTCCGTTCTTTGAGTGATTGTTATTACGTCTCCTTTTTTGAATGCCAGATCACCTGGCTGCTCTGCATCGAATGTGAATAGCGCTAATGCTTGGTTTGGGCCTAGAGTGCCTGTCGCCTGTCTGAATACTGGTTTTGGTGCTGTTGGTCTTCCAGGTCCAGTTCTGTCACTTCCGATTGTACTCGACCTATTTCGGTTGTTGGCCATGCTGTCGAATGTTTCATTTGGGTTGGCACGAGAATTGAATGTGTTGGATCTGTTGAAACTTCCTCCACCGGGCGTCTGATCGTAGACATCATCGTTCCAGGTATTTGCACGTCGTGGATTATCTCGATATTCGTATTCGTCATTTTGTGAGCCGAAAGTTGACGATCTCTGGTTTCGAACATTTGCGCCAAAACCCTGGCCTGTGCGGCCTTCCCAAACCACATCGTCGTGTCTGTCGTCGTACACTGGCATATCGTTGTACATAGCATCATCGCTAGCTGCGGCGCCCGAAAAGATTCTTGTGTTCAGTACTCGCATCAAAGGATCCGCGGCTGGTGGTGGTCGGACACCACCCTCTAGTAACTGCCTAGCTGTTATGCGCCCACCATACATCTTTTCGTTTGCGTCTCTTCTCTCAATCAAAACACTGCCTTCAAGTGACACTCCAGCGAATAAGCCTTTTGTCTTACTGTATGCGAACACACCGGCGACACCCTTCAAACTTGCTGCACCGGCAGCTTCTGCATTTCGACCAATGGGACCCGCTGCGATACTGACATTGCCACCAAGCGTGACAGAGGCGGCTTGAGAGAAGGCTCGAACGGCGGCGTAGTCGTTGAGGATAAAAACGAAATCGGGGAGCTCGAATCCTATCTGTCCACCAAATCCTCCTCCTGCGGTTGCAATCGCGGATGGCGCCGACCATGATCCATCACTTAATCTTGCAACTATTATTCCTGAACCTAATCGTCCGGATCCAAGGAAGCCAGCTTTGAGGACGGTGATGACAGCTAGACCCTGGTGGTTGTTAGTCTAGGTACTTGGATAACGATTAACTCATCGATGCGCACCTTGCAACCGCCCAGTATTGAAGGTGGTATAACCTTATCCGGTCCGAACGCTTGACCTGGATCAACGAACGATGTGAGAATCTTTCCGGCCTTTTTACACTCGCCTGCACCATGTTAGCTTTGATCTCATCGACCGAGACATGACATACTCCTCATTGACGAGGGAAGAGGATTATTGAGACCCATATCTGTCTGCTCGTCGACTAATGATGGTATCAATGGCAGACAGGTATGATAGCTGTAAAGTGTTTCTTGCCGAGCGGTGACTGAGCAAAATGCAGGCTGCCGCAGCCCGAATCTGTGTTACCCGCTTCGAGTTTGATATCTAGCTTTGGTGGGGTGCTTGTGATACTCAGCTGTGAGCAAGATTCCACTGGAACGCTTTACGACACTGTGAACGTGGCCAGCTTGGTGAAATGATGCACGATTTTCGGATTGTGAATGTGTCAGCTCCTTGGGTATTCCTAGCTGAAGATGAGATCGTGGTTTATTTTGCTGCTTAGGCAAGCAAAGCAGAGGAATGACCGGGGACTTATGTCATGGGCGTGGACATGACATGGATGCCAGTGGAGGTCCATTTGAAAATCCACTTTTGCCAAGCACCACGAATCTCTGAGGCTGAGTGGTGAAGTCGATCCTGCTTTCTGTTCGTCTCGTCTTTGCCCTATGGAGCTTAGGTACTTTGTAAGGAAGAAACCATTGATGACGAATTCGGCGACACACAATCTGGTGGTAATATAGTAGGTTGTAGATAAGGCCAGCGCATCTTGTTGAGCTGGCAGGGTGTACAGAATGTTCTTGTCGGTGGAGATTTGTGGAGAAGCCATATTTAATCACCATGTCCATTGTACTCGCCCTGTTGCATCTAATCAAGACAATGCGCAACCATCTCGAATCGAATTACAGTAGTTATGACCATGAGACAAACGAGCAACAGTGTATGGACCTGTAAATGTTGGAAGGTATGGCATTGGTCTGAAAGGCTACAACGAGTATTATAGATAAGTTTCATAGCCAATATACCACAGTCATTGATGCTCGTTAATGGGGTATAGTACATGAGCAGTTATACACCCATCTTTTCTGCTGTGGCCATGAGAGAACCTAATCGGTTGTTAGCAGGAGTTTTGCTCATAACTCAACGACGAAGACATACCAATAAAAGTAGTAACCAATCTACTTCTCACCTGATGGATATCCTCTGGCACTAACCAAATTGTGGCACCCATTTTTCGGGCAATACTGATGGCCAACTTGCAGTTCATAAATGCATCGTCCTCAGTCTTGCCAGGCGTTACAAGATCATAATCGACATAGCTGCTCTTCAATCCATTCAACACATCAAGCAGGAACACACCCGTACCGATAGCAGGATCTTTGAAGCTTCGAATTGTGGATGATCTGCCACCCTTTTTGGACATGTCGTTGGACCAGCGGACCATATCAGAGTCACTCAAATCTCGCTTGCCCATACGCTGCGCGAGACCGCTCAAGGTGGACACGATGTCTCGACGCATTAGCTGCCAAACCAGGCCAAGTGTCAGTGTCCGTTGTCCATCTGTAATATCTGCACCCTGTACACCGACCAGCGAGAAGCTGTTCTGTTTTCCAAGTTCAATAGCATAGTTTGTGTTTTCCACCGCTTTGAAGCGTGACATCTCACTTCCAGATGCTGGAAGTTTATTTACATGTCGCCAGTTCACCGACCCTGGCACAACTTTGTCGTACGCTTGAATGAGTACTGTACCGTCCCGAAGATCATCAAATAGAGAATGAACAACCGGCGTGACATCGAGACTGTTGAGCCAAAGGGTGAAGACGCGAGCTTCACGCTCACCTTCAGCATCGAAGTCTTCGATCTGTGCTTTGTCTTCTTCTGAGAGAGCTTCCAAACCAGGATGTGTATTGAAAAGGTTTGCGACAAAAGCAAGATTGAGCTTGGGATTTCCAGCAACCAATGCGGTCGGCGTAAGGAACTTGCGGCAATCGATCTTTTCGGCGTTTTGTAACACTTGTTCGGCGCGCTGATGGAGATCGCGAGTCTGAAGGGGTGCTCTCGAACAGATATCTGGTTTGAGCTGGTTGAGGAGTACAGTATAGTTTTCGCCGTCCTTCACGTCGCCCGAAAAGTTTGTAACTCGTCGCTGCCACCCAGCGTTCTTAAGGTGGTAGTTGAACCATCGAAGAAGAATTTGCTCTGGTGGTAATCGGAGAAACTGCTCGAGAGTCTCGTCATCCTCTAGTAATCTGTACAGTTCGGGATGTAACTTGATGTCGATCTTGCCAAGTAGACCTCGTCGAATAATCTGCCAGATCAAACCGAGAATCAAATGTTCTCGGACTTCAATAATATCTCCACTTCCAATATTTACCACTGAGCAGCCTATACCTTTTGACGACTCGATGACAATGTTGTTATTTTCGGTCATATGGAAAGCATTCAGAGTTTTTATCTTTTTGCCCGGGCGATTAAGAACACGCTCGTCTATTGTATCAGGTACACTGTCGTTGATGAGCTTAGCTAGTACTAGGCCGTCTTTGCAATTGTCGAACATCTCGAAAGTGTCTGTAGGGAAGGGAAGCAGATGACCGATATCAGGGTCACCAGCCAGAACGGCATTAATATGGTCAGTGAAAGCTTGTCTTTCCTCCTCATTAATCGTATGGGTAGTGTTAGCAGAAGACCCTCCCATCTGGATCCTTCCACCAGCGCCTGCGCCAATACTCGGTTTGGAAGCGTGTGAAACTGCGGGAGGACCACCAGCTGTAGGAGGCTTGACTGCACCACCAGAAACTGCTCGCGACCCTGTCGAAGGCGCAGGAGCATCTCTCAGTTTTGAGATGAGATCAACGTAGTCTTCAAGCTCTACCCTTCGAGAACTATCCAATTCAACACCTTTTAAAGCTTGTCGAACGGCATCGTATGATTGTCTTTCCGACTGTTGGGTAGCCTTGATCACTGTGGCCTCATCAAGGTAGCCCTTGTCGTCCACATCCAACTTCTGAAACGCATTCTGTAGCTGGAAGATCTCGTTTTGAGGAAATTGAGGGTACTTTCGCTGTAACCTGAGCACGGCAGCCATGCTTACGGGAGGGGTGTGATGGTTGCAGCGAGGTGTTCCGCAGTGTTGAAGTAGCAGCTGGGCCTCTGGCTTGGACAAGAGAAGTCGAGATATAGAAAACAGTTGAGCAATGAGAAAGGGAGCTGCCTAGTGTGCGTCGCAAGCGATTTAATATTCTTGTGCCTTAGGAGCACCGCGCGGACATCGAACAGAAGACATTCGCAGCAAGAATGACGTTGATCATTGACATTTGAAATGCCCATTGCAGTGCCCCGCTGAGCGTCGCCAGTCGGCTTTTGTGGCTTGTATCTTGCAGGCCGCTTAGCGTTGCCACCATCATTCAAGCTTACCTGAACTTGTAGCGTCATGTGGCGGTGCAATTTGTATCGTGTCCTTGGAAATTGCTAGGACAATGTTGGGGCCTGACCCTACCGCATGACCACTATCTCTAACATGATTTGATCATTCATCTCTAGGCGTTGACTATAGCAAAACAAGTTGTTCAGACAGAAGGAAGCACAGACCCAGCTCGAAGCACAAAGACCACTATTTCCACAAAACACTCTTTCTCATACGAGTATCGCTTAGCAGGAGGTTTTTGTCTGATATCTTTTTCTCGCGCCTGAACAGCTGTATCTGTACTGGTTGGATGTCACCAAGTTGGATCGCTGGCCGGCTCTCGTACGAGCCATCCAAAGGGGAATGGCCGAAACCAACAAAACATCCTTCCTAGGAGCTATCAATCCTTGGAGTCGTGCAAACACTCCCCCTCCAAAGTCACCACGACAAGTGCCCAAGGATGAGGGCTTGCAATCGACTTCTGGTCAAGATCATAGCATCAATAATCGACCATCACCAAGCTTGAGGAAATATCCAAAAGATTGTCCGGCGCTGAAGGCACGTTGGTATTATGCCGTCGACATCGCCAAGAGGAAACCTTTTGTTCCAGAACCGACCTCGGAAGGTGACGATAAGGCAAAACCAGTACCACGAAAATGGATGTTGTTCTCAACTTCAGATTCACAAGCTATTGAGAACGCCTTCCAACAACTGGGTCGTGATGATGAGTTCGGCGACAAGAACACAGCCACTAAAGTCCCTGTCAATGAAGACTATCTGTACGACGTACACATCGAGAAGCGCGAACTCGAACCGACATATTGGATTGGACCAGTGTATGACGTACGAAGAGGAAGCTGGTTCTTCCAGGAATCAATGAGTCTGAGACCATGCGACGAGAATCTTGCTAATCAACTCGAGGAGGGTTATCTGAAGGCCACGCCATGGCGGAAAACTGGTGCACCTCGCTCAGCTTCTCAGCCTAGACATCGAATGGCCAGTTCGGACCCCGCCACACAGCCCCCACCAACAGCTGCTACTACTGAGACTCCAGCCTCGAACACACATCGCCTTTTTGGTGCCCACATGAACACCACGGTCACATATGCCGATGCATCTACAGCCTACTTATCATCGGACGACTTTATGTCGTGGATGAGCAGTACAGTATATGGTAGACTAGGCGGTCAAGGTGGCACGAAAGTGGTTCGTGGATGGTCAGAACAGGTCACGCTATCGACTACCAAGCCAGCAGAACCCACCTCGGTCAACGACAAGCAGAAGCCAAAAGTCAATGATGTGGATGAAGTCGTCGAAACCGAAAGGAGTACCAAGTCCACGCAAAAAGCTCCACCACCTCCAAGGCCTTCCGCTCTTGAGCGTCAGCTTTCTTCGCTAGCAGGCCTCACTCAAGTACTTTCCCGATCTCAAGATGAACAACGAAAAGAAGAGGAGGAGGAAGCTCGTATAGAAGAGCAAGCAGAAATGGAGGATGCAAGAGAGACAGATGGACAAGATCAAGGCCGTAAAATCGACCATCTAGTCCTTGTTACCCACGGCATCGGTCAGCGACTCGGCCTTAGACTAGATAGCATCAACTTCGTGCACGACGTGAACACAATGCGCAAAACCATGAAAGCCGTCTTCGAAGCTTCACCAGAGCTTCAAGCCTTAGCTGGTGATGATGCAAGGAATTGCCGTGTTCAAGTCTTACCAGTATGCTGGCGACATCTCTTAGACTTCCCAAAACAAAGTCTAAAACACAACCGGAAGGAACATGACCTTGGTGATATTGATGAGGCTCTCGAAGAAGAATACCCGTCACTTCAAGATATAACGGTTGACGGTGTCCCTGCTGTTCGCAACCTCATCACTGACCTGGCTCTTGACGTCCTCCTCTATCAATCTGCATATCGAGAACATATTGCAACAATCGTTCAACAAGAGGTCAATCGTGTCTACCAACTATTTAAGTCTCGCACCGGCTTCAACGGAACAGTGAGTCTCTGCGGTCATTCTCTAGGCAGCGCCGTCTTCTTCGACATTCTATGTCGCCAAGCCGAGGATACTCACCATCCAAACCGCCCTCATCGTGTTTCAAGCAGAACACATAGAGAGCTGGCACCCCAACCCGATCGAGGCATTCAACTCGACTTCACCACTTCCAACTTCTTTGCTCTCGGATCTCCTATAGCCCTCTTTCAGATGCTCAAAGGACGCACTATCGCTGGCCGCGTGTCACAACGTCCTCTCGATCAAGCACCTCCAGTCTCCCCCTTCGACTCAGACTTGACGCCCCACAACCCATTCCAGTCCCTCAACGATATATCGTCAGCTCAATCACGCCATTCTAAAGACCTAATTCCAATCACCACATCATCACCTCGATGCGCCGATTTCTACAACATCTTCCATCCAACCGATCCCATAGCCTACCGAATCGAACCACTGATCTCCCCAGCCATGTCCGTCCTCAAACCACAAGCTCTACCGTACACCAAACGCGGCCTCTTCGATGCGCCTGGAATGGCCAATCTCACAGCAAGAGTAAGCCAGCAAGTAATGAGCAGTTGGTACAGTCTAACCTCAGGCGTCGCCTCCTCCCTCATAAACCGCTCCCTCGGCATCACAGGTGAAGAACAAGTCCTCCCACACGATAAACCCAAACCCTCAACCCAATCAATAACAACACTCAACCAACCATCCCCTCTCCAATCATCCGACGTTCCCAAACCACAACAACAACAAAACGACCTCACCAAAAAACAACGGGCAATCACCGAAGCCGCTCTCAAATCCACCACCTCCCCCGCCGAAACTCCAACTCTAATAGAATCCGAAATGGAAACCCTCTACTCCGGCTTTGAAAAATCCCGCCGCCGTCACTCCCACCAAAGCACAACATCCACATCCGCAACCTCCTCCAAAAAGGATCCGTCCCCATCCCCACCCAACGACCCATCAGACCAGGAGGAACAACTCCAACAGGAAAATAAAGCCCGCCGTCTCCGCCGCGAAGAAGCCAAAGTCCTAGCCCTAAACTCAAACGGGCGCGTAGACTACCACATCCAAGAAGGAATGTTCGATGTCTCGCTGCTCGCGAGTATAGCGAGTCATTTGAGTTATTGGGCTGATGCGGATGTTGGGCATTTCATGTTGGGGGAGATGTTGAAACGTAAGGAACGGGAGAAAGAGGGGGAACAGGGGAGGAGGGGAAGGAGAGGGATGGTGGGGGGGGAGTGATTTTGATTCAGCGCGGCTGTTTACCCAAAGATAATCGTGAGGGAAACAACAACGCGCGAGGTGCGGTTATTGGTAGGGACTTGGTTTCATTCATATTCGTAGAGTCGAATAGATGATAGAACGGCATAGATGCTGACTCACGGTATACACACGCATTAACATTGCATCTCATGAACTTGAAATGGTCTGAACTCATAGAAATCAACGACACAAAAAGAGGAAAGAAAATCAATTGCACAATCTAAGTGGCTACCAATAGCCATAAGATATTGATGCCATAAAACCAACTGTCACATAGTATACTGATTATCGTCTTTCGTAAAATCAGTATAATTACGTCCTATCTACCTAGATACCTTCTTTCCCCTTTGCCAAAGCTCCATACTTTGCCTGCCAGCTAAAGAAGTAAATCATCGCAGCCAACGGCTGTCCCACAAACACAAAATTAATCCAGAATATGCAATTCCCCACCACTTTTCCCGTGATACTCTTCGACTTCGCAAACGGTTCCGTGATCTGTATCAAGACAAGTTGAAGAACCATACCCAGAAATGCAACTCCAAGTATTGAATGTGCCGGGACACCCACAGCCAATTCGTGGAGGAAGCCGGAGAAGACGAAGACAGCTGTTGATGCCGCAGTGTGCGACCAACCACGGCCAACCAGTGGTGAATAGACGTGTCTGCGCATGAAGTGGTAAACTGGTTTGTTCCAGGTTGACCAGTACATTCGTAAGGAGGTGCTGTTCCACCAGTCGCTGTAGAACTCGCGGTCGCCGAAGCGGAGAATCTCAGCAAGCATATTTAGGAATGATTGGAAGAGGGCGAAGAAGCCTGCAAGCCAAACGATGAGGGATATGGTAGAAAGTTTCATCAGACGTTCGAGGATTGAAGGGTAGTCTAGGCTGGCCATTTTGTCTAGGCTGTTGCGTAGCACTGGCTCGGCGTATTGTGCGCATGTCAACCAGATGAAGATTGAGAGTGCAATTACCTCTGCAAATCGTTTGAGGACGAAAACCCAACGGATTCGCTCACTTCGTGGGTAGGATGGCTGGTAAACCAGAGTAGGAGCCCACCAGAAATATGTCAAGTTACTGAGGGTGACGTTTTGAGGGTACGGGCATTGCTTGTACACCTCAGGAAGAGCTGCCGATGACGGAGAAGGATGAAGCATTGCATGTCGCAAATCACGGTTTGTGAATGCATAAGAGCAGGTCTTCAACCAGACGATAATTGCGTGTAATTCGGATATAGAGCCAACACCAGGGTTATCAACTGCATAAAACACCACAAGGGTAGTGATGGTAAGAGCAAGGGTAGCGTTGACGGTGTGTCCAAAGGCAATCCAACCCCAGGTGCTGCGAAAGGCTTTTCTTTCAGATTCCGTCTCCGGAGCACTAACGCCGATATCACTTTTCTTTCGCTGGCCAAGGGCGGCCTTCGCATGTTCCATAGCAACTCTTTCTATGATATACGCCGCAAACAGGTGACAGGGTGTGAGGGCGTAGAGGAACAACCCGATCCGAAGATCAGTACTCTTGATGTTTGACTTGAGCGTGATAAGGAGGCCATATTTGCGAGCGTTCTCAACGACTAGACGCAGATTCATCACAACTGCCTGTGTCAGTCACTGCCCGGGTGGGAAACCGTTGCACTCACTGATGGTTAGCACCATAAGATTTCGAAAGCCTAGGAAGCTGGGGACTTCCTTAGAATCATGGCTGAGCACAGAGGGCCGTGATGTGTTGTGTGGTGCTTCAACATGTTTATATTTGCTTCGAAATTTGCCTGGCTTCGGTGTGACTGCGTTGCCATTCATATGACCTATTGAACCTTGCTGTGTCTTCTCTCGTTCAACATTATCAGTCGCCGCCGTATTGGCTGCCTGCGTCACAAGGGAGTGCGTCGTTATAGACATTGCACTTTCGGTGCTGGAGGATCTGAGTCGAAGGGGCAGCGGTTAACCAGGGTTTGGGTCAGTTTGAATCCATGAACACAATAAGCAAAAGAAGGATTGTTGATACATCTTGTGCAGGAATGCACCAACAAGGATTATTATGCTTCTATCAACTCTCAATACCGAATCGCGCGAGGCACGTCGTGAACAGTTGAGCTGGTTGCTAGAAAGGGACAAGTATGTGCTCCACGAAGAACACGTTGGGCCAGTCTGACAAGTTTGCTGAAGACCTGGTGCATCCGTAGCTTCAATTCGGCCACACGTACTTTCGAGGCTTCGACTGCGGATGTTAAAAGCCCAACCCCTCCTCCCTCCAAATCCCTGCGTTTATGCAAAACTTGGAGGACTGTTCTGATCAGGAAAGATAAAGTCTTTATCACTACTTAGCCATTGCTGCCATGCCCCTATTTTTGTGCTGCTCTCAAAAAATACAGGTCTTCAATCGCTGGCTATGGCCGGGTATCATTTTTATATCATTGTCATCTAATCAATATCATAGGCACTAGACTCGGGAACAGGTAAAGGACGAATAAACTCTTCGTGCTCCTTCACTGCCTCGCCTGGTTCTCCCACTTCTTTCTTCCTTCGCTCCTCTTCCTCGATTTCGCGAAGTCTCTGCTGGCCTTCCTCATTGGTCGCATCAATGACTCCTTCTTGAAGACTCAACATTCCACCCTCACCAAGTTTCTCGACAATCTGCTCGGCCTCATCCACAGCCATCTTGCCAAGCACTTCGTTCACACGATCGAGACTGCCTGACTCCAGAGCTCGTTGGAGTCCTGGCGGGAAGCTTTCGAAAATCTTTCTAGCCTCAACCTCGACAGGATCGCTAGAACCAGGTTGCGGTACATTGATGTGGATCTCAGTGCCTGGCTCAACAGCGTGCAATTGTATTTGTTCAACACCACCTTTGGCTTCTATTTCGTCTTCTTGCTTCTTTAGCTCGGCTGTTCGAGTCTTGATCCGCTCATATGTATCATTCACATCGTTGATGAACACGGTATAGGCTTGGTGACCTTTTGTAGTCACCCGCTTGAAGAAGATACCGACTCCATCCTTGCCAAGTTGTCTGCAATACTGTATCAGGAGAGCTTGGTGAACACACTGCTTGGCGTATTTAGCTTGGCCTTTCATCTGCACGTTGAATGCCTCAGCCAGGAGGCTGTCTTGTGTAGCCGAAGTCATTATCTCATCGTAGTTCTTGCCAATGAAATCAAGCGAAGTCTTGAAATCTCCCATCTTGATCTCCGCAAATTGTTTGCCTTCAGGGGAAAGCTTCATGCTCGATTCATCGTCGTCGTCATCCGCTTCCTGTTCGTCTATTATATTGTCGTCCTCAACGTCAGCCTCGGCGCCAGATGAGATGGCACTATCTGACCGTGTGAGTGTATCTCTTTGGGTTGTTGCTAAACCGGCTGTAGGATTGAGTAATTCTGGCTCGACAGCTTTCTTCTTTTTCTCTGCAGATGAAGACGGTTTGGGTGTCTCTTTAGCTTTCGACTTTGCGACCGAAGAGTAGTTCATGCCATCATGCAGCTGATCGCTTGTGATCTTCGAGCTCTCTTCCTTCTCAAGCTGCGCCAATTTTATGAGTAGTTCTTGCTGCAAGCTCTGCACTTTTGTCAAATGTCCTCGGACACCATCAATATAGTCCTTGTACTTTTCGTCTGAATTCTTCTCATCCACTTCCTTCTTGACTTGATCTATCAGACTCGCCATCATCTTCGAATAAGCTGGTTGTGGTTCTTTCTGGTGAGTGTATACGCCTTCAGGTGGCTTTGGAGGATCATCTTTGGTAGGATCTCCTGCGCTTTCAAGCATTGACTGGAACACCAACTGGTCTGGGTTCTTGGACTGTGCCTCACTTTGATGTGTCTTCAACGCATCCAGAAGAGCATTGATTCGTTCTAGCAATCCATCGTTAATGATACGTTCATACTTCAAGGTGTCAATCTCGCGTCTGCGTTCGAATCTCTGTTGATGTATCTGATTCTGCTTGGCTCGGATGAACGACCTTTTGTCGACATTGGGGTGGACTTCGATGTCAGAATCATCCGACAGCTCGAGAGCATCCCATTTGCTATAGTCAACTGGCATTATGCTGAATTCTGATTGTTCCAGCCAGGCACAGTATGTTTTGTTTGGGCAGGTCTTTGGAGGCTGTACAGACCAGTGTCAACCAGCAATGGTGCTGGAGTGAGAGTGTAGAGTGTCTGTATCTCTGACAATGGAATTTGTGATTCTGGCAACTTTTACAATGAATTGTATGAGCAGGTATCAGTCACCAGCAGTGCATGATGGAACTTGTGAGCATATCATCGCAGGGCTGGCGCACATGGGCAGGTTCTTGAGATGTACAGTACTGTAGTGGGGTGGCCGCTAGGTCACGAACGCCAGATGAACAAAAGCTTAGGCTGAGTTCAAGCTCCCGATGCAAGCATAAACGTATTGGGAAGTTTACGGAGTTGTGGCTACTTAGGCCATCGATCGCTTTGACCCTCCTCATTGATTACATCAGGATCCATTTCAACAATTTGACACTCCTGAAGCTGCAGCAACTCATCCAGCTGCGATCAACCACAAACGTGCACACCTTTTAACCATCATCAACTTTGGAAGCTGTCCTTTTGCCTACGCGAATGAGGCACAATGACTAGGGCATCCAGGAATCGATAACAGAGTCAAGCCCACAAAATGCGCAGCTCTCTGCTGCTGGGAGTTCGAAATGTCAGGGCCTTAGCTAAACCACAGCAACAGGATCAGAATGTGCTCTTCACTCTTTACAATTCAGCGCCTCGACATTCTCGGTTACCAACTCAACCAGTGCAACCCTTTATTCGTTCATTCAACGCGCTTGCATCAAAGCCAGCGACGCAGCTAGTGCTGTTACCTACATCGTCCCTTTCGAAAACACCAGCGCGGCTCCCATGCAATGTCCTTGGGCAAGTCCGATACTTGTCCTCCACTCCCAAGAAAGCAGAAACCCCGACACCAGTTATCAGATCAGAGAGTCAGTCCGTTAAGCGAAACGAGGATGATGATGAGGAACAAGAGCAATCGTTCCAGCGAAGTGAAAAGGCCGATCAAGCGTCGCAAGTCAATCTCAGTGCTCGCTTGTCGAAAGAGGGTGCAGCTGGTTCAGGAGGAGCTGGTTTTGGGGAAATATGGCGTTTGATCAAGATTGCTCGACCCGAAGCTCGAATTCTGGGACTGGCCTTTATATTCCTCCTCATATCCTCCTCAATTACCATGGCCGTACCATTCTCTATCGGTAAAATTCTCGACATAGCCACGAAAGGAGGCGCTAAAACAGATGATGTGCCGTCCGACATGAGTTCTGATATGTTATTTGGTTTCTCCATCACTACATTCTACGTTGGACTAGCTAGTGTTTTGGCTTTAGGTGCTGCTGCCAATTATGGCCGTATCATCATCTTGAGGATTGTGGGAGAACGTATTGTTGCTCGGTTACGGTCCAAACTGTTCAGGCAGACGTATGTGCAAAACGCCGAGTTCTTCGATGCGAATCGGGTTGGTGATCTGATATCTCGACTGAGCTCTGACACCATCATTGTCGGCAAATCTATCACGCAGAATCTATCAGATGGTCTACGAGCGTTTGTGAGTGGTGCTGCCGGATTTAGTTTGATGGCCTGGGTTTCTGTGAAGTTGACGGGTGTTCTGGGGCTGATGTTTCCTCCAGTCGCTCTTGGAGCATTCATATACGGTCGGGCTATCCGTAACCTGAGCCGAAAGATACAAAACAATCTAGGTACATTGACCAAAATTGCAGAAGAGCGGCTGGGCAACGTACGCACGTCACAGGCATTCGCTGGCGAGATTCTTGAGGTGCATAGATATAACACTCAAGTGCGCAAGATCTTCGAGCTAGGGAAAAAGGAATCTCTGATCAGCGCAACATTTTTCTCGACAACTGGTCTCATGGGTAATATGACTATTCTGGCACTGTTATACATTGGTGGCGGGATGGTCTCAAATGGAACCATCACTATTGGTGAATTGACGTCTTTCCTGATGTATACTGCTTATGCAGGATCGTCTCTCTTTGGCCTGTCATCCTTCTATTCAGAGCTCATGAAAGGTGTTGGTGCAGCATCTCGGCTGTTTGAATTGCAGGACCGGCAACCTACAATCTCGCCCACAGCTGGCCTTGCAGTCACTTCTGCACGAGGGCCAATCCGATTCCAAAACGTATCGTTCGGCTATCCCACCCGTCCGGCCGTCAGCATCTTTCAGGATCTCAATTTTGAAATACCGCAGGGCACAAATGTGGCGGTTGTCGGTCCCAGTGGTGGAGGTAAAAGTACTATTGCATCGCTGCTCCTTCGGTTCTACGTACCTACCAGCGGGAAGATCCTGATCAATGGACAAGACATTTCAGAAATGAATGTGAAACAGCTTCGCCGCAGGATTGGCATGGTATCGCAAGAGCCGTTATTGTATTCTGGTGCGATCGCCGAGAACATTGCGTATGGTCGACCACATGCATCTAGAAGCGAAATCTTGCGTGCTGCACGAAGAGCAAACTGCTCGTTCATCAGTGACTTTCCTGATGGGCTCGATACACCAGTTGGTGCACGTGGGACACAACTCTCTGGGGGTCAGAAGCAAAGAATTGCTATCGCTCGTGCCCTTGTTAAAGAGCCTGACATTCTGATTCTTGATGAAGCAACGTCAGCGCTGGATGCAGAATCAGAAACACTTGTCAACGAGGCTTTGGCTTCATTACTCAAAGGTAGCAATACTACAATCTCGATCGCACATCGATTGTCTACGATCAAGAGATCCGACACAATCATATGCCTAGGCAGCGACGGCAGAGTTGCAGAAATGGGAAGCTACAAAGACTTGAGCAGTCGGCCGGATGGTGCCTTCACCAAACTAATGGAGTGGCAGATGAGTGGAGGCGACTCTGGTCGTGAAGGGTCGTCAACAGCTCAAGCGCGTGGTAAGCCAGCGCCAACTGAACAAGAAGAGATCGAATACATGCTTCGATCGGACGAAAGCGCGCACGATAGCGAAGCTGAAACTGATGAGAACATACAAGGCTCCAAAATTCAGGAAACAGTAGTCCAAGCTGTTGAATCAAAGAAAAACTAGATAGGCGTTGTATAGCAGAGTCGTGTGCGGTTATTCGGTACCTATGGATTAGCGGTTTGTGTGCATCGAGGCATGTTGATATGTTTTTTTCAGTTGAAGATAATATGATGGTTCTCTCATCTCATCAAAGTATAGCTTCGGGTCATCTAAAATTACCTATGGCTGTATGGCGTTGTTGGGGGCCGGAGAAAAACGAAAGTGCCACAAGAAGTGTATTGTAATCTCGGGCGTTGCAATTTCTCTACATGCAGCCACGACCACTCTCAATCAATCCAATACCGACCCGATCCTTGTCATTGTGGAAAGCTGCATGGTAACTCTACAGTACTGTTTTGTCTTGCGAGCCTCGATGACCCGGAACTGCCATTTGTTTTTTACTGTAGCTTACAGTGCTGTTTACTCACCTAGGCACGGAAATCCCGCATGCTACGAGCTGTTAACGCACCCCAGTAACTTCAACATATCGTGGCTGACTACGACACTCACATCGAATTTGCTTGGTATATAGGTTATGTTGGTTCCTACAGTGCACTATGGAAATGTCAAGGTCAATCAAGAATAAACTCCCTTTGACATAAACGTGGTGTCACAAAGTTTCTCATCTTCCGATGATAAGGTTGCGCGAAATTGAAATGCTGACTTTCCACCTTGCAACCCCCTGCCCAGACTCA